>Ga0209698_10000146_pt1 | contig 72639 bp, 57 predicted proteins | sample LitLauG_LLR_2012_FD_187203 | JGI IMG/M metagenome (GOLD analysis project Ga0209698, IMG submission 187203) | Freshwater sediment microbial communities from Pennsylvania, USA - Little Laurel Run_MetaG_LLR_2012 (SPAdes) (version 2) | ecosystem: Environmental > Aquatic > Freshwater > Creek >... | reverse complement strand
CCGGCTGACCGCCTCGTTGTGCTGGCGCACATAGTCGTAGCTCTTCGTGCTGCCGCCGTGATTGTTGAAGGTCACGCACGGACTGATCACGTCGATGAACGCGGCGCCACCATGCGTCATCGCGCCCTTGATCAGGGGGACGAGTTGCTCCTTATCGCCGGAGAAGCTGCGTGCCACATAACTCGCACCGAGCTGCAGCGCGATGCCCACGAGGTCCACCGGGCTGTCGCTGTTGACCGCCCCTTTCTTGTTCTTCGAGCCCTGGTCGGCGGTGGCGGAGAACTGCCCCTTGGTCAGTCCGTACACCCCGTTGTTCTCGACGATGTACGCCATCCGTACGCCACGGCGCATCGCGTTGGCGAACGCACCCAGTCCGATCGAGGCCGAGTCGCCATCGCCCGACACGCCCAGGTACAGCAGATCCCGGTTGGCCAGGTTCGCACCCGTGAGAACCGCCGGCATCCGGCCGTGCACGGTGTTGAAGCCGTGGGAGGCGCCCAGAAAGTAGTCCGGCGTCTTCGAGCTGCAGCCGATGCCCGACAGCTTGGCGACGCGATGCGGCTCGATATCGAGCTCCCAGCAAGCCTGCACGATCGCAGCCGAGATCGAATCGTGACCGCATCCGGCGCAGAGCGTCGAAATGCGGCCTTCGTAGTCACGCCGCGTGAAACCCACGCGGTTGGGTTTCAGCGAGGGGTGGTGCAGGCTTGGTTTGGCAATGTAGGTCATGTCGTGGCCTGCGTGAGTGGTTCGATCCGCAGGGGTGTCCTGATGGGGGACAGGGCTTTGCGGATCGAACCAGCGATGAACCGCGCGGTGATCGGCGTGCCGTCGTAATGCAGCACCTTCATCAGGCGTGCCGGATCGACCGCAAGTTCGTTGACAAGCAGCGCGTGCATCTGCGCATCGCGGTTCTGTTCGACCACGAACACGCGGTCGTGGGCCTCGATGAACTCGGCCACCGAGTCCGGGAACGGAAATGCGCGCAGGCGCAGCGCGTCCAACTCCAGGCCTTCGGCCTCCAGTACATCGAGCGCCTCGCTCATCGCCGGGCTGGTCGAGCCGAAGTAGATCACCCCCTCCCGGCTGGGCCGGCGCGCCGCACGCAGTACCGGTTGCGGCACCAACGCCGCCGCTGTCCGGAACTTCTGCAGCAACCGCTCCATGTTGTAGGTGTAGTCCGGCCCGCGCTCCGAATAGCGCGCGTAGGGGTCGCGCGTCGTGCCGCGGGTGAAGAATGCGCCCTTGCTCGGGTGCGTTCCCGGCAGCGTGCGCCACGGAATGCCGTCGCCGTCGACGTCCTTGTAGCGGCCAAAGTCACGGCCCGCCTCGAGTTCCTCGGCACTCATCACCTTGCCGCGGTCGAAACATCGGCTGTCGTCCCACTCGAACGGCTTGCACAGCCGCTGATTCATGCCGATGTCCAGATCGCTCATCACGAAGATCGGCGTCTGCAGCCGGTCGGCCAGGTCCAATGCCGCGGCGGCGTGTTCGAAGCATTCGTGAGGATCCTCCGGAAAGAGCAGCACATGCTTGGTGTCGCCGTGCGAGGCATAGGCGCAGGCCAGCAGGTCGGACTGCTGCGTGCGCGTGGGCATGCCGGTACTGGGCCCCCCGCGCTGCACGTCCATGATCGTCACCGGGATTTCGGCGAAATAGGCCAGTCCGATGAACTCCTGCATCAACGAGATCCCCGGTCCCGACGTCGCCGTGAAGGCGCGCGCGCCGTTCCACCCGGCACCCACGACCATGCCGATCGACGCCAGCTCATCCTCGGCCTGAACGATCGCGAAGCGGTTCTGGCCGGTCGCGGAGTCGACGCGGTACTTCTCGCAGTACTTCTGGAAGGCCTCGGGCACCGACGACGACGGTGTGATCGGATACCAGGCTGCAACGGAGGCGCCACCGTAGACGAACCCGAGCGCCGCGGCACTGTTGCCGTCGGTGAAGATCTGGTTGCCCACCCGGTCGGCCCGCTTCACCCGAAGCCCGATCGGCGCATCCAGGTGCTGCTGGGCGTATTCCCGGCCCAGACGCAGGGCCTGAACGTTCGCACCGAGCAGCCGCTCCTTGCCGCGGTACTGCTCCGAAAACAGCCGATCGAAGACCCCCGGTTCCATGTCCAGCAGCACCGAAAGGACCCCGACGTAGATGATGTTCTTGAACAACTGCCGCTGGCGCGGATCCGCGTACGCGGCGTTGGCGATGTCCGTCAGCGGCGCGGCAATGACATGGATGTCTTCACGAAAGCTCGACGCCGGCATCGGCCGGGTGCTGTCGTACAGCAGATAGCCCCCCGGCTCGATCTCGGTCACATCCGCGTCCCAGGTCTGCGGATTCATCGCCACCATCATGTCGACGCCGCCGCGACGGCCGTGATAGCCGCGCTCGCAGACCCGCGCCTCGTACCAGGTCGGCAGCCCCTGGATGTTGCTGGGGAAGATGTTGCGCGGGCTCACCGGCACGCCCATGCGCATGACCGCCTTGGCAAAGAGTTCGTTGGCCGAGGCCGACCCGGAGCCGTTGACGTTGGCGAACTTGATCACCCAATCGTTCACCGCTTCGATGCGCCTCATGGTGCCTCCGAGGCGGCGGCGTCCGCGATTTCCGCGCCAAACAGCGCGTGTACATCACGACATCGCGGACCTGCCGGTGTCATTTCCAACAGGAACTTCTGCATGTCCCAGGCCCCCGTCGGGCAACGCTCGGCGCACAGCCCGCAGTGCAGGCACACGTCCTCGTCCTTGACCATCCCACGGCCGCTCTTCAACTCCGTCGAGACGTACAGATCCTGGGTCCAATTGAGCGCCGGCGCCTTCAAGCGCGTGCGCAGATCCTCTTCCTCGCCCAGGCGCGTGAACGTGATGCAATCCATCGGACAGATGTCGACGCAGGCGTCGCACTCGATGCAGGTGTCGCGGTTGAATACTGTCTGGACGTCGCAGTTCAAGCACCGCTCGGCCTCCTTCCAGGCAGTGGCGGCGTCAAATCCGAGCTCGACCTCGATGCGGATGCTCGCCAGCGCCTTGCTGGCCGCAACCCACGGTACCTTGGAGCGCGCGTCCACCGAGACGTCATTGTCGTAGCTCCACTCGTGGATACCCATCTTCTGCGACAACATACGGGTCATCGGCGCGGGCCGCTTGGCCGGGTCCTCGCCGTTGAGCAGACGATCGATCGATACCGCCGCCTCGTGGCCGTGGGCGACCGCCGTGATGATGTTCTTCGGTCCGCACGCCGCGTCACCGCCAAAGAACACGTTCGGCCGCGTGGCCTCGAACGTCTGCGGATCGAGCACCGGCAGCCCGTGGCGATCGAACTCGATGCCGCAGTCGCGCTCGATCCAGGGGAAAGCATTCTCCTGGCCGACGGCCACCAATACGGTATCGCACGCCACCACCACGTCGGCCTCGCCGGTCGGCACGAGGCTGCGACGACCATGCGCGTCGTAGACCGCCCGCACGCGCTCGAAGCGCATGCCGGTGAGCCTGCCGTCGCGATGTTCGAAACACTTCGGCACGTGCAGGTCGTGGATCGGGATGCCTTCGTGCTGCGCATCCTCCTTCTCCCAGGGCGAGGCCTTCATCTCCGCAAAACCGCTGCGCACATACACGCGCACATCCTTCGAGCCCAGGCGGCGTGCCGAGCGGCAGCAGTCCATCGCGGTATTTCCGCCGCCCAGCACGATCACGCGCTCGCCCACGCTGGTGATGTGTCCGAAAGATACGGAGGCGAGCCAGTCGATGCCCACATGGATGCCCGATGCCGCTTCCCGGCGACCGGGAATCTCCAGGTCCCGGCCACGCGGTGCGCCACAGCCTACGAAGAACGCGTCGAAATCGCGCGCCAGCAATGCACGCATCGAGTCGATCCGAACGCCCGACTCGAATCTCACGCCCAAGTCGAGGATGTAGCCGGTCTCCTCGTCGATTATCGATTCCGGCAGACGAAAGCGCGGAATCTGCGAGCGGATGAAGCCGCCGGCCTTGGCCTCGCCGTCGAAGACGGTGACCGAATACCCCAGCACTGCGAGGTCGCGCGCCACTGTCAGCGAGGCCGGGCCGGCACCGACGCAGGCAATGCGCTTGCCGTTACCTGGAGCTGGCCGGGGCATCCGCGCCGTGACGTCGTCCTTGTGGTCGGCGGCCACACGCTTGAGTCTGCAGATCGCGACCGGCTCGGGAGCACCGCCCCCTGCCGCCTGGCCGTGCAGGACGTTTGCGCCGCCCTTAGCGGCCCCGCTGTCCTCGACGCGACCGCGCCGGCAGGCAGGCTCGCACGGTCGGTCGCAGGTTCGGCCGAGCACGCCGGGAAACACGTTGGACTCCCAGTTGATCATGTAGGCGTCCGTGTAGCGGCCCTGGCCGATCAGACGGATGTACTCGGGAACAGGGGTGTGAGCAGGGCACGCCCATTGGCAATCGACGACCTTGTGGAAGTAAGTCGCGCCGGCGGTACTGGTCTGTTGCAATTCAGGCTCCTCGGTCAACGGCCCGGCGCGGTGCAACGGGGCACGTTGCGCCCAATACAGGCGCATCTGAAATCAGGTTCTTGCGGCAATAAATGGGATTGCGCCGGCGCTCGGGCTTGGGCGACGCTGAACCGCTGCTATTTACCATACCGGTCTGCAATCCTTCGATCAGGCGACAATTCTTCAAAGTCTTCCAAGGATGTCGATGGCCTTCATCGCATCGTCGGACGAGTCGACGCCCACGTATGCGATGAACTGGCTGCCGATCACGGACGCCGACAAGCCGCGCAGGCTGATTCCGCCGTCGGCGAGCGCCTGCATCAAGTCTCCAACAATGCCGGCTCGATCATGGCCCCTGATGCGGATCGAATGCAGCGACTGGGTGAGGTTGAATCCCAAGCGAGAGGCCGCGTGCGTTTCCTGCTCGCCTTGCAGCGGCGTCACGAAAACCACGCCCGTGCCGGGCACGTCGGGGGAGCGCCGGGCGATGACAAACTGAAGATCGGCACCGGCCCTGTGCAAACCCTTCAGCAGAGATGCCACAGCGCCCGCCTCGTCCTTTATGGGTGCCGCCCAGACGTTCACCCGCTCCACGTCGAGATCCATGAGACCCCCTTCTGTTGTTGCGAGCTCTGATCCCTGCGGTCGACCGCGCATGCCTCGCGCCGACAGGCGGCCGGCTATGGCGCGAATGGTCCGAGCCATGTTAGACGCAAGGTCGCGCGCCTTCAATCTGTCGCACCGTGGGGGCGACCCGCATGGAGATGGTGCGGTGCCGATCCGAGCGAGGAGCTCGTCGCCCCAATCGTCTATGCGCTTCGCGTCTGGAACTTGTGCCGGTCGCCGCGGCTCACGGCACGTTGACGGCACAGCTGCAGAAGAAAAAAGGGCCTGACGTTGGCGCAAGCCCTTCAAATGTTTGGCGTGCCCGACAGGATTCGAACCGATCTCGCGCTTCGCAGGCGACCGACGGCAATTGGAACCGCTTAGTAATCAGATACTTGCAGTGCCTGCTGGCTTTGGCTGAACGAGCAGTAATCGTCAGAACGTGTACGAGAGGTGCAAATCGATCATGCGCCCCAGGGGGTCATACAGCCCGATGTCGAACGGCTGGGCCACAGGGGGGGCAAACGTGCCGAACAGCAAAGCGGAACTGTCGTAGGGCGGCTTGTTGTCGGTCACGTTGATGATCGCCAGCGACACCTTCCAGTTCCTCCATCGGTACTGGCCGTCCAGATCGACGGACGCATACGGGGAAACCGACTTCTGCGACAGGAAGCTGCCGAAGACAGGCTGGGAGAAGATGTTCGTGTAGCGGTCCACGAAATGACCGACCACCTGCGCGGACCAGTGGGTGTTGTGCCACGCCGAAGAAAGCAGGCCTTTCCAGCGGGGAACGGCATTTCCGCCGCTGATCGGGGACGCATAGTCCCAACCGTTGCTTCCGGCATAGTTCTGCCAGGGGACCGGCGGGCCCGCGCATGCACTGCCGCAGAACACCAGAAACGTGGGGACGTAGGTTGCGTCGAGGCTGAACTTGAGCGCCGATTCATCGGGCAGCCGGAAGCTGATGTCGCCTGCGAAGTCGACGCCGTCGGTGCGGATCGAATACAGATTTGTATAAAGCCCTTTCGCGTAGACCACTGCGCCCGTGGCATCGCGGACCAGGGAGCCGGGAGGATAAGCCGAGGGGTTGTTGATGATCGACTGGGCGCTGCCGTTCGAGGCGATCACCGAGTACAGCCAGATGCTGTAATAGTCCACCGAAAAGTTGACATTGTTGAGCGGCGAAACGACGAATCCCAGGTCGAGATTCTTGGAAGTCTCCGGGCGCAGTTTCGGATTGCCACCCGTGATGAAGCCCACGGCCTCGGTGGGCCGGTGCAGCGGGTCCAACGGATCGGATGCCGTCTGATTCGCCAGGGACGTGCTGTTGCTGCCCTCCGCCAGACTCGGCGCCCGGAACCCTTTGGAGGCGACCACGCGCAACGAGAATTCGCGCACCGGCTGCCAGCGCAGCGTCGCCTGCGGCGAGAAGTTGCTGCCGGCTATCGTGTAATGCTCCTCGCGGCCCGCGAGGTCGGCTTCGAGCGTCTTCAGAACCGGCAGGTCGAACTCCAGAAACGCGGCGGTCACGGTGCGGCTGGCATCGACCCGGGTGACGCCCGTATTCAGCACCAGCCCCTGGGAAAGGCTGGCCGATGGCTGCTCCTGGGCCGTCTCGTGCCGCAGCTCCACCCCGGCAGCGGCATTCGCCTTGCCGGCCGGCAGATCGAAGATCCCTCCGCTGCCTTTCAGGTCCAGGGTATCGAGCTTCGCGATGCCTTTGTATCCGTAAGCGACACGCAAGGCGTTGGAGGCAGAGGGCGTGGACAGCGGGTTCAGGAAATTGTAGGGGTCGGCCGCGCCCGCCGCGAGGTCCGACATGAGTACGGACGCGTTGACGCCGTTCATCTGCTCCGATCTCACGTTGTTCTCCGAGTGCCCGTACGCACCGTCCCAATCCCAGTTCAACCAACTGCCCTTCGCGCCGGCGGTCACCCGGTAGGTATTGGAGTTGGTGTCTTCAGCGCGCGGTCCGACGGTCTGGAAGTCGTAGAAGATCGGCGTGGGCATCCCCGGCGCAGGTATCCCGCCCCCGGCAGAAGGATCGGTGGCCAGCAGGTTGTTGGGGATCGACGTAACGCCTCCGGTGGCGGGATTGAATACCCAGGCACCGGGGCCAAAACTTCTCGGAGTGAAGGTCGAGGTCGTCTTAATGGTGGAAAGAAACACGTCGCCGAAGGCCGTCCAGTCGGCGTTCAGCCGCAGGTTGCCGGTCGCCGTCACGTTGCCTCGTTCCGTCCCTGGCAGAAGGGGCAGCTCATTGGCCTGGTTGTAATAGCAGGCAGAGCCAATCGAGCCACCGCTGGGGATCGGTTGTCCGGGCAGCCCGTTGGTGCCGCACGTCGGAAAGGGTGCGCCGTTGGGGGCAACGCCGCTGTACTGGTTGCTCGGGCGATAGCCGAGGATGCCGTCCGGCTGGTTGCGGAAGTCCAGGGTCTTCGTATAGTCGCGCTGCGAAAACAGGAGCTGGTTTCGCTTGAAGGCGCCCGCGGACAGAACAACGTTGTAATTGTCGGCCTGAAAGTCGCCGAACCCCAGCAGGGCGCTGGCCTCGTAGGAAGCGGCGCCGCCTTCCGTGGTGACGCGCCCGCCGCCTTCCACGGTCTTCTCCGTGGTGTTCTGTTTCAGGATGATGTTCACCACTCCGGCGATCGCGTCCGAGCCGTAGATGGCCGAGCCGCCGCTCTTCAGGACTTCGACCCGGTCGATTGCAGTGAGCGGAAGCACGTTCAGGTCCACGAACGAATCCGACAGATTCAGGAACAAGCCGTAGTTCGTGATGCGCCTGCCGTTCAGCAGGACCAGCGTGTCCTTCTGCGACAGACCGCGCAGTCCGATCATGGCGGCGCCCGGCGCAAAGCTGTTGGCAAAGGATTCGTTGCTGTTGTTGCCGAAGGTGGAAGATATGGTGCGCAGGAAGTCGGCAACCGTCTCCTGTCCGCTCTGCTGGATCTGCTGCGCGGTGATGACCTGGACGTTCTCGACCCTCTCCGCCTCCGAGCGCTTGATGTGCGAGCCGGTCACCTCGACCTTTTCGAGGGGTGCGGCCTGGTCCGTTTGAGTCGGCGCGTCGCCCGGAGGGTCGACGGCGGCAGCGGGAGTCGCCGCTGCGACCACGGCAACCGTGCTCGGCCCGGCGGCCTTGTAGCTCAGTCCGCTGCCGGTGAGAATCAGATCGAGCGCCCTGCCGATGGCGTAGCTCCCATGCACGCCGGGGGCCCGGCGGTCTTTGAGGTCCGGGCCCGCGGACATCACCTGCAGGTCCGCCTGGCGGGAAAAATCGATCAATGCCGAAGCCAGATTCTGTGGCGCGATGTCGAACACGACCCGATGGTCCAGATCGACCGCGCGCGCGACCGTCGGCACCACAAGCGGGACGGCCGTCCCAAGGAGAAGCGCTCCGATCCCGAACCGCGTTTCGAACCTGCGCAGCGTCCTCATCGGTCCCTCTCCGGCGGTGCATTTTGACTGCCGCTGCGGACGGTGCTCCCGTACGCAGACGGACACACGCCTAAAGACGGATCACCGGCGAAAAAGCGGCAATGTGCGGTAGCCAGCGACGGCCGCCTACCTGACGGTGCTGGCTTCTTTCGCCAGGACGAGCGCCACGCTGCCGTCGCTGAGGGTGACTGTCCGGATCGGGAAAATTGCCGGCAGAGCCGTGGTCCACTCGTCCACGCGATCGCGAAACACGGTGCCTGAGTAGGTCAGGTCGGCAACGCGAGGGTCGTCGATCATCACCCGGCGTCGCGCGTAAGGGCCAACCGTCCGTACCACTTGCGACAACGGCACATCGACGAACTGAAGCTGGCCGTTGGTCCAGGCGGGCTCTGCACCACTTTGGAACCGGTCGGATTGGGCGAGGTCGTCGCCCAGCATGAGGCGTTCGCCCGTGTTGAGGTGCCGGTGCTGCAGGAGCGCCGGGCGGGATGACGGGTTTTCGGCGCCGCTCGGGTTCGCCAGCTGCACGACATCGACGGCGCCCTCGGCCACGGTGACCGTCACCCGATCGCTCGTGCGCGCCACGTTGAAAGCCGTGCCGACCGCGGTCACACGAACGGCAGCAGCCTGGACCTCGAACGGCCTGGTGGGGTCATGGCGCACTTCGAAGTACGCCTCGCCGCGTTCGATGGTCAGCGATCGCAGGTGGCGCGTGAACTTCACCGAGGCGAGGGAATCCCGGGCCAGCACCAATGCAGAACCGTCGGCGAGCTTGATCGTGCGGTGTCGGTCGCGCGGAGCCGCGTAGTCAACCGCGGAAGGATCCGTGACCTGCAACCACCAGGCTCCGCCCGCGGCTGCCGCCGTGAGCAGGACAGTTGCCGCCAGAGCCCACACGTTCGGCCATGGCCGTCGGTGCAACGCGTCGGTGTGGCCGAAACGCTGGCGCAGTTCCCGCCTGTAATCCCCCGGCAGATCGCGCAGCTGGCGGTACAGCGTCTGGATTTCCTCGAACGCCTTCCGATTCTGCTCGGATTCCCCGTGCCAATGCAGCCAGGCCTGCAGGTCCGCTTCCGGGAGGGCAGGGTCGTCGAGGCGCTGCAGCCAGTCTGCTGCCGCCTTGTGGCACGCGTCCTCTCGTGCCTGGCTCTCAGGACTCAGCGTCATCGTTGGGAAGCTCCATGTGCTGGGAAAGCTGGGCAAGTTCCTTCCGACAATGCACCAGCGCCCGACTGATGTGGTAGCGCACCATGCGCTCGTTGCAGCCGACCGCCCGCGCCGTTTCGGCATGGCTGTAGCCCTCGACGACATTCAGGAGGAAGGCCCTCTGGCACTTGGGCGGAAGCTGCTTGAGCGCGGAGCACACGATGTCGAATTCCTCGTGCAGGATCGCGCGATGCTCGATTTCGTCGGAGTCCCCGAGCTCTTCGAACAGCTCGACGGCGGCCCGCTCGCGTGGGATGCGCGCTCGGATACTGTCGACCGACAGGTTTGCTGCGATGCGGAACAGGTAGCCGCGAAGAAAGCCGATCGCGCCCGGGCGATCGAGCTGCAACAGGCGCACGTAAGCATCCTGGGCCAGGTCCATGGCCTCCGGCCTGCTTCGTACACGAGTCAGCAGAAAGTTCACGAGAGCGCGGTTGTGTTCGTGAAAGAGCTGCTTGACCGTGGCCCGGTACTCTGCCGGCGTCAGATCGGGCGTCGCGGATTCATCCCCGCTGTCCAGAACTGCTCGGTCGCCCGGCTTCATATGTGCCGCCATCCGATTTCTCGCGTCTGGTGCCGATCCGCGATTCCCCATTGGATATGACGGACGAGGCCGCCAAAAGCGGCAATGGGAAGCGCCAATGCGACGCCAAGTGTAACTCTGCGTCGATGAACGCCGACTGCAGGAAGAGCGAGGCAAGCGAGTCGGGCTGCTGAACTTCAGACCCCGACACCCACGTCGTCCATCACAACCGCGTGGCGCGCGCCCTCATGGCTTTGGCCTCGCCCAGCGCCGATTCCGCGCCCGGAATGTCGCCGCTTTTGAGACCCTGGTCGGCGAGCTCCCGATACGCCAGTTCCCGTTCGAGCAGGAAGTCGCGCGTGGATCGTTCGGCAGAGTCCGTCGCCGCTTGTGCGATCTGGACGGCCAGCTGAGCCTGGCCCGAAGCGAGCTTCATCCGCGCATCGTCCAGCGCGGCGTCCGAGGTCTCGAACATCGCCGGCGGCAGGTCGTGCGCTCCAGCCAGGACTTCCTTCAGGTTCGAAATGCGGGTCCGCGACGCGGCCAACACCTGCCGTGCCTGCTGGACTGCGGCTGACGGCGGTGCGGCCCCGGCGCGCTGCTGGGCTGCCGCGGCGGCGGGGTCGGTGCGCACGGGCGCGCCGGCCGACCGGTCATGGATTCGCGAGCCAACGAAAAGAACGAGCGCCAATGCGCCGACGCCACCCAGCAAAGCGCGGGCCCAGGATCGCCGCAACCCCCTGCCGGACAGAGGCGTCCGCGCGGGACCTGGATCGCTCTTCCTTTCCGACCCACTGGGACCGGCTTGTGGCTGGGAAGAGCGCGCTCCGGAACGCTGGAGTCCCAAGCTCGTCCGGAACTCGGCGATGGTGCGCGTTCGCCGCTCGGGGCGCACCGCCAGGCCGCGGTCGATCGCGGCGAGGAACCTGTCCGAGTGGCGGCCGGCGCCGACGACGGCCGCCGCAATGCATTCGTCCTTTACGATTCTCGCGGCCGCCGCGGTGGGCGCGCGGCCGGCCACGCAGTAGTAGAGGACTGCCGACAGGGCGTACACGTCGGTCCACGGGCCCTGGTTCAGGGAGTCGACCTCCGCGTACTGTTCGATCGGCGCGAACCCCGCCTTGAAGAAGACCGTCAGGTTCTGCGTCATGTCCGCCATGATCTTGCGTGCCGCGCCCAGATCCAGCAGAACGGGCTGGCCGCTTTCGAGAATGCGGATGTTGTCGGGTGCGATGTCGCGATGAAAGACGCCGCTCGCATGCAACATCTCGAGCGGGTCACACAGCGCGTCGACGATGCGAAGGAGCTGTTGCTCGGAGACCCTGCCCTGCTGCGCGTGCAGCCAGTCCTTCAGGGTCAGTCCCGGGTAGTACGGCATCGCGATGTAGGCGGTACCGTTCTCCTCCCAGTAGCGGTAGACCTTGACCAGCGCAGGATGATCGAACTGCGCGAGCAGCTTTGCCTCGTTGATGAAGCTTCGGCGACCGGCCGTGAAGGAATCGCGATGCTTCTCGGACCTGACGGACACCGCGAATTCGCGCGTCCTGCTTGCAAAGGCCCCGGGCAGGAATTCCTTGATTGCCACGACGCGATCGAGCCGGGTATCACGGGCCAGGTAAACGACGCCGAAGCCTCCTTCGCCGATCGTGGACTCGATCACGAATTCCTGCAGGCGATGTCCCGCCGGCAGGGCCAGCAGGCTCTCGCCGCCTGCAGCGGCGCGCGGCGCCGGCGCTACGGCGCCACCGGACCGCTTGCCGGGCGACGGAGCCGCTTGCTCGGCAGGCAGCACCCGAGTCTCCTCGGAATCTTCAAGGCGCTTTGACGTCACCGGGCCGCTCCGCTCAGGCGCCCCGCACGCACAAGGCGCGGAAGCTGTCGCGGCTGCCCGTGGCGTCGAAGCTGCGCCGGCCATTGTCCAGATGAACGAACACGGCCCAGCCCCCGCCCTCGAACTGCTTGCTCCAGAACCGGTAGCCCGTCAGATGAAATTGCCCCGAGACCTTGCACTGTCTGGCCTGGCACGGCGTGGTCGTGGCGCCGCTTCGATCCACCAGGCTCTGCAATTGCGCCACGCTCGGCAAGCGCATTCCTCGATGGGTGCAGTAACGGTCTGCCTCGTCCCAGCTCACGTCCTGGCCATTGTCGGAGGCGGACCAGATCACGCCCCGCCGGTCGCGCAGCAAACCGTCGGCCACATGGTCGAGCGGACCCTTCAGGCGTTGTGCCGCTGCCGCGCGCTGCTGCTCCTCGCGTCGACGCTCCTCGTCCTGCGCCGCTGCAATCCGGGCCTTGCGTTCTGCTTCCGCCGCCACCTTGTCCTTGAGCTGCAGCTGCACGATGGTCTTGCCTCGCGCCTTCGCGCTCTCGAGGCTGGACAGCGATATCGCCGGCTCGTCGACGCTCGTGCATTCGATCAGCCGGTCCCCGCGGTCCACGGTGATCTCGCGCGCGCCGGCAGGCAAGGCGTCCCCGACGCGCTTGCCGTCGATCGACAGGAAGCAGGGCGCGTCGTTCCGAACGACCAGCGTTCCATGCCTGGCTGACTGCTGCCTTTCGTCCTTGGCCTTCTTCGCCTGCTCGATGCGCCGTTCGAGTTCCTCGATGGTCGGTATCTGGGAAAACGCCGGACGCAGCATCGAGCAGGCCATCAGCGCCACCAACAGGCGCAGGCCCGGGCGGCATGGCGGCTTCGTACGCGACGTTGCGAGGTCCATCGCGGGATGATGAATCGCAAGGGCGGCCGGTGATGTGGGCAACATGAGCCGAAACCCGCCTTTTTTGGATCCATCGCACCGGCCGGCTGGTCGTTCATCCAATTGATTCCTAAGGGATTTGTTCGAACCCGCGGACTTGGATGGCGGTGCCGGCCGGATGATTTCTCCGGCCTTCCGCTCAAAGGTCGTTGCGCGCCGACGTTCGCATACCGCCACCACGCTACGTCCTGCCGGGAAGGTTGGGGAGCACGACTACTTGCAAGGCCCGCTCAACCCTCATCAAACTGCGGAGCCAAGAAAAGAAAGAGTGGGGAGGTGGTCGGGTAAGAGCCGCCTACCACGAAGCGCAAAACCCGCGATCCAGCTCGCGAAAAGAAAGGGACCCCTCCCATGAGGAAGTCGTGGCTTCACAAGCTCGTCAGCGTCAGCCTCGTTGCAATACCCGTGATGACGCTGGCAGGCAATCGACCCGGCATACCCGTCAAGCCCATCGAGAAGCTGGCGGATTCGAAGGCCGTTGCGAACCATTTCCGGGCGCTCGGATACAAGGTGCACGGAGGCGTCGATCGGGCAACCAGCGAGCAGGTCGGATCCGAAGGACGCGGCTTTCCGACCTTCACGTCCTCCTTCACGGCGGGCGGAGTGCTCTATCCGTTCACGATGATCGGGTACCCGCCGGAATCGGGTCAAACCGCCCGGATCCGGTCGGTGATCATTCCGCTGCGGATGAACTTCTCCGGCTTCGGTCCCAATCAGGACCAGGGCAACACGTTCGATCCGACGCCGGCGGTCGTCAACGTGTCACGTTCGCCGCTGTACCGGTCCGCCACCTATCAGCCGGGCTTCCACGGGCAGTTCGTGGACCAGATGCAGCGCGCCGCGTTCTGGAACAGCATGGATTCCGAGCACAGCTGGCACGTGCTGATGGACGCACCGGAAGTGCTGCCGGCGGTGGACATCGAAGTGACGCCCCAGACCGGGACGCTCTCGAGCGACGCGAACGGAAATCTCTTCGGAGACGTGCTGTTCACCTTCATGGACGCCGAGATCCAGACGATCTTGCAGTATCTGAACCTCGACCCGCATACCTTGCCGATCTTCGTGACCGACAACGTCACCAACGAGGCGCTCGGCTACCACAATGCCTCGATCATCACGAACCAGGATGGGGTCACGAACCTCCAGACCTATATCTACACGAGCTGGCTGGACCCGGCGCTGGTGCCCCCGATATTCGCCGACGTGAGCACGTTCAATCATGAGCTGGCGGAATGGACGAACGATCCGTTCATCAACAACGCCGTGCCCGACTGGGTTTATCCGCCACCGTCCGATCCCAACGCCACGTGCTCGTTCAACCCGTCCCTGGAGGTCGGGGATCCTCAAGGCAACGGAGCCACCTACGCGGATTTCCCGGCCATAGCGATCACGATCGGCTCCGTGACCTACCACCTGCAGCAACTCGTCCTGTGGCAGTGGTTCACCGACCAGGTGCCGTCGAGCGCCTATGGAGGCTGGTATACCTTTCCCAACCCGAGTTCGCTGACGGTTCCGGCCGTCTATTGCAACTGACGGCCGACGCGAGCGGAGCAGGACTCCCCTCTCCCGCCAGCGGGAGAGGGAGTCGGCCGTGCCGTGCAAGCCAGGCTTCAGACGGTCAGGTTGCGGGCGGCGAGCTCGAAGAATTCCTCGGGCGGCAGTGCGGGAGCCCACAGAAAACCCTGGCCGTAGCTGCACCCGAGTTCGATCAGGCGCTGCAAGGTCGGCAGGTCCTCGACCCCCTCGGCGATCACGTCCAGCCTGAGGCTGTGCGCCATCTCGATGATGGCCCGGACGATGCCTTCGGCGTTCCGGTCCTGCGACAGGCGGCGCACGAACGATTGATCGATCTTCAGACGCTCCACCTGAAAGCGCTGCAGATACCCCAGGTTGGAATAGCCCGTCCCGAAATCGTCGATCGAGAATCGAACCCCCATGGCCCGCAAGCGGCCCAGCAGCGGGCTCAGGTGCTTTGACTCGGCGATCAGCAGCGATTCCGACAGTTCCAGTTCGATGCTGCCGGGCGACAGCTTCGATGCCAGCAGCGCCTCGATCACCTCGCGCTCGATGTCGTCGCGGCGGAACTGTACGGGCGACAGGTTCACGGCCACGACCAGCTGCGTGAGGCCGGCCAGCTGCCACTGCTTGGCCTGGCGACAGGCTTCGGCAAGCACCCAGGCTCCGATCGTGTGGATCAGCCCCGAGCGCTCCGCCACCGGGATGAAGGTGGCGGGCGGAATCAGTCCAAGCTCCGGGTGACGCCAGCGGATCAGGGCCTCGGCTCCGACGATGCGGCCGGATTTCAGTTCGTATTGGGGCTGGTAGTGCAGCTTGAACTCCCCCCTGGCCAGGGCAGAGCGCAGACCCGATATCAAATGCAGCGTCTCCACGACGCCCCGGTTCATCTGGGCGTCGTAGAAGCGGAACGCATTGCGCCCGCAGTCCTTGGCCCGATACATGGCGACATCGGCGTTCTTGAACAAGGTGTCGAAATCGCTGCCATTGTCGGGGAACAGCGCGATGCCGAGCGAGCAGGTGACGGAGATTTCCAGGCCATCGACGTGGAACGGGGCCGACAGCAGGTCGATGACCTTGGCCGCCATGGTCGCCACCGCTTGCTGGTCGGCCAGTCCTTCCATGATGATCAGGAATTCGTCGCCGCCCTGCCGGCTGACCGTATCGCTGGCGCGCACTCCCCCCGTGAGCCGGGTGGCGACATCGCACAGCAGCAGGTCGCCGGTCGCATGCCCGAGCGATTCGTTGACGGTCTTGAAATCGTCCAGGTCGAGGAAGATCAGCGCGACGCTCTGCTTGTTGCGCCGGGCCATCGCAACCGCCTTTTCGAGGCGATCGCGTGCCAGCACGCGATTGGGCAGGCCGGTCAGTGAGTCATGGTGGGCCAGCAGGTCGATGCGGGCGTGGGAATCGCGCAGACGCCGGTTCTCCTCCTCCAGGCGGCCCAGCGCGTGGCGCAGATCGCCCGCGGTGAGCCAGACGACGAATGCGGTCAGCGACAGGATGCTCAGGACGTTGATCAACGAGCCCATCGTCACGGGACGCACGACGTTCACGTGCCAGCCCTGCACATTGGCGACCACGATGGCCGACAGGAACGCGACGATCAGCGCAAGAATCGTGTAAAAAACCCGGCGCGTGCCGAACATGCTGGCAAACACGAGGATGGCGGGAAAGGAACTCAGGGCTTCCCCACGTATGCCCTGGTTCAGATACAGACCGCAGCTCACCCCCAGCGTGAGCGTGCCGAGCATCAGCGTGGCCGCCCGGTCGACGCGGCCCTTGTGCACCAACCACAAGGCCAGCAGCAGCAGGCCGATGACCGCCAGGGTCAGGTGAACCGTGCGCCAGTCACCGGACACCGAAGAGGTCACCGTGAACGCCGAAATGGCGGCCAGGGTTGCCCAAAGTATCTGAACCAGCCGGCGCGTCTTCCACTCGAGGCACGTGGCGGCTTTGCGCGCGGCGCGCAGGAATGAGAAAAGGCCGGTGAAGTCCCGGGCCGGCATCGCGTCGACCGCCATGTCAGGCCCCGGAAAAAGTGGGCGTGGCCTCGGCAGCAGGGGTCGAACCGGCCTGCGCCACCATCGGTGCCGTCGCGGCCGAGGGGGCTCGCTGGGCGTCGACCAGCCTGAACACCGCCACCGCCTCGACCAGCTGCCGGGCCTGCTCCTTCAGGCTATCGGCCGCGGCCGCGCTCTCCTCGACCAGGGCGGCGTTGTGCTGCGTGGTCTGGTCCATCTGCACGACCGCCTCTCCGATCTGCGCCACGCCCGTGCTTTGTTCGGAACTGGCCGCGCTGATCTCGCCCATGATGTCGGAGACGCGCCGAATCGACGCGACGACATCGCTCATGGTGACGCCGGCCTGGTCGACCAGCGCGCTGCCCTGTTGCACGCGCTCGACGCTGGCGTCGATCAACGTCTTGATCTGTTTCGCCGCCTCCGCGCTGCGCATCGCGAGGGTGCGCACTTCGCTGGCGACCACCGCAAATCCGCGACCTTGTTCCCCGGCGCGGGCGGCTTCGACGGCCGCATTCAGCGCCAGGATGTTGGTCTGAAAGGCGATGCCGTCGATCACGCCGATGATGTCGACGATCCTGCTCGAGCTCTCGTTGATGTCCCTCATCGTCTCGATCACCTGGCTCACGACCGCGCCACCCTTGACCGCGACCGCGCTGGCGTTGCGTGCCAGTTGATTGGCCTGTTGCGCGCTGTCGGCGTTGCGGTGAACGTTGGAAGCAAGCTGCTCCATCGAGGCGGCGGTCTGCTGCAGGGCACCCGCCTGTTCCTCGGTGCGCGAGCTCAAGTCCATGTTGCCGTTCGCTATCTCCGCCGACGCGGTGGCCACGCTTTCGGAGTTTTGCCGCACAGTGGTGACGATCCCCGACAGGCTGTCCTGCATATGGCGAAGCGCCAGCATCAGCTCGGCGATCTCGTCCCGGCCGTGCACATCGATCCGGACTGCCAGGTCGCCGGCCGCCACCGAGCGGGTGGACGCAATGGCCCGCTCCAGCAAGCGGGTGATCGAGCGGCTGAACACGAAACTGCCGCCAATGCCCACCCCGAAAACCGTCGCCATCAGGGCGAGGCTGATCAGCGTCGCGCGCCCGGCGTCGGCCGCGGCTTGCGCCGAGATGGCCGCGCTTGCGGTTGCGATCCTGCCGGCGGCCTCGGTCAGAAGTCGGGCCGGTTCGCGATCGACACCAGCGACCGCGGCGTCTCCAACCGCCGGGTCGTAACCCGCCGCCTTGAAAGCCTCGAAACCCTTGCGATATCCGGCTCCCATCGCGGCGTGAGCCTGGGCGAATTGATCGATCAGCGACTTGCTCGGGCCGTCGGGGAGCGTCGCTTGCAGCTTCCCGGCCAGATCGTCCACCATGCGCTCTTGCGCCTGGAAGGCGTCCCAATGCTTTTCCAGCTTCTTCGGGTCCTTGCCGCGCAACAGCGTGTCTTTCCATTCCTGCACCTGGACCTTGAACGCGAGCAGCATGCCGCTTACGGCGCGTTCGTTCGACACGTTGGCAGAGACGGTCGTGCCATACGTGTCCAGGGATTGGGTCAGCCAGCAGATCCCGAACAGCGCGGCGGCCACCACCAGCAGCATCGCGGCACCAAAGGCCAGCGGAAGTTTGAAGCGCAACTTCATCCAGAGCCCTTCCCAGAAGAAATGTTCCAACGACCTGCAGCGTTCAATGCGTTACAGCTTCTTTCGCGATGCCGCCAGAATCGCCCGGCCCAACCCTTCGATGTCCCCCTCGGGACCGGGAGCGAGCACCAGCAGGCTGCCTCGAGGTGTCAGGCGGCGCCAGTTCGCGAGCCACGCCGTGCCGTATCGCTGCAGCAGGGCGCTGTCGAGCACGACCAGGTCGAGCCGATCCAGCGCTGCCGAAAACACCGCCCCGGCGTCGTCGTCGGACTCGACGCACTCGACGTCCGGCGATGCGGCCCGGCAGGCGTTGGCGAGACGGCGCCGACGCCCCTCTTCAAGGACCAGCAGCAGGACCCGCATCGGGGGATCGGGTCGACAAAGGGAGCATCGTGTTCAGCCTGCTGCGGATGACGAAGTGGAGCGATGGACCGGATGGCTTGCTCGATCCGACCTGCGGTCAAGGCCACGCCATTTGCCGGCGCGACCGGTCGGATGGCGTCACTCTAGGCAGGGATGGGCTGCCGGTCTGTAGGGAAATATCGATGCGGCCCGTGCAGGGGTCTTGAGGCTTCGCGCCGTAAACGGCCGATTTCCGTCCGGATCGCCCGCCCGCCGACTCAATTGCCGTCGGCGTCGATCAGCCCGGTGCGGATCGCGAAGCGCACGAGCGCAGTGACGTCGCTGACGCCGATCTTGGCCATCAGCCGGCTGCGATACGTGTCGACGGTCTTGGGCGACAGGTGGAGCTCCTGCCCGATCATCGTGCTGGACTGGCCTTTGACCACCAGGGTGATGATCTGCCGCTCGCGGGGCGACAGCTCCGCCAGCAGGTCCACCTCGTCGTCGGCGGCCAGCGCCTGCACGGCCAGTTCGGCCACCTCGGGGCCCAGGTGGCGCTTGCCCTTGGTGACCGCGTCGATCGCGCGCAGCAGCTCCGCCCTGGGGGACCCCTTGAGCAGGTAACCGGCCGCGCCCAGCCGGACCGCTTCGGCCACATGGCGTGGCTGGGCGGACATGGTGAGCACGACACAGCGCACCGGCAGGTCTCGCCGCTTGATTTCCGTCAGCAGCTCGAATCCCGAGCGGCTCTCCAGGCTCAGATCCAGCAGTACCAGGTCCGGCTGCAACTTCAGCAATTGCGCCAGCGCCACGGTCGGATCGGCGGCTTCACCGACGACCTGGTAGCCGCTGGCTTCCAGCATCGCGCGCAGGCCGTCGCGCACGATCGTATGGTCGTCGACCAGGTAGATGCGGGTCACGGCGTGCTCTCTTCCCACTCCAGGCAAACCGAGGTTCCGCCGTCCGGGGACGAACGCACCTCGAACCGCGCGCCGATCGCGATCGACCGCTCGCGCATGCCGACCATGCCCAGGTGGCCGGGGCGGGCGGTCGTTGGCCCGGTCGCGAACCCGGTGCCGTTGTCGGTGACCTCCAGGCGCAGCACACGGGCATCGCCGCTCACCGTCACGCGCACCAGCGTGGCCCTGGCGTGCCGCAGCGCGTTGGCAATGGCCTCGCGTGCGACCATGAAGGCGGCGTACTCGACATCGGCGTTCCATCGCTGCGTGGCCATCCCGGCCGGCACGTCGAGCAGCAGACGCGATCCGTCCGCGGCCAGGCGCCGGGTCTGCAGTTCGTTGTCGAGCGCCTCGACCAGGCCCCGCTCGTCCAGTACCGTGGGGCGCAGCTCCACCAGGACCTGGCGGGCTTCGCGCACCGCCTGGTCGATCAGCCGGTCGACGCGCGCATGGCGGGCGTTCTGGGCCGCATCGTCGAATCGCGCTTCGCTGACGAACTCGATCCGCATCGCCGTCAGCGTCTGGCCGAGTTGATCGTGCAGTATCTGCGCCAGGCGGCTCGCAGTCGCTTTTTCCTGGGCCATCAGCTGATGGGTCAGCTCGGTCAGTTCCAGCTGGTACTGGACGATCGCGCGCTCGGTGCGCGCCCGGTCGGTCACGTCTCGCAGAATCGCCGTCAGAACCTGCCTTTCGTTGACGGTCACCTGCGAGATCGAGGCCTCGAGCTCCAGCTCGGCGCCGTCCGCCCGCAGCCCCTGGACCCGCCCCACGCCCATGTTGCGGCTTTGCACTCCGGACGCCGCGAAGGCCGCCAGGTCGTCGCCATGGCGCGGCCCAATCCCGGCTGGCAGCAGCGCGTCGAGGCCCTGGCCCAGGACAGTGGAAGCCGGGCGGCCGAAAATTCGTTCGGCCGCGGGGTTGAAGAGCGTGACGCGCCCATCGACGTCGGTGCTGATGACGGCGTCGCTGGCCGAGCCGATCACCGCCGACAACATCGCTTCGTTCTCGCGATGCTGCATCTCTGCGGCGCGCCGCTCGCTGATGTCCGTTTGCACTCCGTCCCAGCAGATGAGCCCGTCGTCGAGACGCCGCGGGGCGGAGACCAGGTTGACCCAGCGCTCCCGCCCGTCCATGTGGCGTATGCGCAGATCGAGATCGAAGACCTGCATGCTCTGGGCCGACTGTCGCCGGGCCGACATGAGCATCGGCAGATCGTCCGGGTGGACGCGGCGATACAGCACCGACGAGTCGTTCAGTGCATCGGCTACGGCAACGCCGGTGAGGCGTTCGAATGCCTCGCTGATGTAAGTGAAGTAGAGCGATCCGTCGGAATGCTGTACGACCTGGTAGACGATGCAGTTGGGCAGATTGTTGCTGAGGGTCCTGAGGCGAAGTTCCTCCTCGCTTGCCCTGCGTTCCGATGCGCGCACCACCTCGAAGGCGACCAGCAGGCGCCGGCGCATGGCTTCCTGGGATTGCGCCATGGCCAGGACTTCCCGCCAGCGGCCCTTGACGGCCACGGGACGGTCCAACTCCAGGCGGCCGATGCGTTCGCTCTCGTGCGCGAGTTGTGCCAGGGGACGGGCATACATGGCGGCCAGCCGGATCGACGCTATCCAGGCCAGGCCGAGCGTTATGAGCACCAGTGACAGCATCACGGCCGCCTGGCGCGGCGGCAAAGGGAAAAAGTCCGCGCCCGGCGCGAACGTGCCGACCCACAACGACCGGGCACCCACGCCGATCCGGCTGAACGAGGCGACCCAGTCTGCGCCGGCCACATCGAACCGCTCAGCGCCTCCTTCGGCCGTGCCATGGTCGCGCCAGGCGCGATAGCCCTCGGTCAAGGCCGGGATTCCCAGACTCGCCACGGGCTCCAAAATCGCGCCTTTCATGGCCTCGCCGCTCGCAAAGCGCTCGTCGTTGGGCACGCTGACGACCCGACCGTCGTCGGTGAACACGGTTGCAAACCCGTGCCTGGAAACGACCAGTTCGCGGGTAAAGCGCGTCAGGTCGAGCAGTCCAACATCGGTCGTGCTGATGAAGCGTCGACCCTTGGGATCGGTCCATCGCACCACGGCCGACAGGCCCGGCATCTGGGTGGACTTGAACACGAACGGCGCGGTCCAGTAGACCGTATCCGCGCTCGCAAGGGCCAGCGTGCCGACGAACCAGGGCCTCTGGCGCGCGTCGTAGTCGCTGTCGCGCACCTCCTCGCTGGTACGGACCCAGTCGCTGCTCCAGGTCTGGAACAGCGCCTTGCCCTTGGTGGCATCGGGCCGCGTGACGCGCGTCACCCATTGACCATCCGGCTGCCGAAACAGCAGAACCTCCCGACCCGTCGTCTCCTCGGCAATTGCCAGCGAGGAAACATCGGGACCACGCAGCAGGTACGGGCCGAACAGCTTGACCAGGTGATCGACGTGATCGAGGTCGATGAGTCCGCTGCGCCCGTAGTCGCGCCTGAGCCTGGCCACGGCCTCCACGCGCAGAACGATGGTGCGAAGCTTCGCTTGTACCTGCTGCGCGACGACATTGAGCTGCGCGGTCGCGATCTGCCCTCGGTACGGCTTGTACACGAACAGGTAAGCCGAGGTCAGCAACGCCAGCAGCGCGGTCGCGGTGACCAGGACGATCGACTGGACAAAGCTTCGGCTGATCGACGCCGGCACCTGCCGCTGCGCTTCCAAGCCAATGCGTTGCGCCGACGCTGCAGTCACTGGCCGCGTCACCTCTTCAAGATCGTCTCGGCGATACGGGTGCTGCGCCGGGCGAAGTCCGGATCGACCTTGCGCGCTATCGCCTGTTCGAACTCGGGCAGCAGGGCCAGCAGGTCCTCGGGCGAGCTGCACTTCTCGATCTTCAGGACGAAGAAGAACGACATGAGCCCGAGCTGCTCGGCGGCCGCCTCGGTCAGGTAACGGCTGCCGTCGGAATGGCGTTCCAGATCGGAGCGCGGCTGATTCGGCGCGGGCGCGGTTGGCGGGGAGGTGTCGTCCCGATGGCCGGTGAACGCTGCCGATTCCGGCAGAGCGATCACCTCGATGAAGCCATGCGCGACGAGCTGGTCGAAATCGTGCTCCTGGATGCCGATCCCGCTGGTCAGCGCATGAACCTGCGCCGCAGTGCGATTGCCGTCGGTCAGGATCAGCACGGGCCGCAAGCGCCTCTCGACGGTTCGCTTTGCTGCCGTGATCTCGGCGAGACCGAGTGCGGTCTTCCGATAGATCGCCTTCTTGTCCAACGCCTCCCCCTGATGGTGTAATGGATTATAGGACGCGTCCCTGCGCAGCCATCGGCCCGCATCCGGGCTGTTCGATCGCAACCGACCGAATGAGATAGTCTTTGCCATGTCCGCATTTCGTATCCGCCGCGGCCCTCGGCGTCACATTGCGTGGCTGCTGTCGGCTGCGCTGTTGCTGCCGGCGGCGCAGACCGCGGCGACGTGGCACGCGCTTTCGCTGGCCTGCGCGGATCGGGGCGATGTGCACGGCAAGCCCCTGTCCCATCCGTCGCGCTGCGATTTCTGCCTGACGGCCGCTGGCGTGAGCGGCGCCGCGGCGACCGGTGCGCCGGCCGCGTCGGCGCATCCCGTGGCTTGGCACGAGTTGCCGGCATCCAGTTCGAGTCTCATCGCCTCCGCCTTGCCCGCCTGGGCCTACCGCAGCCGCGCTCCGCCCTTCGCCCCGGTCTGATCGTTGTGTCCGCGGCAGCGGGCCCGCGCCTCTGGCCAGGCTGACGCAATCCAACGCAGTTGTCAGGAGCGAGATTCCATGTTCAAGCTGTTGCCGGCGGGCCTTGCGCTTGCCCTGGCCATGCCACTGAGCGCCCTGGCCGACGGCGCGTCCGACATCGAGGCGCTGCGCAAGGAGATCGAGGCGATTCGCGCCGAGTACGAGGCACGCCTGAATGCGCTGGAGCAGCGCCTTCGCGCAGCCGAAGCGGCGCCTGCCCCGAGCGCGCCCAATGCGCCCCCGGTCACGGCGTCGGCCGGCGGCGCAGCGAATTCATTCAACCCTGCGCTTTCCCTGATCCTGTCCGGCATGTACACGCGCACGACGCAGGATCCGGCGAACTACGCGATCACCGGCGTTCAGTTGCCTTCCAGCGTGGCGATCGGCCCCGGCACGCGCGGATTCAGCCTTTCGGAGTCCGAGCTGGGACTGGCCGCCAGTGTCGACCCCTGGTTCCGCGGTGTGGCCAACATCGCGATCGAACCCGACAACACGGTGTCGGTCGAGGAGGCTTACGTCCAGACGACCTCGCTCGGCAACGGCTTCTCGCTGAAGGCGGGCCGCTTCTTCTCGAGCATCGGCTATCTGAACCCGCAGCACATGCATACCTGGGATTTCGTCGACAACCCGCTGGCCTACCAGGCGTTCCTGGATACGCAGTATGGAGACGATGGCCTGCAACTGACGTGGATCGCGCCAACCGACCAATACATCGAGCTGGGCGCCGAGCTGGGCCGCGGCCGCAGTTTCCCGGGCAGCGATACCGGGCACAACGGCCCGGGAATGGTCGCGCTGATCGCGCATACCGGCGGCGATGTGGGCGACAGCAACAGCTGGCGCGGTGGGCTGTCGGTGCTGGATGCAAAGGCCGACGACCAGAGCCTGGTGACAACCAACGCGGCTGGCAGCACGGTCACCAACGCCTTCACGGGCAGCACCCACGTCTGGGTCGCCGACGCGATCTGGAAATGGGCACCCCACGGCAATGCGGTGCGCACGAACTTCAAGCTGCAAGGGGAGTACCTGCGAAGCACGCGAAGCGGCACGCTGGTGTATGACGTCGCCGGCATCGATCAGCCCGGCGCGTACCGGGCGTTGCAGTCCGGCTGGTACCTGCAGGGCGTCTACCAGTTCATTCCGCACTGGCGCGTCGGACTGCGCACGGAGCAGCTGAGTCCCGGCACGCCGGACTATGGGGTGAACGCGGGCTTGCTGCCGAGAATCGACTATCGGCCACGCAAGAACTCCTTGATGGTCGACTTCAGCCCGAGCGAGTTTTCCCGTATCCGCTTGCAGTTCGCACGCGACAGCGCCCGCCAGGGCTTCCTGGACAACCAGCTCTTCATGCAATACGTGATGAGCCTGGGTGCCCACGGCGCGCACACCTTCTGACCGCTTCACCGTCGGAGAATCCCCTTGATGAGACGAGCATTGATCACGGTCCTGGCGGCGCTGCCGCTGGCGCTTCCGGCGTCGGACGCCCAGGCGGCGCTTCGCGTCCTCGCGTGCGAACCCGAATGGGGTGCACTGGCCGAGTCCCTTGGCGGCGACCTGGTGGATGTGTCGTTGGCCACCAGCGCACTGCAGGATCCGCACCAGATCCAGGCCAAGCCGAGCCTGATCGCGCGCACGCGCAGCGCCGACCTCGTGGTCTGCACCGGCGCCGAACTGGAAATCGGGTGGCTGCCCGTGCTGCTGCAACAGTCGGGCAATGCGAAGGTGCAACCCGGCCAGCCCGGAAACTTCGCGGCGGCCGACTACGTGCGCAAGCTGGAAGTGCCCAGCCAGGTCGACCGCTCCCAGGGCGACGTGCACGCATCCGGCAATCCTCACATCCAGACCGACCCGCGCAACATCGCCCTGGTGGCTGCTGCGCTCGGCGCCCGCCTGGAGCAGCTGGACCCCGCGCATGCGAGCCTGTACGCCCAGCGCCGGGCCGACTTCATGCTCAGATGGAAAGAGGCGATCGTCCGCTGGACGGCACAGGGGGCGCCTTTGAACGGCGTGCTCGTCGTCTCGCAGCACAAGGCCTTTGTCTATTTGTACGACTGGCTGGGCATGAAGGAGGTGGCCGTGCTCGAACCCAAGCCCGGCGTGGAGCCGAGCGCTTCGCACCTGGAGCAGGTGCTGTCCACGTTGAAAGGAACGCCGGTGCGCATGGTGCTGTACGCCGCCTACCAGGATCCCCGGCCGTCGGAATGGCTCAGCAGCCACGCGGCGATCCCCGCGGTGAAGCTGCCTTTCACCGTGGGAGGAACCGAGGCCGCCAAGGACCTGTTCGGTCTGTTCGACGACACGCTGGCCCGCTTGCTGGCCGCCGGGGCCCGCCGATGAACTGGGGCGCGCTCGACTGGAGCATCCTGGGCCTGCCGATGGTCGCCGGGCTCCTGGTGATCGCGACCCACGTACCACTGGGCGCCCAGGTGCTGGACCGCGGCATCGTCTTCATCGACCTGGCGATCGCCCAGATCGCGGGGCTGGGCGTGATTGCCGCCGATGCGGTAGGTGCTCCCGAGGGTGGGGTCGCGGTGCAGGCGGCTGCTCTCTGTGCGGCCGAGCTCGGCGCCCTGGTGCTCACTTGGACCGAGCGGCGCATGCCGCAGTACCAGGAGGCGCTGATCGGCGTGATGTTCATACTGGCAGCCTGCGCGGGCATCATGCTGCTGGCGAGCAATCCGCACGGCGGCGAGCACCTGCAGAACCTGCTGGTCGGACAGATTCTCTGGGTCGGCTGGACGCAGCTGTTCTGGCTGGCGATGGTGTCGCTGCCGCTGGTCGTGGCGCTGCGGTTGGGCTGGGTGCAGCGGCTCGGCCGCTTCGGCTTCTACGGCGCTTTCGCACTGGCGATCACCGCCTCGGTGCAGCTGGTCGGCGTCTACCTCGTTTTCTCGAGCCTGATCATCCCCGCGCTGGCGACCCGCGCGCACGGCGGACCGAATCGCACCTTCATGGGCTACGGGCTGGGAGCAGCTGGCTACGCGTTCGGCCTCGCGCTGTCGGCGCTGTTCGATCTTCCTTCGGGCGCCGTGATCGTCTGGACCCTGGCCGTGTGCGCGATGCTGGGAGCGCTCTTGTGGCGCCCGGCAACGCCCCCTCGCACCTGAAGCAGGTGTCGGAAGGAGAAGTCCATGCGCAACGTATCGGGTCTGATCCTGGCCGCCACGCTCGCGCTGGCGTCGATGACGGCGCGGGCCGACGGTCTGTGGGACCTCTCCAACCTGCTTCACGGGAAGCAATGGGTCGATCTCACCCATCCCTTCGATGGCGGCATTCCGCACTGGAAGGGCTTCGATCCGATGACCCGGAAAGTGATCTACGACTACGACCAGGACGGTTTTCGCGCCGAGTGGTTCTGCCATGTCGGCCAGTGGGGCACGCATCTGGATCCGCCGGCGCATTTCCACAAGGGTGCCCGCACGGCCGACCGCATTCCCGTCACGCAGATGATCCTGCCGCTCGTGGTCATCGACGTGCATCGGCAGGCGGCCAGCAACCCGGACTTCGTCCTCACGCTCGAGGACGTGAAGGCCTGGGAAGCAAGGCACGGCGCCATTCCGAAGGGCGCGTTTGTCGCAATGCGCACGGACTGGTCGAAGCGCTGGCCCGACCAGGCCGCAATGCAGAATGCCGATGCGCACGGAACCGCGCACTATCCCGGCTGGAGCCTGCCGGCGCTCAAGTATCTGTACGAGGTGCGCCTCATCACGGCCTCGGGCCACGAGACCACCGACACCGATCCCGGGGTTGCCACGACGAAGGACGATTATTCGCTTGAAAGCTACATCCTGGGCCTCGACCACTACCAGATCGAAATGCTGGCGAACCTGGACCAGGTGCCGGAGACCGGCGCGCTCGTCTCCGTGACCTGGCCCGCGGTCAAGGACGGCACGGGGTTTCCCGCGCGCGTCTTCGCGATCCTGCCTTAGGCCGTCACGCGCTGGTGCTGAACGGCGGATAGCGATCGGTCGCGAGCAGGAACGCGTACGCCGAGACCCGCAGCCACCAACGGGAGACTCCCACGACGAAGTCGAAGAGCGGGCGCGGATAGCGACCCGTGAACAGTATCGCGAACCAGGCGATGACGGTGCAGACGAAAGCCGCGATGCTCAGGAACCACAGAACCACGTAGTGTGGAATCGCGAGGAACCACTTGACGAGCGGCAGCCAGCGATTGAGCTCGTTCTTCGCATCCGGGTAGGCGATCTGGATGTGCACGGCCTGCTCTTCATCCGTCGAAGGATATTCGTCGCGCAGCAGCGCCAGGTAGGCGCAGACGCGGGCGCTGAACCTCGTCAGGGCCAGGTTCCAGTCGAACCACCAGCGCGGGTACTTCTGGCGGAACAGCAGCATCAGTACGGTCGCCAGGAACACGATCCCGCCGGAGCCGACCATGAACACGTGATGCGCCGAATGGTGGTGTCCATGGCCGTGCAGGGCGCCCCTCGTCAGAAGCGCGAGGATGATGCCGATCGGGATGACGGTGAATACCCGGAAGAAGGTCGTGAGACGGTCGAGCTCCCGGTCCGGGTAATCGACCTCCAGTGTCGCCGGAAATGCCGCTGGGACGCTTGCCATTGCTTCTCCTCGTGTGTGTGTGCCGGGCCCTGAATCAGGGAGCGTTCAGTTTCTCGAGCATCTGGACCGCACCGCGATTGTGCGGGTTCAGCTGCAGGATTTCCGATAGTTGGCGATGGCCTGCGGCTTGTCACCGTCGTCCATGTAGGCCTCCCCCAGGCTGTCGTAGACGTTGCTCGATTGCGGATAGGCTTCGACGTTCAGCTGGAGGATGCGGACGGCTTCCTTGAACCTGGTTTTGCGAATGAGCTGGTACCCCAGGTTGTTCAGTTCGGTTTCGTCGAAGTTATAGGTGGCGGGCGCCGCTGCCTTCAACTCACGGTACTGCCTGGCGGCCTGGTCGATGCCGCCGGATGCGATCGTTGCCGACAGCGTTTGGGCGATCGAAATCCGGGGGTCGTAGGCAGCCTTGACGATAGGCAGCCACGAGGCCATCGCGACGCCGCCGATTCCGATGCCCATCGCGACGGTCAGCACAACGAGCGCGGACGCCATGGCGAGCCTCGGTCGCGCCGCAGGGTTTTCCTTGGCGTGCAGATAAAGCTCGAGCACGGCAAGTGGCAGCAGATAGCAGGCGAAGGACCAGAACCGCATGAACGGGCCGTCGAAGTTGTCGCCGATTCCGACCGGCCCCTGGTTCACGATGATCCAGGCGAAAACGCCGACCCGAGTGAACCATTGGGCATTGGCCACGAGATACGTGCGCAGCGCCCAGCGGCGATGGGTGGCGATGTCACGGCCTCGCGCCGCGCGCCAGGCCAGCGCGGCGAACACGATGATGAGCACCGCGTTCAGGCTGATGGCGAGAGCGCTGAACATGCTGATGCGGGCGCCGCGCACCCATTCCATGTACAGGCCCGAGACGCTGAGCCCCAACGCGGTGACCAGGAACAGCCGCCCGTTCCACCGGTGTACGGCGATGGCGCGCGCCCGTATTTGCGGAATCAGCTGGATCGTTCCGCCGAACGCGATCACGGCGGCGAGCAACGCGTGCGCGGCGAAGGTCAGATTTCCGGCGGTATCGCCGGCGACGTATCCTTTCAGGAGAAAGGTGTTCCGGGTCCAGGCCTGGAAGTTTCCCGTGAAGGTCGAAGGACCATAGAAGGCCACGAGGTAGTACACGAACACCCATTGACCGATCACCGCCACCGCGAACCAGAACCATGCGGCAGCTTTCAAGGCGGTCCCGCCAAGGGAGTTCCACTCCGGACCGCCGCTCCATACGGTTGCGCTCATATGCGTTGCTCCTTGCGCGCCGACTCGAATCCGATCACGCCACAGGCGCAGCCGCGGCGCTGCCGCGGACCTGCCGGAACCTGCTGGTGAATCGAACGCGCAGCAGCCAGAACATCATCAACACCAGTGGCGCAACCGCCGGAGCGACCAGGAACGCCGATCCTCGCATGTACTCGGGGAACACCTGCTGCTGGCCAAGGAAGAGCGAGCCGGCGGCGATGAACAGCCCCAGGCACATGCGCCACAGGTGACGCACGATGCGCGGCACGCCGGAAATGCCGCCGTGCCGGATCATGCGGAAATCCCCGGCGGCGGCCAGCGTCGCGACTCCGGCGAAGATGTAGTGGGGCAGCGGGGGGATGCCGTCGAGCAGGCCGGTCGGGCTGTGCGCCGCCTGCAAGCCGAACGCCAGGTCGGCCACGGCGCCGCACAAGGCGACCAGCGGCGCTCCGAGCTCGAACCGGCCGATGGTGCCCTCTTTGCGCCGGACCGTCATCCAGGCCGTGGCGACCAGGTAGAACGTCAGGACCCCGCCCACCGCCGAGCCCCGTGCCGGTAAAAATGGTGCCACGCACGCGCCGATGCCGGCCATGATCAGCATGGAGACGAAGAACACGTTTCCGGCGGCCCGGTGCAGGCGCCCGCCTTTGCGGAAAGACAAAGCCGCCGCGCCGGACAGCAATCCCACGATCCCCGCTCCCACATGCAGGATCAGGATCAGTGCCGCCCCGGCGCGGATCAACCGGGAGGCTTCCGGGCTGACTTCAAGGATCATCTGGAGGTTCTCCTTGAGCGCGTGACGGATCAGGGCGGGCCGATCAGATCGGTTGCCGGTGGCGGCGCAGGCGCACCGCGGCGGCCAGGAACAGCGCGGCCAGGGCCAGCCCGATCCACAGGTCCGCAGTGCCCAGGAATTTGAGCGGATCGAGCAGCATCAGCGGGTCGACCGGGACGCCGTCCTTCGGCGGGGGCACGAAGGCCTGCGTGAACCAGCCGACCAGCCGGTATTTCAACAGGGCGGCGACATGCCACGAGTTGAACGCGATCCTGTCGAAGACGGCGACGCCGAGGGGTGGCAACACGGCCCACAGGAATGCCGCACGCCGCGCCCAGGCGGACAGCAGCAGCAGCCAGGCAAACACGGGCGCGTGCCAGAGCGCAATCACGGTCAGGCAGTACAACAGCGCCAGCCACATCCGGAACAGCGGCAACTGTGCCCACAGCGCCGCCGGACTGACGCCTTTGGCCCGCAGGATCAACGAGCTCAGCGGCAGCATGACCAGGTGCGTGGCCAACATCAGCAGGAAGACGAGCAGCGGCAGAACCACGAGGGGAATGCTCGCCTTCGACAGCACGGTCGTCAGATCGGAAACCGGCAGCGATTTCCAGAAAAGGATGCTGCGATCGCGCCGTTCGCCGTGCAGCGCGTCCAGGCAGTAGAGCGCGGAGACGATGAACGAGGTCGCGATGAACAGGAACGCCGCGACGTCGTACGGCGTATTGATCGCGGCGTGCTGCTGCGCCGGGTCGAGCGCCGATACGCCACGCAGCCGGTGCGACAGCCCGATCACGAAGCCGAGCAACACGACGCCGGCGACGGCCAGCGGCGCGACGGTGATCGAACGGTGCTCCCACAGTTCGCGTCGCACCGACCAGTACAGAGGCCGGGTCGGCGCCATGGCCGCGCCGGAAGCCGCCTGCGCCTCGGGGGAAGGCTGCCGCGCGGAATCCGGCGCGATGCTCATGCGGCCGCTCCTGCCGCTGCGCCGGCCTGCTCGCCGATCACGGCAACGAACAGGTCGGCCAGGCTGGGCGTGCGCACGATGCCCAGGCCGTCGAGTTGCCGGCGGTCGGCGTGGTCGAACAGCAGGATGCTGCGTCCGAACACCTGGCGCTCGTGCATCGGCTTCAGGGCCCGTGCCGCGGCGACCTGCTCGGGATGCACCATCACCTCCACATAGCGCGACTCGAAGTCCTCCATGCTGCAATCGAACACGATGCGGCCGCGGTTCATGAACATGACATCGGTGAGCACGTGCTGGATCTCTTCGACCTGATGGGTCGTCACGATGATGGTGCGGCTGTGGTCGAAATAGTCGTTCAGCAGCGAGTCGTAGAACTGCTTGCGGTACAGGATGTCGAGGCCCAGCGTCGGCTCGTCCAGCACCAGCAATCTGGCGTCGATGGCCATGATCAGGGCCAGGTGCAGCTGGGTCACCATGCCCTTGGACAGTTCGCGCACCCTGCTGGCGGGCCGGATGGCGGTTTTCGCAAGCAGGGCCTGCGCCTTGGCGCGATCGAAGCGCGGATGCACGCCCGCCACGTAGGCGAGCGCCTGCGAGACGCGCAGCCAGCGCGGCAGCACGGCGACATCGGCGATGAAGCAGACGTCGCGCATCAGTTGGTCGCGCTCGGCCCAGGGGTTGCGCCCGAGCACCTTCAGCTCGCCCTGGTAGGGGGTGAGCCCGAGAATCGCGTTCAGGGCGGTGCTCTTGCCGGCCCCGTTGGGACCGATGAGTCCGAGGATGCGGCCTTCCTCGACCTGCAGGTCGATGCCGTCCAGCGCAACGGTCGTGCCGAAGGCCTTGCGCAGGCCGCGCGCTTGTATGACCGTCATGACTTCGGCGCCTCCTGCGCGGCAATCGGCGAAGAGCGCGCCGCGGCCGCATCCAGCAATTGCTGCGCCGTCAGGCCGAGGCGCTGGATCGTCGCGTAGATCGCGGGCCATTGTTCCGCCAGAAACCTCTGGCGTTCGCCCTGCAGCAGCAGGCTGCGCGCGCCCGCATTGATGAACATGCCGCGACCGCGCTTCCTCTCGACCAGCTGCTCGTCGACCAGTTGCTGATAGCCCTTCAGCACCGTGAGCGGATTGACCCGGTAATCGGCCGCGACCGTGCGCACGGACGGCAACGCATCGCCTTCCTTGAGCACGCCGTCGAGGATCATGGCGGCGACCCGGTCGCGCAGCTGGCGGTAGATGGGCTGACTGTCGTTCCACTCGCGATCCGTCATCTGCTGCAGATGGCCCTCGCGGGGGAGGGCACCCGGTGAACAGTATCAGTGTTATAGCTAACTACAACACTATGAAGAATGCAAGCACTTTTTCGCGTCAGTCCCTAACCAATTGATATTTATGAGGAACTGCGCGATGGGCGGCGCGCAGCGGGCGCATTCATGCAGGCGCCTGGTTGGTGACGGTCATCACGCGGCCGCGTCCTTCCGGACTGAACCGGATGATGATCGCGAGCCCGACCGCCACGACCCCGGCCACCAGAGCGAGCGCGAAGCTGTAGCTGTTGCCGGGGGCCTCGGCGAGCTTGGCCTGGAACGGCCCGTTGTACGAAGCCAGGAAGTTGCCGATCTGGTAGACGAATCCCGGCAGGGTCGCGCGCACGGCGCCGGGAACGATCTCGTTCAGGTGCGCCGGCACCACCCCCCAGGCGCCTTGCACCGCGATCTGCATCAGGAACGCGCCGGCGGCGAGCGCGACCGCGGTCGAGCCGTACGCCCACAGCGGGATCACCGGCAGCGACAGCAGCGCGGCGATCGTGATCGCGTTGATGCGCCCGATCTTCTCCGACAACCGCCCGAAGAACAGGCCCCCGGTGATCGCGCCCACGTTGGCGACGATCAGCACCAGGCTCACGGTGTGATGATCGAACCCGTGCTGTTTCTCGAGGAACCTCGGGTACAGGTCCTGCGTGCCGTGGCTGAACAGGTTGAAGAACATCATCAGCACGATCGCGAACAGCGACACGCGCCAGTTGGTGCCCAGCGTGGCGATGAATCCGGGCTTGGGCGTCGTTCTGCCCTCGGTGAATGCCGGCGATTCCGGAACGTTCGAGCGGATGAAGAACACCAGCAGCGCCGGCAGCAGGCTGAACAGGAACATCACGCGCCAGTTGAACGTGATGCCGAAGAAGGTCTCGTTGTAGAAGACGTAGAAGACGAGCGAGGCGAGCAGGTAGCCGGTCGGGTACCCGCATTGCAGCAGCCCCGAGACGAACCCGCGCGACTGCGGGGGGATCGACTCCATCGTCAGCGACGAGCCCAGTCCCCATTCGCCGCCCATCGCGATGCCGAACAGTGCCCGCAGGACCAGGAAAGCCGCCAGCGTGGGCGCCAGCGCGGCGGCTGCCCCCAGCACCGAGTAGCAGACGATGTCGAGCATCAGGATCGGCTTGCGGCCGTAGCGGTCGCCCAGTCGCCCGAATATGAACGCGCCGATGAAGCGCATCGCCAGCGTCAGGAAGATCGCGTACGTGACATCGGGCACCGCGACGGCGAACTCCTTGGCGATTCCCGACAGCGTGAACACGAGGATGAAGAAATCGAACGCGTCGAGCGCCCAGCCCAGAAACGCCGCGACCACGACCTTCTTCTGCTGGCCCGTCAGTTGCATGGTGCCCCCTCCTGTGCCGGCGCCGACCGCATCGGGGCGGTGGCGCTCGAATTCGAACTAGGAACCCCGGGCCGCGTGCTGCGTCAATCGCGTCCCGTCGCCGGAGCGTTCTGCGGCGTCGCCGCGGGTGAGCGTCAGCAGGATATCGGCATACCAGGCGCAATTCAATCCGAGCGACTCGTCGATCTGCTCGTCGCGCGAGCGCATGTCCATGCGCGCCGAGTGCACCCCGAGCAGCTTCCACCGCAACGAGCTGCCGCGCAGATCCGAAGCCGATGCGCGCGCCACGACCGGCGCCCCGCTGGTTCCGCGGTGCGTGCGCGCATCCGTGAGAAAGTAACCCTGGCCTTGAAACCGCAGCCCGAAGGAGGACGCGATCACCGCCTGCCGGACCACCGGCAGATGATGCAGCGTGTCATGGAAGCCCAGCGGGAAGCCGACGATCAACAGCGAGTCGCCCACCTCGATTTCGTCCAGGGACGCCTGCAGGTGCTCCGGGGTGAAGGCCCGCAGGACCACCGGATCGGGAAGGGCCTTCGGATCGAGCTCGATGACCGCCACGTCGATCTCGCTGGCCGCATCCCGGCCCTGGCGCCAGACGCTCCTGGCGTCGTGGTACAGCGGCACCGAAAAGCCGATCGAACGGGTCAGGTTCGCCTCGTCCAGGTGAAGCTCGATCTCGAGGCGGTCCGGGAAATGCTTGCTCGGCTCGTCGACCACGACGTGGCGGCTGGTCACGAGAAACAGGCGCTCTTCCCTTGCAAAGAAGAACCCGCTGGCGTTGGTGAGCAGCCGCTGGCCGCTGAACGTCGAGATCTTGGTCGCGGTCAGCAACAGCGGTTCGATCATTTCGCCCCCGGCGGCCGCGCCGACAACGACCCTCCCGGCGAGAGGATCCCGCACGCCGAAGTGTGCGGCAGCGTACCGACACTGTCCAGTACCGCTATCCGCTGCGGTCGACCGATCGGTTTCGCGCCCCGATTCGCCTCAGGTTTGGGCGGCCAGGACCAACTCTCGAACCTCCTGCAGCTGGTCTTCTATCAGCCAGCGGGTCAGGTCGCCGCTGGACACCACGGCGAGCAGCTTGCCGTTGTCCATGATCGGAAGATGCCGGAATCGCCGCTTGGTGATCAACTCCATCGCGGCGCCGACGGTGGTGGTCGCAGCAACGCACAGCGGTTCCTTGGTCATCACCTCGGAGACTTTCGTGCCGCCCGGATCCAGGCCCGCGGCCAGGACCCTGGTCAGTGCATCGCGCTCCGTGAATATGCCGGTCAGCCGGTCTCCTTCCAGCACGACCAGGGCGCCGATCTTCTCGGCCGTCATCCTGCGCACGCACTCGGTGACGGGGGTTTGCGGCGCGACCGAGTGGATCGCTTCGCCCGCCTCGAATACGCTGGTCAGCGGAGCCAGACGCTTGTCTCGCGACTTCATGAAGTACACGGCGACGGCGACGGCGATCACGAACGCGATGAACGCGTACGCGATGATCATCGTGGTGGTCGCCAGCAGCTCCTCCTGGGTCGAGGCGAACACCGCGGGGCACGGCAGTGAGAGGCTGATGGGGAACGAATTGCGGCAAAGCTTGCTCATGGCGGTTGCTCCTGGAACCTGGCACCGACACTACTCGTGCTGTGCGGCGGGGCGAGCGCGGCGGCGGGCGGCGTTGATCTGGATCAATCGTGAAGGCGTGTGCGGCGGCCACCGCAACGCAGCAAGGCAGCCCATCGATCACGGCGGCGGAACAGGGGACTGTCCGGCACCGGCAACTCGCGTGGCCGCGGTTACCCCGATGCGCCGGACGGTCCGCCGGATTCGACCGGCGCCCCGGCCGAATCGGCCAGCGCAGCGGGCAGCGCGCGAATCGCATCGACCAGCGACGTCAGCTCCCGTTCGGTCGCAACCAGCGCCGCCTCGGGGTCTCCGACCGACGTTCTCAAAGCCGTCTCCAGCTTGGCCGCTTCGGCCCGCAGGCGCTCGGCGGCCAGCTGAGCCGCGACGCCCTTCACCGAATGGGCCACACCCATCGCCCGGGCGGTGTCGCCCTCGGACAAATACTCGCGGATGCGGCGACCGTCATTGCCGTGCAACTCGACGAAACGCCCGAGCAGCGCCTGATAGAACCCGGCGCGGCCGTTGAGAATCTCCAGTCCCTGGTTCACGTCCAGGCCGGGGATCGAATGCAGATTCGCCAGCGCCGCTTCTTCGGATGACCGCGCCGGGTCGGCGCGGGCGGCCGGCGGCGCCATCACCGCGGCCGCGCCTTTGTCCGCGGGAAGCCATTTCAAGAGCAGCTCGAACAGCGCATCCGGCGTGATCGGCTTGGCGGCGAAGTCGTTCATGCCGGCCTGGATGCACAGCTGCCGGTCCTCGTCAAAGGCGTTGGCGGTCAACGCGAGGATCGGCGTTTTCGCGTGTCCCGGGAGCGCGCGAATGGCACGGGTGGCTTCCAGGCCGTCCATCGCGGGCATCTGCATATCCATCAGGATCAGGTCGAAGACGGTTTCGCGCGCCTTGGCCACTGCCTGTCGTCCGTCCCCGGCCAGCTCGACCTGTATCCCGCTGCCGTCCAGCATGGAAACCAGCAGCTCCCGGTTGATCGGATCGTCTTCGGCCAGCAGCAGACGCTGGCCGGCGCGGCGCCGCCGCAGCGACGCGGCCGCATCGCGCCGGGCCTCGCCCGCGGCCACGGCCGGCCCGGGCGCCTGTCCGCGGCGAAGCAGGGCCGTGAACCAGAACGTGCTGCCGGCGCCCGGTTCACTGTCGACCCCGACTTCGCCGCCCATCAGGGACGCCAGGCGTCGGGTGATGGCCAGGCCAAGACCGGTGCCTCCGTAGCGGCGCGTGGTGGAGCTGTCGGCCTGCTGGAAGGCCTGGAACAGCGCGTCCAGGCGGTCGGCGGCGATCCCGATCCCCGTGTCCTGGACCTCGAAGCGCACCAGCACCTGGTCGTCCAGGTTCTGCAGCAGCCGGGTGCGCAAGCGCACGACGCCGCGTTCGGTGAACTTGACGGCGTTGCCGGCGTAGTTGAGCAGGGCCTGGCGCAGCCGGGTCGGATCGCCGCGCAGCCAGACCGGGGCATTCTCGTAATCGACCGTGACCGCCAGGCCCTTGGCCTTGGCCGACTGCGCGATCAACGAGTGCACCTGGTCCAGAACGGCGCTCAGCGGGAACTCGGCTTGTTCCAGCACCAGCTTGCCGGCCTCGATCTTGGAGAAATCGAGAATGTCGTTGACGATGGACAACAGGTGACCGGCGGCCGCAACGATCTTGTCCAGTTGCTCGGCCTGGCCGGGCAGCCGCGATCCCCGCCTCAGCAGATGGGCGAATCCGACGATCGCGTTCATCGGCGTGCGGATCTCGTGGCTCATGTTGGCGAGGAATTCGCTCTTGGCGCGGTTGGCGGCCTCGGCCGACTCCTTCGCTTCCGCCAGCTGTTGCGTGCGCAGCGCGACCAGCTCCTCCAGGTGGTGCCGGTGCGCATCCAGTTCCAGCGCGAGCCGCTTCTTGCCGGTGATGTCCTCCTTGACCGCCACATAGTGGGTGACCCGGCCATCCGGCTGGCGGATCGGGCTGATCACGGCCGATTCGACGTACTCGCTGGCGTCCTTGCGGCGGTTGTAGAACTCGCCCCTCCAGGGCCGCCCCTGGGTGAGCGCGGTCCAGAGCTCCGCGAAGGACCGGTCGGACGTCTTGCCGGACTGGAGCAGGCGCGGATTGCGGCCGATCACCTCGTCCCGGGGAAAGCCGGTGATCCGGACGAAGGCGTCGTTCACGTACTGGATGTTCGCGTCCAGGTCGGTGATCACGATGCTTTCCGAGCTCTGCTCGACTGCCTGCGACAGCTGGCGCAACTGTTCTTCGTCCCGCTTGCGCTTGGTGATGTCCCGCACGTTGGCAACGATGGTGATCTCGCCCCCCAGCTCGATGCGCGTCATCAGCACGTCGGCCGCGAACATCGTGCCGTCCGGGCGCCGGTGCTGCCACTCGAAGAAGTTGGACCCGTCGCGCAGGGCGCGCGCAACCATTTCGGCGGCCAGGTCGCGGGAGCGCCGGCCGTCCGGTTGCCGCTCCGGCGAAACGTCCCCGGGCGACAGCGTCGCGAATTCCTCCAGGCTCGCCACCCCGAACAGCTCCAGCGCCGCGCGGTTGGCGGCGGTGAAGCGCCAGGACGGCGGGCTGCTTGTCATCAAGGCGTCGCGCGAGCTCTCGAAGAGCTGCCGGAACCTTTCCTCGCTTTCGCGCAGGGCGGCGCCGGCGGTTTCCAGGCGCCCGCGCGCCGCGATCGCGTCCTCCATCAGGTTCAGCGCCGCCTGACGCGCGCGGCGCTGGTCCTGCAGCGCGGTGGCCTGGGCGTTGCTCAGCGCCAGCTCGGCGAGCTTGCGGTCGGTGATGTCCTGCAGCGTGCCGCGCAGCTCCAGGATGTTTCCATCGTCGTCGCGAACGGCTTCGCCGCGGGAGATGACCCAGCGGCGCTCGCCATCGGGACGCACCACCGCCGCCTCGCACTCGTAGGGCCGTCCTTCGGCGGCGGCGTCCCGCGCGGCTTCCGAAAGCCGCGCCCAGGTCTGCGGGGTGAAGTGCGGCGCGATCTGCTTGAAGTTGAGCGGGGGCGAGGAAGGATCCAGTCCGAAGATCCCGTATATCTGCTCGGACCAGCTCGCGGTGTCCGCGCGGAAGTCCCATTTCCAGCTGCCGACGCCCGCCAGCCGCTGGGCCTCCCGCAGCGCGGAATCGCTGTGCTTGAGCGCCTCCTCGGCCTGGCGGCGCGATCGGATGTCTTCGATCACGGAAATGAAGCAGTCCGGGGATCCGTCCGGCCTGCGCACCAGCGTCGTGGTGAGATTGGTCCAGACCACGTTTCCGTTGCGGCGCAGGTAGCGCGTCTCGCCCGAAAAGGTCCGGATCCGGCCATCGAGCATCTGCTGCGCCAGGTCGACCGCTTGCTGCAGGTCGTCCCCGAAGATCATGTCCTTCACACGCAGCGACATCATCTCGTCGCGGCTGTATCCCAGGATGTCGGTCAGCTTGCTGTTGACCCACCGCAGGCGCCCGTTCGAAGCGACGATCGCGATCCCGATCGCGGCCTGTTCGAAGATCTCCTCGGCCCGCCCCTCGCTCTGCCGCAGCCGGTCCTGCGCCGCCGCCAGCTGCTCCCGGCGCGCGGCCTCGCGCTGGCGCGACTGGTGCAGGATGCCGCTCATGAAGCTGATCAGTGCTCCGTTCACGATCGAGATGCCCCAGACCCACCGATCCGGGGCCGACTCGATCGCGAAGGAGCCCGCAGGCGCCAGCAGGTACGCGCTCGCGGCGGCCGATGTCGCGGTGGCCAGGATCCCGGGACCCCACCCTGCCAGAAAGGAGCTGGCCAGCACGGGCAGCACGTACAGGATCAGCAGCGGGCGTCCACTGAATGAGACCGGCAGGTTCATCTGCACCAGCAGCATTGCGAGCGGCAGCGCGGCCGCCAGACCGTATGCCGCGATCCGCCGGACCGGATGCCGGTCGCGCCGCACCGGCGGGGCAGGGGGTTGCGCCGGCGAAAACGGGTTCATGGCGACTCCCCGTTCCCGCTTCGGTCCTTCTCGCCCAGGAAGGCCAGGTCGAACGGCGGGTCGCGCTGCAGCTCGCGCGCCAGGTCATTGACCTGCCGCTTCAATGCGACCATGTCGAGCTCCCGCCCGACCATCGCGCGGTTGAAGCGCTCCAGCTCGGCGTTGCGGGTCCACACTTCCCCGGTCTGCTGGCGCAGCGCCTCCTCGGCGGCCTTGCGCTGGGTGATGTCTTCGCCCGAACCGATGGTGCCGACGATGCGGCCGGCCGGGTCGCGCAGGCGGGCGACGGTCCAGCCGATCACGCGCTGCCTGCCGTCGCGGCACAGCATCGGGCTTTCGAACTGGTCGACCGGACGGGTCTGCTCGTCAACGAAGCGCCGGTAGCGCTCGCGTCCGGTCCGCATGGCCTCGACCTGCGGCGCGCTGATCTCGAACCAGTCGCGCTGCAGCAGCTCCTCGCTGGCATAGCCCAGCAGCTGGCAGCCCTTCCGGTTGATCATCGTGACCCGGCCGTCGGCGTCCAGTGCCAGCACGATCATCTGCACGGTATCCAGATAGCGCTGGTTGAGTTCGAGCTGCGCGCGCAGCGCGCCTTCGGCGCGCTTGATCCCATCCAGGGCCTGCAGGCGTTCGCCCTGGGACTGCTGCAGCTGCGCTGCAGCGGCCAGTTCGTGGCGCTGCCGCAGCAGCCGGTACAGCAGCAGCGAGGTGATCGCCACGAACGCCAGCCCCTTGATCGAATCGGCCAACGCGATGCGGCCGGGATCCCTGAAGAGCCATTCGGCCGCCGTGTCCGACAGCAGGATCCACACCGACGCGAGGACGGCGTAGATCAGGACGATCCTGGCGGCGCCGGGCGCGCGGCGCGGTGGTTCGTGCTGCATGGTCACGCCATTGCCTGGAAACGAGGGTGCCGGAGCTCGCCCGGTACGCTCAGGTTCGCGGGACTGTCGTCGACGGCCGGGAATCTCGTTTCAACTGCGTGCGACATGAGGCCAGGAGCGATGGCGCGAAGCCAGGTGAAGGCAGCCGGACAGGGGCGTGGCCGATCCTACGCTGCCGCACATCGGTGCATCGATGGATATGAGGCCGTCCGGCCCGCCGGACCGTTTCTTACCTGGATGAAAGCTGCTCGATGCGAACGGGCTGCGGAAGTGAACACCGAGCCCGCGGCGCCGGCCCGGCTTTGGAACGATTCTTGCGTTCTCACGGGGCGTAGCCAACAATGTCGTTCGCAGCCGGGAGAACAACATGTCGAACGTCCAGGCCGACTCCGCAAGCTTGATCTCGAAGTCCGACGCAGCCAGCGGCGGATGGGCGCGATGGTGGCAGCTGATCCTGGGCGTGGTGTGCATGATGGCCATATCGAGCCAACAGTACACCTGGACCCTGTTCACCAAGCCCCTGAGCGCGCAGCTGGCGGTCAAGCTGCCGGAACTGCAGGTGACGTTCTCGATCCTGATCGTGCTGCAGACATTCCTGTCGCCGCTGCAGGGGTTCCTGGTCGACCGCTTCGGGCCGCGCTTCCTGATTTCGGTCGGGACCGTGCTGAGCGGCGCGAGCTGGATGCTGGCGGCGCGCGCGCACACGCTGACCGAGCTGTACCTGAGTTACGGCCTGCTGGGAGGGATCGGGACCGGCGTCGTGTACATCGGCGTGGTCAGCCAGATGGTGAAGTGGTTCCCCGAGCGGCGTGGATTCGCGGTCGGGATGGTGGCGGCCGGCTACGGCATGGGTGCCATTTTGACCACGATCCCCATCTCATGGAGCATCGCGAACAACGGCTATCAACCGACGCTGTGGACCTTTGGCCTGATCTTCGCCGTGGTCGGGGTGCTCGCGGCCCAGGGCCTGAAGCGCTCACCCCATGAGCAGCAGGCACTGCTGAGCGGACACCGGGAGCGGCTGCCCGGCGTGACCCCGGCGCAGATGCTCAGGACGCCGCTGTTCTGGCTGCTGTTCATCATGATGACGATGATGTCGACGTCCGGCCTGATGGTGATCTCGCAGACAGCCTCGTTCGCGCGCGATTTCGGCGTGGCCGCGGTGGTGGTGATGGGCACGGCGGCGCTGCCGCTGGCCCTGACGCTGGACCGGATCACCAACGGCCTGACGCGCCCGTTCTTCGGCTGGCTGTCGGACAACATCGGGCGGGAAAACACGATGTTCATCGCGTTCCTGCTCGAGGGCCTGGCGATGGCGGCGTGGCTTCAGTTCCGCGCCGATCCGATCCTGTTCATCCTGCTGTCGGGGGTCGTGTTCTTCGGCTGGGGCGAGATCTTCTCGCTGTTCCCGTCCACGCTGACCGACACCTTCGGCGAGCGCCACGCCACCACCAACTACGGCTTCCTGTACATGGCCCAGGGCGTGGGCTCCGTGCTGGGCGGCCCGATGGCCGCCCGCCTGCACGACGCCACCGGCAGCTGGATCCCGGTGTTCGCCGTCGTCATCACGCTCGACCTGCTGGCAGCGCTGCTGGCGATCGCGGTGCTCAAGCCGCTGCGGCGGCGGCTCAAGTACGTTTGACGTTCGTGGCGCCGAATTCCATGTTTCCCGACCGGATCGTCTCCGTTTTCTACCTCATGGAGACATTGGAATCCGTTTCCTGGTCGCGATGCCAGCCGCCGCCGAGCGCCTTCACCAGCAGCACGGCCGCGCTCATCCGCCGCAGCTGGATGTCGGCGGCCGACAGGCGCGCCGCCAGCGCGGCGTTTTCGGTCGAGACCACCTCCAGGTAGGTCGCAGCCCCGCCCTTGTAGCGGTATTCGGCCTGCTGCAGCGCGCCCTGCGCGGCCACCACCGCGGCCTGTTCGCTGGCGCTTTCCTGCGCCAGGTAGCGCAGGCCGGCCAGCTCGTCTTCCACTTCCTGATAGGCGATCAGCACCGTGCTGCGGTACTGGGCGACCTGCTCGTCGTAGGCGGCGCGCGCTGCGTCGGTCTGGGCGCGCCGCAGTCCGCCGTCGAACACCGTCTGCACCAGCCCGGGGCCGAGCGCCCACCAATGGCTGGGCGCGCTGATCCAGTTGCTGGCGGCGACGCTTTCGAATCCGGCGCCGCCCGTGAGCGAGAACACCGGAAAGTAAGCCGCGCGCGCCACGCCGATCTGGGCATTGGCCGCCGCCACCCTTCGCTCCGCGGCCGCCACATCGGGCCGGCGTTCGAGCAGCGCCGAGGGCAGCCCGGGATCGAGCGGCGGCGGCGCGGCCTCCAGCGGCAGCGGCTGCGATTCGATATGGAATCCGGTCGCGGTCCGGCCCACCAGCACCGCGATCGCATGCTCGGCCTGCGCGCGGCGCAGCCGCGTGTCCTCGGCCTGCGTGCGGGCCGTTTCAAGCTGCGCTTCGGCCTGGCGCACGTCGGCGATCACTCCGGCGCCGCCTTCGTACAGGTTCCGGGTGAGCTTGAGCGCGGCGGCGTAGTCGACCACGGTCCGCTCCAGCAGCGCCTGCTGGGCGTCCAGGCTGCGCAGCGTGAAGTAGTCGACCGACAGCTCGGAACGCAGGCTCAGATCCAGCGCCGCCAGGTCGCCAGCGCTTGCCTGCTCGGACGCCCGCGCGGCCGCCACCGTGTTGCGCAGGCGGCCCCACAGGTCCACTTCGTACGAGACGTCCAGGTCCAGCAGGTAGTCGTTGAACGTGGGCCGGCTGGCCAGGAAGCGCGGCGAGTTCTTCGACGTGCGGTTGCGCGCGGCACTGGCGCCCGCTGTCACGGTCGGGTAGTACGCCGCGCGGTCGGCGCGGGTCAGCGCGCGCGCCTGCTCCAGCCGCGCCAGGGCCGCCTTCAGGTCCTGGTTCGCGTCGGCCACCTGCGCCTGCAGCGCATCGAGCGCGGGCTCGTTGAACATGGTCCACCAGGGGCCGCGCGCCGCGCCATCGGCCGGCGCCGCAGGCTTCCAGTCCGGCGCCTCGTCGTACGCGGCCGCCGGCGCCGGCGCCTCCGGCACCCGGTACAGCGGCGCCAGGTTGCAGCCGGCGAGCGCGGCCGCCACCGCCGCCACAGATGCTGCGCGCGCCAGGCCCACGATCAGGAGCCCCGCTCGCGGCGCTGCGAGGGCGGCGTCGCCGCCACCTCTTGCTCGGGCTCCCCGGCGATGCGCACCAGCGTGCCCTCGGAGATCGAATCCGGCGGATTCAGCACCACCCGGTCGCTCGGCTCCAGGCCTGCCAGCACCTCGATCGATTTTCCGAAGTCGCGGCCCGACGAGATCTTCTTCAGGTGAACCGCATGGTCGGCCCCGACCACCGCGACCTGCAGGCCGGCGGACCTGAACAGCAGCGCGTTCACGGGCAGCCTGAGCGTGTCGCCGTTGCCGGCCAGCTTGAAATGCACTTCGGCATACGACCCCGGGAACAGCTCGCCCTTCGAGTTGTCGACCTGGAGCTCCACCTGCAGCGTGCGCGAGTTCGGATCCAGCGCCTGCGCGGTGCGCACCACCTGGGTCGGATAGGACTTGCCCGGGTGCTCGGCGAACTGGAGCTGGGCCACCACGCCCGGCACGGCGGCGGACGCGTACGGCTGGGGCACCTGCACGTAGACGCGCAGGCGGCGCGTGTCGGCCATCCGGAACAGGGCCGCGCCGGAGTTCTGCCCGGCGTTGATCAGGGCGCCGATGTCGGTGTTGCGGGCGGTGACCACGCCGTCGAACGGCGCCACCACGCGCTTGAACGACTCCAGGTCGCGCAGCCGCGCGACGTTGGCGGCGGACGACGCCAGGGCCGCCTTCTTGGCGGCTTCGTCGCTCGCCTTCTGATCGGCATCCTGCTTCGATACCGAATCGGTCGCCAGCAGACCCTGCCACCGCACGTCGGTCGACTTGGCCAGCTCGTAATTGGCGTTCGCGGTCGCCAGGTCGGCCAAAGCCTGGCCCAGTTCGTGATCGACTTCGGGTGTATCGATCTCGGCCAGCACCTGCCCGTGCGCGACGCGGGCGCCGATGTCCGTGTACCAGATCTTCAGGTACCCGCTGGTGCGCGCGTAAATCGGAGCCTCGAAGAAGGCCTGCACCGAGGCCGGCAGCACCAGCTCCTCGTCGGCCGGTCCGTGCTGCGGCGCGATCGTCGTCACGGTCGGGGCGGCATTGGCCACCGTGCGTTCGGCCAGCGCGCCGCGCGCCATGCCGCGGCTGACGATGGTCCAGGCGAACAGGCCCACGCACACGGCGAGCGCGCCCAGCACGTAAAGCTTGCGGCGCGCCGGCCGGGCCGGAGTCGGGTTGCTGGACGGTTGTTCCGACATGGCGGGCTCCGTAGTCTCAAGTGGTCCGGCTGCGCAGGCCGCCGTGAATCATCGCGAACACGCAGGGCACGAACAGCAGCGTGGCGGTGGTGGCCAACAGCAGGCCGCCGATCACGGCGCGCCCCAAGGGTGCATTCTGCTCCCCGCCGTCACCCAGCCCCAGCGCCATCGGCACCATGCCGATGATCATCGCCAGCGCCGTCATCAGGACCGGGCGGAAGCGGATGAAGCCGGCGCTCAGCGCCGCCGTCGCCGCATCCTCGCCGGAGTTGAGCCGCTCGCGGGCGAAGCTCACCACCAGGATGCTGTTGGCCGTGGCCACGCCCATGCACATGATTGCGCCGGTCAGTGCCGGCACGCTGATCGAGGTGTGGGTGATGAACAGCATGGCGACAATCCCGGCGAGCGCGGCCGGCAGCGCGGTGATGATGATGAACGGATCGATCCACGACTGGAAGTTCACCACCATCAGCAGATAGACCAGCACGATCGCGCCGGCCAGCCCCTCCAGCAGGCCGTCGAAGGACGAGTTCATCGTCTGGACCTGCCCGCGCACCGAAATGCGCGAGCCGCGCGGCAGCTGACCCTTCATGTCGGCCACGATGCGGTTCAACCGCGAGGACACGAAGCCCAGGTCAATGCCCTGGACCCCGCCGTAGATGTCGATCACCGGGGTGGCGTCGTAATGGCTCACCACGGCCGGGCTGACGCCCCGGGAGAAGGTCGCCACGTTGGCCAGCAGTTGAGGGCCCTGGCCGGCGATCCCGCTCAACGGCGTCGTCGCCAGCGCATTGAGCGAGTCCAGCTTCGGCTGCGGGGTTTGCGTGCTGACGTTGTATTGAGTGCCGCTGGCCGGATCGATCCAGAACGACGGCGAGGTCTGGAAGCTGCCGGACAGCGAAACCAGCAGGTTGGAGGCGACGTCGCGCTGGGTCAGGCCGAGCAGTTGCGCCTTGCTGCGGTCCACGTCCACCTGCAGCCTGGGGTAGTCGAACGCCTGCTGGATCCGCAGGTCGACTGCTCCCGGGATCTGGCGCAGCTTCTGCAGCAGGGCGTCGGCGAACTGGCGGTTGCCTTCGATGTCGAAGCCCGAGATCTGCACGTCGATCGGGCTGGGCAGCCCGAAGTTCAGGATCTGGCTGACGATGTCGGCCGGCAGGAACGCGAAGCTGGTCGACGGGAATTGCCGGTTCAGCTCCCGCCGCAGCGTGTCCACGTAGCCGGCGGTCGGATGATGATCCGGGGTGAGCGAGACGAAGATGTCGGCGTCGCCCGGGCCGACCGGCGCCGAGGTGCTGTAGGCGAGGTTGATGCCGCTGTACGGCACCCCGATGTTGTCGACGATCGAGGCCACTTCCGCCTTCGGGATCATCCGCCGCACCGCGGCTTCGACCGCGTCGCACAGCACCGCCGTCTCCTCGATCCGCAGGCCCGTGCGTGCCCTCAGGTGAAGCTTGATCTGGCCCGCATCGACGCTGGGGAAGAAGTCCTCCCCCAGCCCCGGCCAGAAGCGGCCGAGCGGAACGATCAGCGACGAGATCACCAGTCCCGCCAGCATGAAGCGGACGATGAAGCGCCAGCGAGCGTGCAGGGCCGCCTCCAGCAGCGCGCGATAGCGCGCGCGCACGCGCCCGAAGCCGCGCTCGAAGCCCGCGAACAGGCGCGCCATCAGGCCGGCCTGCTCGGGGTGCGCGTGGCCGCTTTCCTTGATCCAGTACTTGGCCAGCGTCGGCACCAGGGTCCGGGACAGGACGTAGGAGGCCAGCATCGCGAACACGACCGCTTCGGCCAGCGGGATGAACAGGTAGTGGGCGATCCCGGTCAGCAGCAGCATCGGGATGAACACGATGCAGATCGCGAGCGTCGACACCAGGGCGGGCAGCGCGATCTGGTGGGCGCCGTCCAGGATGGCGGTCTCGACGTCCTTTCCCTGCTCCAGGTGGTAGTTGATGTTCTCGATGGTCACGGTGGCGTCGTCCACCAGGATGCCCACCGCCAGCGCCAGCCCGCCCAGCGTCATGATGTTGATGGTCTCGCCGATGGCCGCCAGGCAGATGATCGAGGCCAGGATCGACAGCGGAATCGAGATGCAGATGATCAGCGTGCTGCGCCAGCTCGCCAGGAACAGCAGGATCAGCAGCCCGGTGAGCGCGGCGGCGATCACCGCCTCGCGCGCCACGCCGGAGACGGCGGAGCGCACGAAGACCGACTGGTCTCCCACCGCCTCGACCCTCAGGCTCGCCGGCAGTCCCGCCTGGACCTGCGGCAGGCGCTGGTGGATCTCGTTGATCACCGCCAGCGTGGAGGCGCCGCCCGATTTGAGCACGTTCATCAGCACCGCGCGGTGGCCCTCCAGGCGCACCATGTTGGTCTGCGGCGGGTTGCCGTCCCGCACGTGGGCGACGTCGCGCACGTACACCACGCCGCCGTTGCGCGTGGTGATCGGCAGGTCGTTCAGCTCGGCGATCCGGGTCGGGCTGGCGTTGATCGACACGTAGTACTCCAGGTCGCCGATCTTCTGCGTGCCGGCGGGCAGGATCAGGTTCTGCGCGCCGATGGCCGCGGTCACGTCGGTGCCGGACAGTCCATAGGCGCGCAGCGCCTTCGGATCCAGGTCGACCTGGACCTGGCGCTGCAGGCCGCCGTAGGGGAACGGCATGGCCGCCCCGGGAATGGTGGCGAGCGAGGTCCGGATGATGTTGTTGCCCAGGTCGAAGATCTGCGCTTCGGACAGCTGGTCGCTGGACAGCGCCAGCTGGATGACCGGCACGGTCGAGGCGTTGTAGGCCAGGATGAACGGGGGCGTGGTGCCGGGCGGGGTGGAGCGCAGCTGGGTCTGCGACACGCCCGTGATCTGGGCGTACGACATCTCCTCGTTCACGTTGGGCTGGAAGAAGTACTTCACCACCGCGATGCCGTTGAGCGACTGCGACTCGGTGTGCTGCACGTCGTTCACGGTCGTCTGCGCGACCCGCTCGGAGAACAGCACGATGCGCTTGGACATCTCGTCGGGCGAAAGCCCGGTGTAGTTCCAGATCGCGGCCACCACCGGGATGTTGATGTTCGGGAAGATATCGACGGCCGTGCGCAGGATCACGAACACGCCCAGCAGCAGGATCAGCACCGCCAGGACGATGAACGTGTACGGGCGCCGCAGCGCAAGTCCGACGATCCACATGGCGCGTCAGCCCGTCATCTCGACCGCGAGCGCCGACACGTCGCGCTCGCCCAGACCCCTGGCATAGACCGATTTCAACCGCTGGTGCAGCGCTTGCGCGAAGGGCAGCGCCAGCTCGCTCGCGGCGGCCGCTTTCAGCACCAGGTCGATGTCCTTCAGCGCCAGCGCCACCTTGAACCCCCGCTCGTGGTCGGGCGGGCCGGCCAGGCGCGCGCCGTAGCCGGTCACGACCGGCCCGGTGAACAGGCGCTCGGTCAGCGCCGCCACCAGCGCCTTGCGATCGACGCCGCCGCGCCCGGCCAGCTCCAGGGCCTCGGCCAGCATCTCGACGCTGCTCAGCACCATCAGGTTGGCGGCCAGCTTGGCCACGTTGGCGGCCGCCGGCTCGAGGCCCAGGTCGTAGATCGCGTTGGCCATCGCCGCCAGCGCCGGGCGCGCCCGCAGCTTGTCCGGCTCGGCGCCGGCCATCCAGACCGTCAGGCTGGCCGCCGCGGCCGCCTCGGGCCGGCCGGAAACGGGAGCCGACACCAGCGCGGCGCCCTGCAGCCGATGCATCTCGGCCAGGTGCCGTATCAGGTCGGGCGACACGGTACTCATCGACAGGTGCAGGCCTCCGCGGCCCAGCCGGGCACCGATGCCGTTCGGACCCTCGGTCACGTCCCGCAGCGCCTGATCGTCCGACACCATCGTGATCACCAGGCCGTCGGGGTGCGCGACGTCGGCCGGCACGCTGGCGGCCGACGCGCCCAGGCGGGTCAGCTCGCGCGTGCGGCCGTCGGAGCGGTTGAATAAGTGCAGCCGGAAGCCGCGCTCCAGCAGGTTGCGCGCCATCGGCAGGCCCATGCTGCCCAGTCCAATGAAACCGACGTCCTGACCCACGTTTGCACCCTCCTGTGGCAACCGCGCCACAGCCACAGGGCGCAGCGTAGAGGTGAACTCACCCGGCCGGATTGCAAAACGCCGGCGCGCGTGTTTCAGCTGAAATATCGGCGGAAATCCTGGGGAATCCGCCCCGGTGGAAATTGGCGGGCGGCTCAATGCGATCACAGGCGACGGCCAGCAACGCCGATGCAACGCCGCGATTCAGTACACCGCCTCCACCGGCGCCGCGAAGCTGTAGCCGACGCCCCGCTCGGTGACGATGAATTTCGGCTGGCGCGGATCCAGTTCGATCTTGCGCCGCAGGCGCAGGATCTGCACATCGACCGCGCGGTCATAGACCTCGTTGTCGTAGCGCCGGCTCATCTCGATCAACTGGTCGCGGCTGAGCACCCGGCCGCGCGCCGCCAGCAACGCAGCCAGCAGATTGAACTCGCCGTTGCTCAGCGCGATCGAGCCGCTGTCGGCGCCGACCAGGCGGCGCGTTCTGAGGTTCAGCTCCCATCCCGGAAAGCGGTAGGCGCGGCAAGCTTTGGCGCCGTGGACTTCCTGGCCGGCGTACGTTCTGCGCAGCACCGTGCGGATGCGCGCCAGCAGCTCGCGCGGGCTGAACGGCTTGGTCAGGTAATCGTCGGCACCCAGCTCCAGCCCCATCACCCGGTCGGCCTCCTCGGTGCGGCCCGTCAGCACGATCACCGGTACCTGCGAGTGATCCCGCAACTGGCGCAGCAGGCGCATGCCGTCCTCGGCGCCCAGGCGCAGATCCAGCAGCACGAGGTCCACCACCTGCGAGGCGAACGCCGTGGTCAGCTCGCTGCCGGTGGCGGCCTCGCTGACGCGAAACTCGTTTTCTCCGAGGTAGTCCCGAACGACCTGGCGCAACGCGGCGTCGTCGTCGACCACCATCACATGGGGCCCGAGTTCCTGAGTCATGGCGGCGGCCGCACGCTGCGGGACGGTGCGGCGCCACCGGCACGGACATGAGACCGGCCCGCGTGCTCGTGATCGAGCCCGACGCCCTGCTGCGCACGCTCGTGGCGGAATGGCTCGAGCAAGTCGGCGTTCATGCGGTCTTTCCGGCAAACGGCCCGTGCGAGGCGAGCGCGCAGCTTGAAGGCATCGCGGCCATCGTGATCGACATACCCGGTCCTCCGCACGCCGATCGGGTGTTGAAGGCCTGGCGGCGCGTGTTCCCGAAGGCCGCCATCGTTGCCGCCTCGGGCAGCTTTCCGGCTGGCTACGATGTGGATGATGCCATGGCAGGTAGACTGGCCGTCACGAAGATCCTGGCCAAGCCCTTTTCGCGGCGTGAGTTGTTCGCGGCGCTCGGCCTGCACGGGCTCGGCGGCTGAACTCCAAGACCTGAATGCTCAAAGGGATATCGAGAGCCTCGCTGGAGCCGACCGGCATCGGGTTGCGCACCCCCTTCATCCTGGTGGTAGTGACCGTGTGCGGGGCGGTGTGGCTGTCGGCCCTGATGGACACGTACCACCATCGCGCCATCGTGCTGGAACTGGCCGCGCGGCAGCACGACAACGTAGCCCATGCGCTGGCGGAGCAGGGCGCCCGGTCGCTGCAGGCGATCGACCTGATCCTGCGGCAGACCGAGCTGCTGGACCCGCGCGGCGCTCCCTCGGGCGCGCAGACGCGCCGCATTCCGGACCTGCTGCGCATCCAGATCAGCGGCGTGCCGCAGGTGCAGGGCCTGTTCCTGTTCGATCCGCGGCGGCACCTGTACCTGACCTCGGGGCCCGGCCCGGCCTACCTGGACGTGTCGGACCGCTCTTATTTCGTTTGGCAGCGCGAGCGCCCGGACGCCGGGATCTTCGTGAGCGAGCCGCTGATCAGCCGCACCGTCGGCATCCCGACCTTCGTGGTCAGCCGCCGGCTGCCGGGCGATCGCTTCCGGGGGATCGTGGCCGCGTCGGTGCGGGTCGACTACTTTCGCAAGTTCTACCGCGGACTGGAACTCGGCGCCGGCAGCACGGTGGACCTGTTGCGGTCCGACGGCATATCGCTGGTGAGCCGTGACGACGAGGGGCTGAGCCGGGCGCCCGAGGCGCTGGCGGCGGCCGTGCGCGCGATGACGGTCTCGGGCTCGACGCATGCGGTCGACGTCACGATCGACGATCCGCGCGTGGGGCTGTCGCACGTGAGCCTGTGCCCGGTGCCCGGTTACCCGCTGGTGGTGGCCGTCGCACGCAGCGAGGCGACGCTGCTGGAAGGCTGGAGAACCAACGCCTGGACCAACGCGGCGCGCACGTTTGCGATCACGGCGCTGGCGGCGATCCTGCTGGTGGCGTTGCTGCGGCAGCTCAGGCGGCGCGAGCGCCTGGCCGCGCACCTGCACCAGTCGCAAAAGCTGGAGGCGCTGGGGACGCTGGCCGGCGGCATCGCGCACGATTTCAACAACATCCTGGGCGCCATCCTGGGCTACGGCGAGCTCGCGCAGCAGGATGCGGCGGCCGGCAGCTCGCAGCGCCGCTACGTCGACAACATCGTTCTGGCCGCCAACCGCGCGCGCGATCTGGTGGCGCGCATCCTGGCGTTCAGCCGGCCCGGGATCAACGCGCCGCGGCCGGTCGTGCTGCAGCAGGTGGTGCGCGAGACGATCGAGCTGATGCGCCTGTCGCTGCCGCCCGACGTGCAGGTCGATACGCGGCTGCCGCAAGAGCCGTCCGTCGTGATGGGCGATGCCTCGCAGCTTCACCAGGTGGTCGGCAATCTGCTGTCGAACGCGGTGCAGGCGCTGGATGGGCACGGAAGGATCTTCGTATCGATCGAGGCGGCCGTGGTGGATGCGGAGCGCGAGCTCGCCGTGGGGCGGGTCCAGCCCGGCCGTTACGCGCTGCTGCAGGTCACCGATACCGGCCCCGGTATCTCGGAGGAAGCGACCGGGCGCATCTTCGATCCGTTCTTCACCACCAAGCCGGTCGGCGCGGGCACCGGGCTGGGGCTGTCGCTGGTGCATGCGAGCGTGCTGGACCACGACGGGGCCATAGCGGTCGAGAGCAGCCCGGGCCGCGGCACGCGCTTCCGCATCTACCTGCCGCTCACCGACCGCAGCCCGGCGCTGGAGCAGCCGGTTTCGGCTCCGGCCGGCGACGGCCAGACGATCCTGGTGGTGGACGACGAACCGGTGCTGGTGCGGCTGGCCGAGGAGGTGCTGGCGTCGATCGGCTATGAGCCGGTCGGATGCGTGGGCGCGGCCGAAGCCCTGGAACTGTTCCGGGCCGACCCGGCGCGCTTCGACGCGCTGCTCACCGACGTGTTGATGTCGGGCATCAGCGGCCCCGAGCTGGCGATCGAGGTGCACAAGCTGAAGCCGGCGCTCCCGGTGATCCTGATGAGCGGCTTTTGCGGGACGAACCTGAAGGAGCGCGCGGCGGCGGTGCAGGCGCGCGCCGTTCTCATCAAGCCGTTGAACGCCGCGCAACTTGCGCAATGCCTGGCGGCCGTCTTTGTGCATTCGGTCGGGGCCGAGCAGGCCGAGACGATCGGCGCTTGAGTGCGGGCGCAAGGCGCGAGACCTTGACGGGAACCAAGTCATTGGTTTGCGTCCCGCCGTCCGGTGCCGCGGACGCCGCGCCGTCACAATCGACTGATAGCGTTGCCCGCCGCACAAAGCTCATCGATGTCGCGCCGACGTGGATGCGCGGCGCCGATCGACCTGCGCAAGGAGCCGCCCATGCCGCCGATCGAGCACGTGGTCGTGATCGTCAAAGAGAACCACACGTTCGACAACTACTTCGGCAGCTTCGCGGCTGCGCAGGGCGCGAGCCTGCCGGCGGCAGCCGATCCGCATGCCGACCAGGATCACGATCACGCCGCCTGGCTGGCGGCGTCGGCCGGCACCGGCGGGGTCAAGGCGCAATACGGACCCAAGAATATTCCTGCGACCTGGGCGCTGGCCCAGCAGTACGTGCTGTGCGACCAGTACTTCACCGACGTGGCGAGCCAATCGGAACCGAACCACCTGTTCCTGATCGCGGCCGATTCGCCGGTGATCGACAATGCGACCGCCAAGCGGACCTACCAGCCGTCGCCGCCCTACGATCTGCCAAGCCTGCCGGCGCTGCTGCAACAGCACGGCCGGCAATGGCGCAACTACGCGGACGCGAATTCCTCTTACTTTTCGAACATCAAGGCGCTCAAGGGCAACGCGTGGAACGTGGCGGCAGGGCAGTTCGACGCGGACCTGAAAAATGGCTTTCTGCCGGATGTCGCCTGGCTGTATCCGCCATACGCGCAGAGCGACCATCCGGGCGGCGGCAGGACCGTTGCGGAGGGCGACGTCTGGACCCGGCAGCGTGTCCAGGCGGTCGCGCAGAGCGCGTTGTGGCCCGGCACGGCGCTGATCATCACGTGGGACGATTGGGGTGGATGGTATGACCACGTGGCGCCGCCCAGGCAGTCGAACTGGGCGGGCAACGGGCCGGCCGGCTATCGCGGCTCGCAGTTTCGCTACGGCTACCGCGTGCCGTGCCTGGTCGTCAGTCCCTATGCCAGGCGCCAGGTCGTCAGCCGCCTCTATTCGCACGCCAGCGTCGTGAAGTTCTGCCTGCGGCTGTTCGGCCTTCCCGCCTGGAACGCGCCGGCACTACAGGCCGGCGATGCGTCCGGTGATCTGTGGGAGTGTTTCGATTTTCAATCGGCGCCGCGGCCGGCAGCGCCAGGGTTCGTGCCGGCCTGAGCCGCCGTCCCGAGCCCGATCAACGGACCGGAGCGCCTGGCGGGCCGGCCGGCTGGGTCCGGCCGGCACCGGCATTCGCCTGAAGCCACGCCAGCTTGGCGGCGTACAGGTGCTGGTCGTTGGGCGTCGGGCTGTTTTCCAATGCCAGCAACAGCTGCTGTCGCGCGCGCTCGGTCTCACCCAGCTTGAAGTAGGCGACACCCAGCCAGAAGTGGAATTCGTGGTTGTAGCCGGCGCGTGCAACCTCCCGGCCGAACAGGGTCCGGGCCGACTGGAAGTCGTTGCGCTGCATGGCCTGCATGCCCAGATCGAAGAAGTAGTAGGGCGGATTCGGATCGATCTGCGCCAGGCGCGTCCTGAGCGCGGCGGCTTCCGCCTTGTTTCCGAGGCGGCTCGCCAGGTCGGCCAGGTTGGACAACAGCGTGGTGTCGTCCGGTTCGCGCTGCAGCTCGTAGCGCAGCACGCTGGCGGCCTGTTCGGCGTCCCCGTGCCGCAGATAGACGATCGCCAGCGTGTTGTAGGAGCTGCCGAAGTCCGGGTCCAGGCGGATGGCCGCGCGTGCCCACCCGTAGGCATCGTCCAGGTTCTGCTGCACGAGCGCTTCGACCGAGCGGTTGTTCATGTACATCGCGACCACGGTGCGCTCGGAGATCCTGCGGAACCGCAGGCCGCTGATTTCGCTCTCCGGCAGGAAATCGACCGTCTGCGACGGCTGGTACACGCGGGTGAAGATCTGGGGCCGTCCGGGGCCCAGCGTCACGTTGACATGCCCGCTTCCCACCAGCAGGCCGCCGTTGCGGCCCCACATCTCGCCGATTTCGGCGCCGTTGTACTCGAGCTGCAGACCCAGCTCCTTGGCGAAGGCGGCGGTCATGATCACCAGCGACAGGCAGTTGCCCGCGCGCGCTTCGAACGCCTCGGAGGCGCTGCGGGTTCTGGAGGCGTCGTAGCGAAGCTTCAGCGCGCCCTCCCGGTACAGGGCTTGGATCAGTCCGTTGACCGGTCCTTCCAGCCGTATCTCGCGCGCGATGTCTTTCTGCAGGAACCGCCGCATCGAATCGTCCACGGCGAACAGGCCGCTGGCGTCGAAGCGTTCCTGGGGCGCATCGAACGACTGGTCCCGGAACAGGGAAGCGGACGGCGCCTGCCGCCCCTGCGGGGCCGCACAAGCGGCCAGCAGGCAGCACAGCAGTACGGATACTCGGTCACGCACGGGCGTTCTCCCGTACAGTTCTCGCCGGACCGCGCCCGGCGCCCGCCGGCGCGGCGCGCAGTAGGGATTTTGCTCCAGAATTCGCATCCGGTCGAAGGCCCAGAATGAGCCCCGCCAAGCCGCGTCCCACCCAGGTTCTTGCCGTCTCGCTGGAGCACCGGATCCTTCAGATCCGAGGGCGCAGCGTGATGATCGACGCCGACCTGGCCGAGTTGTACGGGGTCGAAACGCGGGCCCTGAATCAGGCGGTGCGCCGCAATCGGGAGCGGTTTCCGGACGAGTTCATGTTCCAGCTCACGCGGGCCGAGAAGCAGGAGGTGATCACGAACTGTGATCACCTGGCGCGGCTTAAGTTCTCCCCGGTGCTGCCGTTCGCTTTCACCGAGCACGGCACCCTGATGCTGGGCAACGTGCTGAATTCGAAGCGCGCGATCGACGTGAGCCTGCTCGTGGTGCGCACGTTCGTGTCGATCCGCCAGATGCTGTCGGCCGACAAGGATCTGGCCGCCAAGATCAACGAGCTGGAACGCAAGGTCGGCGGACACGACGACACCATCGCCGACCTGATCGACGCCATCCGGCGCCTGGCGACCGCGCCGCCCGCGCGCAAGAGCCGCCCGATCGGGTTTACGGCCGACCTGGAAGGCAAGAAAGTCCGCTAGCCGGGCCTCAGCGGCTGGCCGTCTCGCCCGGGCGGCTCGCCTCGAACAGGAACCAGGTGCGCCGTTCCGCCTCGTCGATCCACACTTCCAGCAGGCTGGCGGTGGCAACGTCCCCGTACTCGTCGCACACGTTGTGCGTTTCGCGCATGCGCGCCGCCAGCCGCTGGTTGTCCTCGCGCAACTCGGCCAGCATGTCCAGCGGCGTCACGAAGTCGGCATCGTTGTCCAGCACGCGCTGCAGGCGCGCGATGTGGCCGATCGAGCGCAGCGTCGTGCCGCCGACCTTGCGCACGCGCTCGGCGATCGGGTCGCCGGTCGCGTAGATCTGGTCGGCCTGTTCGTCCAGCAGCAGGTGGTAGTCGCGGAAGTGCGGGCCCGAGACGTGCCAGTGGAAGTTCTTCGTCTTCAGGTACAGCGCGAAGATGTCCGCCAGCAGGGCGTTCAGCGCGCCCGAGATGTCGCGCGTGGCATCCGCTCCGAGGCCTTTGGGTGTATCGAGCGCCGCCGTGCGGCGGGCAGCCGGGGTCTTGGCATCCATCGGTTTGCTCCCTTTCCCTTCGTTACGGCCATCATCGCAGATCCACAAAACCGTTGGATGAAAAAGTCCATAACGTCATCCGGGTTTCGCCTGATCCCGGCGCGCATGCGATTGCAAACATGCTTCGGGTATCCTGAACGCGGTTGGCGCGGACGCCGGGCGGACGTCCTCCGGCGCAGAGCTTCACGGAACTGCGGGATGCCATGAGAGTGCTCGTCGTCGGCGCCGGCGCGATCGGCGGATATTTCGGCGCGCGGCTGCTGGAAGCCGGCGTCGATACGACTTTCCTGGTGCGGCCCGCGCGCGAGGCGCAGCTGCGCCAGCGCGGCCTGTCGGTGCGCAGCCCCAAGGGCGACGTGCGGCTGGCGGCGCCGCCCACCGTCACAGCCGAGCGGCTGCAAAAGGGATACGGCCTCGTACTGTTGAGCTGCAAGGCGTACGACCTGGCCGGCGCGCTCGAGGCGTTCGCGCCGGCGGTGGACGAGCAGGCGGCGATCCTGCCGCTGCTGAACGGCATGCGCCACCTGGATGCGCTGAAGGATCGGTTCGGGCCCAGGCCGGTGCTGGGCGGGCAGACCCAGATCGCCGTAACGCTGGCCGAAAACGGCGACGTCATCCACCTGCGCGACCTGCACATGCTGTCGTTCGGCGAGCTGGACGGGCCGCGCACCGCGCGCACGCAGGCCATCGAAGCGGTGTTCGCGAGGGCCAACGTCGACGCCCGCCTGAGCGACGCGATACTGCAGGAGATGTGGGAGAAGTGGGTGTTCATCGCCGCGCTGGCCGGAGCGACCTGCCTGATGCGGGGCGCGGTGGGCGACATCGTGCGCGCCGGCAACGCCCACCTGATGATGCGGCTGCTGGACGAGTGCGCAGCGGTTGCGGCCGCGCGCGGCTTTGCTTCGCGCCCGCAGGCACTGCAGCGGGCCGAAGGCGTGCTGACGGATCCGTCCTCGACGCTGACCGCTTCGATGCTGCGCGACCTGGAGCGCGGCGCCCGCACCGAGGCCGACCACATCATCGGCGACCTGCTGGCCCGTCGCGGCAGCGCGGCGGCGGACCCGTCGCTGCTGGACGTCGCCTATGCGCATTTGAAGACCTACGAGCTGCGGCGGGCCGGCAGCAAAACGTCATGACGGGAGCGCCGGCCAAGCGGATTTTCCCGGGACGGGGCGACCCGATCCGCATCGTTCCGCTCAGCGTGGCCGAAACGCTGCACCGGCCGGCACAGCAGGGCGCTGCGGCCGGCCCCGCGGCAGCGCCACAACTGACGTACCGCAACGGGCCGTTGCTCGCCGCCGTGGAGGTCTTCACGATCTTCTGGGGGACGGCCTGGCAGAACCCGGCCGAAAGTGCGCTGGCCGGGCAGCTCAACGCGTTCTTCGACACCATCCTGACGAGCCCGCTGATCGACCAGCTGGCCGAATACAGCGTGCCGGGCTGGAGCATCGGGCACGGCAAGCGCACCGGCACCCTGACGATCACGACGCCGGCCTTGCAGCAGTCGGTCACCGACACGGCGGTCCAGCACATGCTGCAGCAGCAGATTGCCGGCCACCCGGCCGTTCCCGCTCCCACGCCCAATTCGCTCTACTTCATCTTCGTGCCGCCCGGGGTGCGCGTGGTGCAGGGCGGCTCGGCTTCGTGCCAGGCGTTTTGCGGCTACCACAACGACATCTCGGGGCAGGTGTTCTACGCGGTGATGCCGTATCCCGGGTGCTCGGGCTGCACCGGCGGCCTGGCGGTGCTGGACGCGCTGACCTCGACCGTGTCGCACGAGCTGTGCGAGGCGATCACCGACCCGATCCCGGGCCAGGGCTGGTACGACGACGCCAACGGCGAGATCGGGGACATCTGCGCCTGGAAGACCCGCAAGCTGGGCAACTACGCGGTGCAGCTGGAGTGGTCCAACCGGGCCAATCAATGCATCTAGATGTGAAGCGTCAAGAGCTTGTTTCCCTTACGGGCATCTTGGGAAAGAGAGCGCTTGCACGGCACGGCCGACTCCCTCTCCCGCTTGCGGGAGAGGGCTGGGGTGAGGGCGGCAGGCCTGCGCGCCTTCACCCCCGTCCCCTCTCCCACGTGCGTGGGACAGGGGAGTTCTGCTCCGCTTGCGTCGGCGCCCAACATCTAGACGCGGGGAAGCGGCCGGGGTGAAGGCGGCACGCGCGGCGGCCACGCTGTCGACGCTGTGCGCGCTGGCCGTTTCGTCGCCGTCCCGCGCCGGCGGCTTCCTGGGCATCGACCACCGCTGGGCCTACGACGACAGCGGCATCTGGAAGCGCAGCGACCAGTTGATCCTGATGGACTCGCTGATCGGCGGCGAGATCGCGTGCGGCCTGTGGGAGGGCGGCCAGACGCGCCTGGGCAATACCTGCTGGCGCGCCATCGACTCGTCGCTGATCGCCGGCGCTTCGGCGCAGGTGCTGAAGTACGCCTTCACGCGGACGCGGCCGATCCAGGGCAACGACCCGAACGCCTGGTTCCAGGGCGGCGGCCACTACAGCTTCCCGAGCGGCGAAGTGGCGGCGGTCAGCTCGATCGTCACGCCGTTCATCCTGGCCTACCGCGACGATCAGCCGGCGGTGTGGGCGCTGGAGGCGCTGCCGGTTTACGACGGGATCGCGCGCATGAAGGTGCAGGCGCACTGGCAGACCGACGTGCTGGCCGGCTTCGCGATCGGTACCGCCGCCGGGTATTACGCGGCGCACCGCGACCGCCCACTCGTGCTCGGGGTGATGCCGCACGGCATCTACGCCGGACTGCGGCATCGGTTTTAGTCCGGGATGCGCACCCTGGAGACGCAGCGGCTGATCCTGGAGCCCCAGACCGCGGAGCATGCGCCGGAGATGTTCGCGCTGCTGTCGGACCCCAACATATACGAGTTCGAAAACGCGCCGCCTTCGTCCGAACAATCCCTGACGAAGCGGTACCACACGCTCGAATCGCGGCGTTCGCCCGACGGGACGGAACAGTGGCTGAACTGGGTTCTGCGCAATCGGGCCGGCGGCCGGCTCATCGGGTACGTCCAGGCGACCGTGCGGACGGATTCGCAGGCTTTCATCGCGTACGAGATCAGCAGCGTGTACTGGGGCCAGGGCTTCGGTCAGGAAGCCGTCAGGGCTATGATCGAAGAGCTTGGAGCGAGCTACGGCGTCGAAGCGGCGATCGCCGTGTTCAAGAAGCGCAACTTTCGCTCCCGGCACCTGCTGCTGCGCCTCGGATTCGGGCCGGCGCCGGACAAGTCGGCCGCTTTCCGCGTGGAGGTCGATGAAGACCTGCTGGCCCGGAGCATTGGCAGGACGTGATGCCAGGCGTCCGTTTCAATCAAAGGGGGGAAAACAATGAACAAGAAACTGATCATCGCGTGGGTCGTGCTGTTCGTCGCCTGGTTGATCGGCAGCTTCGTCGTTCACGGCGTGCTGCTGCATCCCGATTACATGTTGCTGACCGGCCTTTTCAGGGGCGAAACCGATCAGCAGAGGTATTTTCCGCTGATGCTGCTGGCGCACGTGATGCTGTCGGGCGCCTTCGTGTGGATCTACGCGCGGGGCGTCGAGGCGAAGCCCTGGCTGGCCCAGGGCGTGCGCTTCGGGGTCGCTGTCGCGCTGCTGACGATCGTGCCGACCTACCTCATCTATTTCGTCGTGCAGCCGCTGCCGGCCGGCCTCGTGATCAAGCAGATCGCCTTCGACGGCATCCTGCTGGTGATCCTGGGCGCGATCGTGGCGTGGCTTTATCGGGACCAGGCTGCGGCGGCTGCCTGAGCGCTCAAGGCCCCGGCCGAGCGGTCCCTACAACGCCTGCTGGCGCGGCGGCGGCACGTAGTGCTTGCGCGCGTCCAGCACGCGCCGGTGATTCTGCCTGGCCCAGCGCACGAGCTCGAAAACCGGGTCCAGCAGCGATTTACCCAATGGCGTCAACGCGTATTCAACGCGTGGCGGATTGGTGGGATAAACCGTGCGGGACAGGAAGCCGTCCTGTTCGAGCCGGCGCAGCGTCTGCGCCAGCATTCGCTGCGAGATGTCCTCGATGCTGGCCTTCAGCGCGCTGAAGCGCAACGTTCCGTTGTTGGCCAGCGTGCACAGCACCAGCATGCTCCAGCGATCGCCGACCCGGTCCAGCACGTCGCGGATCGGGCAGTCGTCGCTCCCGGACGATTTGCGCTTGAGTGCGGCCATCAGGGCTCCCGAAAAATATGGACTTGAGCGTGGTTATTGAGCGGGTACCAAGTCACGCATCGTGCACTACTTGTGCGGCGCAATGTGGGCTGTACCATAACCGAACCATGTCTCGCTTTCGTATCAGGTTTCATTTGTATACCACATATACGTCGGTAGCTTACAACCAGGTGAAGAGGAAGTCACAAAGGTGACGAAGCGGAAGTCACAAATGTGACGTAGCGTGGCCGGAGCCTGTAGCGTGCGGTCCGTGCTTTGCGTTTCGGCGGGAAGCCCTTACTTGGATCGACGCAACACGCCGCTCGGACGCTGATAATCCGCGCCTTCGCCCCATCCAGGCTCTTCGAAAACTCGGGACCCGATCATGTCAGACAGCGTCTTGTTCTCGTTGTTCCAACCCGCCGCCGGCGCGCTGCGGTCGCCCGCGGCGCGCGGCGTTCTGATCTTGGGGGCCCTGACCGCCCTGGGAGGGTGCCAGTCCAGGGCGGACACCCCGCCGGCCGGCGCATTCGGGCCTCCGTCGGTGTCGGTCGCTCCGGCGGCAAAACGCCAGGTGCAGGAATTCGACGAATTTACCGGACGCCTGGAGGCGCCCTGGTCGGTCGACCTGCGGCCGCGCGTGACCGGCTACATCAAGGAGGTCCATTTTCACGACGGGCAGGAGGTCAAGCAGGGCCAGCTGCTCTTCACGATCGACCCGGATCCGTACGAGGCCGACCTGGCCAAGGCGCGCGCGCAGCTCGCGGCCGCCCAGACCCAGGTCGAGCTGGCGCGCAGCGAAGAGGAGCGCGGCCGCAAGCTGATCGACGTGAAGGCGATTTCGCAGCAGGAATACGACCAGCTCACCTCCGGCTCGCGCAACGCCGCGGCCAACGTGCAGGCGGCCGAAGCGGCCGTGCAGTCGGCCGTGCTGAACGTCGGCTACACGCAGATCCGGGCACCGATCGCGGGGCGCGTGTCGCGCGCCAATGTGACCGCCGGCAACCTGGTCAACGTGGGCGATCCTGTGCTCACGTCGATCGTTTCGCTCGACCGCGTCTACGCCTATTTCGATGCCGGCGAGGACGCTTACCTCAAGTACGTGCGGCTGGCCAAGGAAAACGCCCGTGCCGGCTCGCGCGCGAGCGCCAACCCGGTGATGATGGGGCTGGCCGATGAAGCGGGCTATCCGCACCACGGCGTGATGGATTTCGTCGACAACCGCCTGAACCCGCAGACCGGGGCGATGCGGGTGCGCGCGGTGTTCGACAACTCGGACCGCAACTTCACGCCAGGGCTGTTCGCGCGGGTCAAGCTGGTCGGAAGCGGGACCTACACCGCGGTGCTGACCCCCGAGCAGGCGATCGGAACCGACCAGAGCAAGAAGTTCGTGCTGGTGATCGGCCAGGACAACACCGCGCAGTTCCGCGAGGTGACCCTGGGCGCGCTGATCGACGGCATGCGGGTGGTCAAGAGCGGCGTGTTTCCGGGCGACCTGGTGGTGGTCGACGGCCTGCAGCGCGTGCGCCCGGGCATGCCAGTGACTGCGGAGAAGCTGCCGGTGGACGACCGCGGCATGCCGATCCGCAAGCCCAGCCCGGCGCCGGCCGGCCAATCCTAGACAGGGCGCGCTGATGGACATTTCCCACTTTTTCATCGACCGGCCGCGCTTTGCCGCGGTGATGTCGATCATCGTGTTCCTGGTCGGGCTGATCGCGCTGTTCAAGCTGCCGATCTCCGAGTACCCGGAAGTGACGCCGCCGCAAGTCGTGGTGCGCGCGCAGTTCCCGGGCGCCAACCCGCGAGTGATCGCCGAGACGGTCGCCACGCCTCTGGAGGAGCAGATCGACGGCGTCGACAACCTGCTGTACTACGACAGCCAGGCGACTTCCGACGGGTCGATGACGCTGACGGCGACTTTCCGCATCGGCACCGACCCGGTGGTGGCCGAATCGCAAGTGCAGAACCGGATCAACCGCGCGCTGCCTCGGCTGCCGGACGTGGTGCGCCAGATCGGCGTGACCACCGAGAAGAGCTCGCCCACGCTGACCATGGTGGTGCACATGGTGTCCCCGGACAACCGCTACGACGCGCTGTACCTGCGCAACTACGCGCAGTTGTACGTGCGTGATGCGCTGCTGCGCATCCCGGGCATGGGGTCGGTGCTGGTGTTCGGCGAGGGCGACTACGCGATGCGCATCTGGCTCGATCCGGACAAGCTCGCCGCCCGCGGCGTCGCCACCAGCGAGGTGGTGGCGGCGATCCACGAACAGAACGCCCAGGTGGCTGCCGGCGTGGTCGGGGCGGCGCCCAGCCCGCCCGGCACCACCTTCACGATGTCGGTGAACACCAAGGGCCGCCTGACCACCGAAGAGGAGTTCGGCGACATCATCGTGCGGGCCGACACGGCCGACCGCTCCGTGATCCGGATCCGCGACCTGGGGCGGGTCGAGCTGAGCGCGGGCACGTACGCGCTGCGCAGCCTGCTGAACAACAAGGAGGCGGTGGCGATCGGGATCTTCCAGGCGCCGGAGTCGAACGCCCTTGCGCTGTCGAGCCAGGTGCGCGCCACGATGGAGCGGCTGAAGGCCGATTTCCCGCAGAGCGTGGACTACCAGATCGTGTACGACCCGACCCAGTTCGTGCGCACGTCGATCAACAAGGTCATCGAGACGCTGACGATCGCGATCCTGCTGGTCGCGCTGGTCGTGATCGTGTTCCTGCAGACTTGGCGCGCCTCGATCATTCCGCTGCTGGCCGTGCCGGTGGCGGTGGTCGGAACCTTCGCGGTTCTGCTGGCGCTCGGCTTCTCCATCAATACGCTGACCCTGTTCGGCCTGGTGCTGGCGATCGGGATCGTGGTCGACGATGCGATCGTGGTGGTGGAAAACGCCGAGCGCAATATCGAGTCCGGACTGTCGCCGCACGACGCCACCGTGCGCGCGATGCAGGAGGTCAGCGGCCCGATCATCGCGATCGCGCTGGTGCTGTGCGCGGTGTTCGTGCCGCTGTCGTTCGTGTCGGGGCTGTCGGGCCAATTCTACCGGCAGTTCGCGGTGACGATCGCGATCTCGACGGTGATCTCGGCGTTCAACTCGCTGACGCTGTCGCCGGCGCTGGCGTCGATCCTGCTGCGCGGCCGCGACGAGCCCAAGGATGCGGTCACGCGCGCGATGGACCGCGTGCTGGGCGGCTTCTTTCGCGGGTTCAACCGCGTCTTCAAGAGCTCGGCGGCGCGTTACGGCCGCGGCGTGACGGCCGTCCTCGGGCGCAAGGCCGCCGCGCTCGCGGTTTACGGCGCGCTGATCGCCCTGACGCTGCTGCTGTTCTGGCGCGTGCCGACGGGTTTCGTGCCGCAGCAGGACAAGCAGTACCTGATCGGAATTGCCCAGCTGCCGGAGGGCGCCTCGCTGGACCGGACCACCGAGGTGATACGCCAGCTGAGCGACATCGGGCGCAAGGTGCCCGGGGTCCACGATTCGGTCGCCTTCCCGGGGCTGTCGATCAACAACTTTTCGAATCTGACCGATGCCGGCATCGTCTTCTTTCCGCTGGACGACTTCGACAAGCGGACCAGGAAAGAGGTGAGCGCCGATGCCATCGCCGTCGAGATCAACAAGCGGGCGAGCGTGATCAAGGGCGCCTTCATCTTCGTCCTGAATCCGCCGCCCGTCTCCGGCATCGGCAATGCGGGCGGCTTCAAGCTGCAGCTGCTGGACCGCAACTCGCTGGGCGAACAGGCGCTGGCCGGAGCGGTGGGGGGAACGCTGGGGCGCGTATACGGCAATCCGCATTCGGTCCTGACCCAGGTGTTTTCCAACTACCAGATCAACGTGCCGCAGCTGTACGCGGACATCGACCGCACGCGCGCCAAGCAGATGGGGGTCAGCCTGACCGACATCTACGACACCATGCAGCTGTACCTGGGGTCGCTGTACGTGAACGACTTCAACCGGTTCGGAAAGACCTACCAGGTGATTGTGCAGGCCGACGCGCCGTATCGCGCCGACGCCGATTCGATCACCCAGCTCAAGACGCGCAACAGCCGCGGCGAGACGGTGCCGCTGGGAGCGCTGATGAAGGTGGTGCCCACCTTCGGTCCGGTCAGCGTCACGCGCCACAACGGCTTTTATTCGGCCGACATCAACGGCGCGCCCAAGCCGGGCTACAGCTCGGGGCAGGGGCAGGCCGAGATCGAGCACGTGCTGGCGGCCAGCCTGCCGCGCGGCATCACGTACGACTGGACCGAGCTCGTTTACCAGCAAAAGATCGCCGGCAACACGATGATCTACATCTTCCCGCTGTGCGTGCTGCTGGTGTTCCTGGTGCTGGCCGCCAACTACGAGAGCTGGATCCTGCCGCTGACGATCGTGCTGATCGTGCCGCTGTGCATTTTCAGCGCGATCCTGGGCGTGTGGGTGAGCAGCTTCCTGATCCCGCTCGACAACAACATATTCACGCAGATCGCGTTCGTGGTGCTGGTCGGGCTGGCCTGCAAGAACGCGATCCTGATCGTGGAGTTCGCGCGCGACCTGGAGGTGCGCGGCGAGCCCATGATCGATGCGGTGCTGCACGCGTGCCGGCTGCGATTGCGGCCGATCCTGATGACCTCGTTCGCGTTCTGCGCCGGCGTGATTCCGCTGATCGTGGGCACCGGCGCCGGCGAGGAGATGCGCCGCGCGATGGGCATTGCGGTGTTCTGGGGCATGGTGGGCGTGACCTCGTTCGGGATCTTCCTGACGCCGGTTTTCTACGTGCTGCTGCGCAAGCTGTCGGGCGCGCGTACGCCGGCCGGCGCCCGGGTGGCTCCGCGCGAGGGCCTGGGCGGCGCCGCACTCGAACTCCAACCTCAGGGGCCGCGCGATGACGAATAAGCGACTGCTCGGGGCGATCGCCCCGTGGCTGCTGGCGGCCCTGCTGGCGGGCTGCGCGCTGGGGCCGGAGTACCGGACCCCGCCATCGAAGCTGGCCGCCGACTTCGAAAACGCCAGCGGAAACCAGCAGGAGCCGCCGCGCGAGTTCTGGCGGCGTTTCGACGATCCGGTGCTCAACGGCCTGATGGACGATGCCATCAAGGCCAATCACGACATCCGGATCGCGGTGGCCAACCTGCAGGCGGCGCGCGCCGTGCAGCGCGGGGTCGACGCGCAGGCGTGGCCGTCGGTCGGGAGCAACGTCAGCGCCACGCGCGAGGTGATCCCGCAGTCGTTCGCACCCGGGGTGAGCGTGAACCGGCGCAAGCTGAACGATTACGACACGTCGATCGACGCCAACTGGGAGCTGAACCTGTTCGGGCGCTACACGCGGGCGTCCCAATCGGCGGCGGCTTCGGTGTCGGCCGCGCAGGCCGGCGTGGCGGCCGCGCAGGTGAGCGTGACGGCCGAAGTCGCGCGCAACTACTTCGAGCTGCGCGGCCAGCAGCTGCGCCTGCAGATCGCGCAGCAGTCGCTGCAGAACCAGCAGGCCAACCTGGACCTGGTGCAGGCCCGGCTGGACGCCGGCCGCGGGACCGAGCTCGACACGACGCGCGCGCAGTCGCAGGTGGAAAACACGCGGGCGGTGGTCCCGGCGCTGCAGGCCGCCATCGAGCGGTCGCGCTACCGCCTGGCCGTGCTGACCGGGCGGGCGCCCACCGAGCTGTCGTTCCTGGCCAGCGATGCGCAGGCGCTGCCCGGCATCAAGCCGGTCGACGGCATCGGCACCCCGGCCGCGCTGCTCAGGCGCCGGCCCGACATCCAGATCGCCGAGCGCCAGCTGGCCGCGGCCACGGCCGACATCGGGGCATCCAAGGCGGACCTTTTCCCCAGCGTCTCGATCACCGGCTTGCTCGGCCTTAACGCGCTCACGCCCGGCGCACTGAACAGCGGCCAGGCGTACTACTACAACCTGGGCGCCTCGATCGCGTGGACGTTGCTCGATTTCGGCCGTATCCGCTCGCGCATCTCCCAGAACGAGGCCAGGGCCGATGCGGCGCTGGCGCTCTACGAGAAGACGGTGCTGACGGCGCTGGAGGAGACCGAGGGCGCGCTGATCACCTTCGACCGCGACCAGCGGCGCGCCGAGAGCCTGTTCAAGGCCGCGCACGCCTCGGAGCAGGCCGCGAAACTGGCGCGCGCGCGCTTCGAAGCCGGGGTGACCGATTTCCTGAACGTGCTGGACGCCGAGCGGCAGTTGCTGGCCGATCGGGACGGGCTGGCGCAGGCGCAGACCGACGCCGGCACTTCGCTGATCGCGGTGTACAAGGCACTGGGCGGAGGCTGGTACGAGCCGGCCGGCGCGACCGTGTCCAGCAACTGATCACTGGCTGCGTCCGGCCGTCGCCGCGGCCGGTTTCAGTGCCGCTTCGGTCCCTGCCGGGCTCCCGTCCGGCGGAACGATGTCCACCTGGACCGTCATGCGCCCGCGAACTCCCGGCGGATCGAAGGTCCACTGCCCGAATGCCCGCAGCATTTCCTGGTCGCACACCTCGGGCGGCGTCGCACTGACGAGCTCGACGCGCTCGACCGTCCCGTCGGGCTTGACGTGCAGCACCACGACGACACGTCCGGATGTGACGCCAAGATCCCTTTGACTTTGCGGAATCCGCGGTGTCACCTGGGTGCGCACATGCAGTTCGGGCCCCGCACTGGAAAGGGCCGGAGACGGCGCAGGCGGACCGGCGGCCGCGATGGCCTGCGGGGCGGGCCTGGCAGCCTCGTGAGGGGGGGCCGGACGCGTTGCGGCTTCCGACCTCTTCTCCGCGGGTGCGGCGCCGATCCCGCTTGCCGGCGGCTGTACGGGCTCGGCCGCGACATCCGGATTCGGCGATTCGATGGCCGGACCGAAGAGCGCCCAGGCGATGGCGCTGATCGTAACGGGAATCGCCAGCACGAAGAGCACGCCCAGGCGATCGCGCGGGGCCCGATGCCGGCCGCGGTCGCGTGCCGGCGCCGGAGTGGGCGTGGCAGCCGCGCCGGGAGATTCGTCCTCTTCGGGGAAGTGGCGCACCACTTCAGCGTAGCCCTGCGCTTCCAGCTGCGCCAGCGACATCTCGACCGCCTCCAGGCCCAGCATGTCCGACAGTTCGCCCACGGTGCGCTGGCCGTCCAGCAGGATCAGCAACTGCCGAGCCGCGATGGGAAGCCCGCCCTTCGCGAGGTTCAGCGCGCTCTTGCCGGATTGCGTCTTGCCGTATACGTGGCAGGACCGCCTGGACGCGTCCACTGGTTCTTGCCGCCTGTCTGGTCGTTTGCGATCGGATGGCAGCACTATCGCCGCGCCGCGGCGATCGCATCGCCGGGAAAGGCGACCTTCCGGCGGTCAATTTCAAGGCGCCGGGTCGTTCGCCGGCCGACTTGACACGGACCGTGCCGGTGGCAGTATTACGTTTCGTAGATTTCGTAATAAACGGGGTCGCTCTCACTTGGAGGGCGGCCGCGCCCGCAACCGTGCAGCGCGAACCATTTGCCGAACTTGCCCGCCTGAGCGTGAGCCTTCCGGCCGAGCTGATGGCGCGCCTGGACGCGATGGTGTCGGAGCGTGGCCTGCCGAGCCGCTCGCAGATGATCGCCGAGCTGATCCGCCATGAGCTGGCCGAGCACAGCGAAGGCCGTGCGGACGCCACGCTGGCGGGCACGCTGACGCTGATGTACCGCGCCGAGAGCGGCCGCGTGCGCCAGGCGCTGGCCCTGGTGCAGTCCTCCTACGTGAAGGAGGTCATCTCCTCGCAGCACGTGTTCCTGGAGGACGATCAGTCGCTCGACGTGCTGCTGGTGCAGGGACCCGGCGAACGGCTGCAGGCGCTGTGCGACGGCCTGCGCAAGGTGCGCGGCGTGCTGCAGATCAAGCTGGTGACGACGACCGCGTTGCTGCCGCCGCTGCACTCGCACGGCGGCAGCACGGCGGCGCGACCCGATCGCCGGCGCCGGGCCGGGGCGGCATGAGCGCATCGCGCACCGCCGATCCGCGCAGCGCGCGCGAACACGCGCGCTCGATGGCAGGCAGCCGCGTGGAGGCGATGCCCACGGTGCCGGCGAGCGCGGCGGGCGACCGCCCGGCCACAGTCGCCGCGGAGGCCATGCTGTGGGAGGAGAGGATCGCGGCCGGGGGCTATGCCGGCAAGGAGCTCGCGCGGGGTGCTCGCATCCGCCTGGTCGACACCGATGGCGATGCCTGCGTCTCGATGCTGGTGTTCAACGCCGAACGGCCGATCGAGCGGCTGAACGTCGCCGATACGGTCAAGGTCCAGTGGAACGCCTACCTGGGCGCGGGCCGCCTGCTGCTGTCGGACATGGGCCGGGTGCTGCTCAGCGTGCTGCACGACACGGCCATGACGCACGACGCCTTCTGCGGCGCATCGAACCTGCGGTCCAATGCGCGCAAATACGGCGACGGCGACAACTGGGGCGCGCACCCGAACGCGCGCGACCGCTTCATGCTGGGGGCCGCCAAGTTCGGGCTGGGCCGTCGTGACGTGCACCCGTGCGTGAACTGGTTCAAGGGAGTCCGGATCGGCCCCGACGGCGCGACGGTGCCGCAGATCGGGCCCTTCGCGCCGGGCCGGGAGCTGGTGCTGCGTGCCGAGATGAACGTGATCGTGCTGCTGGCCAACTGCCCGCACGTGCTGGATCCGCGGCCGCACTACCAGGTCGCGCCGGCCCGCGTGAGCGCCTGGCGCGCCGCGGTCACGCCCGAAGACGACCCGATCCGCACGGCGACGCCCGAAGGCCTGCGCGCCTTCCTGAACGCCGAGGAATACTTCCGACGCTGAGGTCCGGATGAGCGATCCTGCGCTGACGGGTATGGACGGTCCGATCCGGGTCGATCAAGTCGTTCCGGCCCGCGCGCCGTGGGACCACGTGGTGCGCAGCGGACAGATGCTGCGGATCATCGACCTGAAGGGCAACCAGGCGGTCGATTTCCTGATGTACAACCTGCACGACGATGCCGAGCGCTACAGCGCGCAGGATACGATCGCGGCGCAGGCGAACATCTTCCTGAAGGTGGGCTCGGTGCTGCTGTCCAGCGACGGCAATCCGATGGCGTCGATCGCCGCTTCGACGGTCGCCTACCACGACACGATCGGCGGCGCCTGCAGCTGCGAGAGCAACACGTTGCGCTACGGGCATCACACCAAGTCCCAGCATGCCTGCGTCGAGAATTTTCTCCTGGCCAACGCACGCCACGGCCGCGGCAAGCGGGACCTGGTCTCCAACGTCAACTGGTTCATGAACGTGCCGGTCGAGGCCGACGGGGCGCTGGGGATCGTCGACGGCATTTCGTCGGCCGGCCTGTACGTCGATCTGCGCGCCCACATGGATCTGGTGGCGGTGATATCGAACTGCCCCCAGATCAACAATCCGTGCAACGGCTTCGATCCGACGCCGATCCGGGTCGTGATCGCCGGCGGCTAGCCGTACGCCAGGGTCGGCCGCTTCGTGTTCGCCCGAGTCCTGATCGCCAACCGCGGCGTCATCGCCTGCCGCATCATCAGGACGCTGCGCCGGATGGGGGTCGGCTCGGTCGCGGTCTTCTCCGACGCCGATTCCGGATCCCTGCACGCGGTGCAGGCCGACCAGGCGGTACGGATCGGCCCGGCGCCTCCGGCGCAAAGCTACCTGGACCAGGACGCCATCATCGCGGCGGCGCAGCGCTGCGGGGCCCAGGCGATTCATCCGGGCTACGGGTTCCTGAGCGAGAACGCGCAGTTCGCCGCGCGCTGCGAAGCGGCCGGGATCGCCTTCATCGGGCCGACCGCCGGCAACATCCGCGCTTTCGGCCTGAAGCACGCGGCCCGGGAACTGGCGCGCGGGCAGGGCCTCGACGCAGTGCCCGGCACGGACCTGCTGCAGGACGAGGCGGTGGCGCTGCGGGCGGCCGATGCGATCGGCTATCCGGTGATGCTGAAGTCGACCGCCGGCGGCGGCGGAATCGGGATGCGCGCATGCGAAGGGCCGGCCGACGTGAAGGAGGGCTTCAGCGCGGTGGCGCGCCTGGCGCACGGCAACTTCGGCGACGCGGGCATCTTCCTGGAGCGCTACGTGCGGCTGGCGCGCCACATCGAGGTGCAGGTGTTCGGCGACGGCCAGGGCCGCGTGGTCGCGCTGGGCGAGCGCGACTGCTCGCTGCAGCGCCGGCACCAGAAGGTGGTGGAGGAGGCTCCGGCGCCCCATCTGCCGGCGGCCACGCGCGCCGCCATGACCGATGCCGCCGTGCGCCTGGCCAAGGCGGTGGTTTACCGCTCGGCCGGTACGGTCGAGTTCCTGTACGACAGCGAGCGCGACGAGTTCTACTTCCTGGAGGTCAACACGCGCCTGCAGGTCGAGCACGGCGTCACCGAGCAGGTGTACGGCGTCGATCTGGTGGAGTGGATGGTGCGCGGCGCGGCCGGCGATTTTTCGTTCCTGCAGTCCTGGCCGCGCGCATCGTCCGGCGCATCGATCCAGGTGCGCGTCTACGCCGAGGACCCCGGGCAGGACTTCCGACCCTGCAGCGGCACGCTCACCGAGGCGGTTTTCCCGGACGATGCGCGCGTCGAGACCTGGGTCGCCAGCGGCTCGGAGATCAGTTCCTTTTACGACCCGATGCTGGCCAAGATCATCGTGACGGCGGCCGATCGCGCCGGTGCGGTGCAGGCGATGCAGCAGGCGCTGGAGCGGACACGGCTTGCCGGGCTCGAGACCAATCTGGAATGGCTGCGCCAGATCGCGCGCAGCGAGGTGTTCGTCAACGGCCGCGTTTCCACCCGGGCCCTGGCCGCCATCGCCTACGAGGCGCACGCGCTGCGCGTGCTGAGCGGGGGGCTGTCGACGACGGTGCAGGACCATCCGGGCCGGCTGGGCTATTGGGACGTGGGGGTGCCCCCGTCCGGGCCGATGGATGCGCTGGCGTTTCGCCTGGGCAACCGGCTGCTGGGCAACGACGAGGGGGCGGCCGGCCTCGAGATCACCGCGGTCGGCCCGACACTGCTGTTCCAGCATGCGGCGGTGGTGTGCCTGGCCGGAGCGGCGATGGCCGCGGCGCTGGAGGGCGTCGAGGTGGCCCCGTACGCACCGGTGGCGGTGGCGGCCGGAGCCACCCTGAAAATCGGGCGCACGCAGGGACCGGGGCTGAGGGCCTACCTGCTGTTCCAGGGTGGCCTGGACGTTCCGCACTACCTGGGCAGCCGCTCGACGTTCACGCTCGGGCGCCTGGGCGGGCACGCAGGCCGCGCCCTGGTCGCGGGCGACGTCCTCAGGATCAAACCCGCCGTAGCCCCGCCTGTCGGGGCGAAGGCGGGCGCCGGCCCAGCGCTCGAAGCGCGGCTGCGCCCGCCATTGAGCCGCGACTGGACCTTGAACGTCCTTTACGGCCCGCACGGCGCCCCGGATTTCTTCACCGAAGACGATATCGGGGCGATGCAGGCGGCCGTATGGCGCGTCCACTACAACTCGAGCCGAACGGGGGTCCGTCTGATCGGGCCGAAACCCCGCTGGGCGCGCCGCGACGGCGGCGAGGCGGGCCTGCACCCGTCGAACATTCACGACAACGCGTACGCGATCGGCGCGATCGATTTCACCGGGGACATGCCGATCATCCTCGGTCCGGACGGCCCCTCGCTGGGCGGCTTCGTCTGCCCGTTCGTGGTCGCACAAGCGGACTTGTGGAAACTGGGGCAGCTCAGCCCGGGCGACGCGGTGCGCTTCCGCGTGGTCGATCTGGAGACCGCCGTTGCGCAGGAACGGTCGCAGGATGCGCTGGTGCGCACGCTGCAGGCGAGTGCCCCGGTGCACGCGCGTTCCGGGGCAGGGCAGCCCGGACCGATCCTGGCCACGCTCGCTCCGCACGGTCATCGCCCCGAGGTGACCTATCGACGGCAGGGCGACCGCCACCTGCTGATCGAGTACGGCCCGATCGTGCTCGACCTGGAGCTGCGGCTGCGCGTGCACGCGCTGATGCTCGAGCTGCAGGCGCTGCAGCTTCCGGGCGTGATCGACATCACGCCGGGCATCCGCTCGCTGCAGGTGCATTACGACGGGCGATTGCTGCCGGAGCGGCGCCTGCTGCAGGCGCTGGCCGACTCGGAGGACCGCCTCGGAGGCCTGGAGGATTTCGAAATTCCGTCGCGCGAGGTGCGTCTGCCGCTGTCCTGGCGCGATCCGGCGGTCGAGCAGACGATCCATCGCTACATGGTTTCGGTGCGCGACGACGCTCCCTGGTGCCCCGACAACATCGAATTCATCCGGCGCGTGAACGGACTGGAATCGGCGCAGGACGTGCGGGACATCGTGTTCGACGCACGCTACCTGGTGCTCGGCCTGGGCGACGTCTACCTGGGCGCTCCGGTCGCGGTCCCGCTCGATCCGCGCCACCGCCTCGTCACGACCAAGTACAACCCGGCGCGCACCTGGACGCCGCCGAACGTGGTGGGCATCGGCGGCGCCTACCTGTGCATCTACGGCATGGAGGGGCCGGGCGGCTACCAGCTGTTCGGCCGCACCGTGCAGGTGTGGAATACCTACGGCCGCGGCCGCGCGTTCGCGGACGGCAAGCCGTGGCTGCTGCGATTCTTCGACCAGATCCGGTTCTTTGCGGTCAGTCACGAGGAACTGGCCGAATGGCGGCGCGACTTTCCGGCAGGCCGGCGCGATCTCGACATCCGCAATGAAACGTTCCGGCTGGCCGACTACCGGCGGCTTCTCGAGCTCGACCGTGCGAGCATCGACGCGTTCCAGGCGCGCCGGCAGGCCGCGTTCGAGGCCGAGCGCGAGGACTGGGAACGGCGCAACGAGTTCTCGCGGGCCGAGGCGCTGGCGGCCGGCGCCGACGATGCAACCGCGCCGGCCGCGCTCGACCTTCCCAGCGGAGCCGAGCTGGTCGAGGCGCCGCTGGGGGGCAGCGTGTGGAAGATTCACGTGCGACCGGGCGAGCGGGTCCGCAAGGGCGCGCTGATCGTCGCGATCGAAGCGATGAAGATGGAGTGCGACGTCCCGGCCCCGGCCTCGGGCGTCGTGCGGGCGGTGTACGTGCAGGAGCGCCAGGTGGTGGCGCCCGGCGCGCCGCTGATCGCGTTGCAAACGGGTCCATGAGCAGGGCGCCCTCACCTCCGGCCACTCTCCCGCGAGCGGGAGAGGGGAGGGAATTCCAAGGGGGCGGGG
>Ga0209698_10000145_pt1 | contig 72677 bp, 58 predicted proteins | sample LitLauG_LLR_2012_FD_187203 | JGI IMG/M metagenome (GOLD analysis project Ga0209698, IMG submission 187203) | Freshwater sediment microbial communities from Pennsylvania, USA - Little Laurel Run_MetaG_LLR_2012 (SPAdes) (version 2) | ecosystem: Environmental > Aquatic > Freshwater > Creek >... | reverse complement strand
CTCCTGCTCGTCGCCGTCGCGGTGTCGGCCGCGGCGCAGGGCGAGCCGCCGCACAAGTTCAAGAACCTGAAGGTGCTTCCGACCGATGTCCCACCGGCCGTGCTGCGCGCCACCATGGGCGGCTTCACGCGCGCTCTCGGCGTGCGCTGCGACTACTGCCACGCGCTGCCGCAGGGGCAGGAGCCCGGCCCCGAGGACTTCGCCAAGGACGACAAGCCCACGAAGATCAAGGCGCGAGAGATGATGAAGATGGTCGATGCGATCAACGCCGACTACCTCTCCAAGCTCGACAAGCGCGCGGATCCACCGCTCAAGGTCGAATGCTTCACCTGCCATCACGGCGTGGCGCAGCCGCGAACGCTCCAGGATGTGCTCAACATCGCCTACGATCAGGGTGGCATGGACTCGACGCTGGCGCGCTATCACGCGCTTCACGATCGCTACTACGGGCGCGCCGCATACGACTTCAGCGAGGTTCCGCTCACGCTGGTGGCGGCGCACGCCGAGAGCACCGGACACGCCGGCGATGCGTCCCAGCTGCTGGCGCTCAACGTCGACATGAACCCGAGCTCCGACTTCGCCAAGCGCCAGCAGGTGGCGAGCACACTCGCCATGGCGTTCCGCTCCCCCACGCCGGATTCGGCCGCGGCGCTCTTTCACACGTACCAGTCGCGCTACGGCCAGAAAATCGTCTCCGAGGGCCTCGTCAACAACGTGGCCTACGCGATGCTGGGGCGCGGGGAAAGCGACGCCGCGATCTCCGCATTCCGCTTCAACACCACGGAGTTCCCCTCATCGAGCAACGGGTTCGAGAGCCTGGGCGAGGCCTACGCGCAGAAGGGCGACCGGCAGCAGGCTCAGAAGGCCTTCGAGAAGGCGCTCCAGCTCGACCCGCAGAACGCCGCGGCGAAGCAGGGACTGGATGGCCTGAAGGAAGCGGGCAAGGCCCCGGCGAAGAAGTAACGCGGGTCGCGGCGGCGCACCCGGGGTATCATTTGCGGGTGCGCTTCTGGGCCGCTCCTTTCATCGTCCGGCTTTCGTTGGGCGTGATCTTCCTCGCTCCGCCGGCGCGCGCCGCGATCCCCGCCGCCGCGTCGTCCGCGAGCTGGACCGAAGCGCGCAGCGGCAGCTTCGTGGTGCTAACCGACATGGGCGCCGGCACCGCGATCACCGCCTGCCGCAACCTCGCGCAGATCTCGGAGGCGCTGCCCCGCACCAACGCCACGCTCGCCGTGGTCTCCCCGCTTCCCACCTACGTGTTCGTCCTGGGCCATGCGGACCTGTTCACGTTCTGCCTGCCGGAGCCGGCCGACGCCGCGGCGCTCTTCTTGCCGGCGCTCGATCGCAACCTGATCATCGTCGACGGCGCGAGCTGGCAAAAGTGGCCGGCGCTCAACCACGAGTACCTGCACAGCCACTTGCGCGCGAACTTCCCCGGCATTCCGGTGTGGCTCGACGAGGGCATCGCGGAGTTCTACAGCACGTTCAAGCTGCACGACACATCGGTCGAGGCGGGCGGCAATCTCAAGTGGCATTCCGCGTGGCTCATGCAGTACGACCCCCAGCCGATCGACGTGCTGTTCGCATTCAATCCCGGCGCCGCGGTCTATCGCCAGGGCGGCATCATGCAGCACACGCTCTACGCGGAAGGCTGGGCGCTGGTTCAATACCTCCAGTCGAGCCGCGAGAAGGCCGAGAAGTTCGATCAGTTCATCGGCCGGTATCGCGCCGGCTCTCCGCCGCGGCGAGCGTTCATGGAGTCGTTCCCCGAGGACACCTGGGACGCGATGCTTCACGACATGCATCAATACATCGCGGGCGGCTTCATCGAGCCGCGCACCTGGAAGCTGCGCGAGCCGATCGACGTGAAGGATCCCGACCCTGCCGACGTCCCAGCGCGCGACGCGCAGGTCGCGCTCGTCGCGCTCAAGTGTCTCGAGGGCGCGTCCGCGCGCAACGAGGCGGAGGCGAGCTGCCGCCAGGTGCTCGCCGAGCGTCCCGGCGAGCCGCTCTGCCTGGCGGGACTCGGGATGATCGAGGATGCGCGCGGGGATTCCGCCGCGGCGGAGTCGCTCTACGCGCGTGTGGCGGCGGTCTCGCCGCGGCCGCCCCTCGCGGATCTGCTCGTGGCCCAGGCAACGCTCGAGCGCGCGATCGCGCTGCTCGAGGATCAGCGCGCGGCCCTCGCGCGTGCGGCGTTCGTGAGCGCCCGCGGGCGCTTTCAGCGCTGCCTCGCCGCGAATCCGGGCGATCTCGCCGCCGCGGTGGGATGGGCGCGTAGCTTCGAGCTGGAGAATCCGCCGCCCGCCGAAGCGCTCGAGACGTTGCGGAAGGCGTCCGACGCGCTGCCCGCGCGCGCCGACATCGCGCTCAGCCTGTTCGCGCTCGAGCTGGCGGCGGGCCGCAAGGACGCGGCGTCGCAGCTCGTCGAGACACGACTCTCGGCAATTCTTCGCCCCGCCGATCTCGCGCGCGCGCGCGAGATGCTCACGGTCGCGGGAAAGTAGCGCGATGCGTAGGAGTGCGTGCGCAGCGTCACGCGCGAAGCAACCCGCGCGTCGCACTCGCAATCGCTGCGGACCTTGCGGTAATTCGGCAACGTTGCGAGCGCAAACGCTGCAGTCGATCGCGTGTCCCGCCGATACCGCGAGCATGGCGACCCATTCGAGATTCCGTGCACTCTTCACGCTCGCGGCGATGGTCGGCATCGCCGTCGCGGCGCCGGCGCGGAGCGCGGTCCTGACGGGCGGCCCGGGCCGCGCGCTGTTCGCCGTTCCCGCGTTCGGGCTCAGGCTCTTGAGCCTGCCGCTCCCCGCGTTCCATCGCGATCGCGTTCCCACCATTTCGAGCCATGATGGGCGCAGCATCCTGCGCTTCATCGTGGATCGATCAGTCACCGGGCTCTATGTGCGGATCAACGGCAGCGTCGAGTTCGAGCGGGCCGACATCCAGTACGCCGATGGGCACCTGGAGAGCGTCGACGCGTTCGGCCTCATGCGCGACGACGGGGTCTTCAAGCTCGCGACGTTCGACGGGCCCCGCGACGTCGCCTGGGTGCGCCTCGTCATGTGCTCACGCTCGCGGCATGCCAAGGTGGACGTCGCGATCAGCGCCTGAGGCCGCGGCGAGGGGCGCGGCGGGCGCACCGCCCGGCTACTTCACCGATTTCGCCGCGTGCTCGATCCACTGCAGCGTGGCGTCACCGTAGCCGAAGCCCTTGGTCTCCTGCGAGCGGCCGCTCGCCGGCGAGAACACCACCAGGGTTGGGAACGCGTCGATCTGATAGCGCTGCTGCAGCTCGTCGATTTGGGGAGGATTGTGGCCCTCCTCGCGCGTGCGGTCGGTGATCGAAACCGGAATCACGACCGAGCGGACGACCTCGCCGCGCGAGTGATCGTCGAACACGTCGCTTTTCAGGGCCTGGCACGGACCGCACCACTCGGCATTGAAGTCGAGCATGATCGGCTTGCCGCTGCGGCGCGATTCGTCCATCGCCGCATCGTACGTGGTCCACTGCGACAGCTCCGCGGCGCCGGGGGCCGCGCCCGCGCCGGGCGCAAGGCCTGAAGACATCCCGCTCGAAGCCGTGGGCGGCTGCTCGGCCGGCCGTTGCGGGGGCATGTCCATCCTTCCGATCGCCCAGCCGATCAGGATGGCTAGAAACAGCAGCGCCAGGATCCATATCACGGCGGCGGCGCCGCGCTCGGGATTTCGTGGGACGAACATGCGGCACCTCCGATCTTCCGTAACCGTAACGGTTCGTGCGCTGGCGGGACGCCCGGTGAGGTTGGGCTCTCAACCGTGGGCGAGTCCATGGCGAACACGCCTCGCCCGCCGCCGCCTCGACGCGTTCTCCTGTTATCGGGGTGCCGGGGCGGGAATTTCATGCCTTTCTGGGCCGCGCAGATTCGCCTTCCGCGCCCCGGGCGCGAGCGGAGGTGCGCCGGCCGCCGAGCGTCCGAGGATCAGGCGGTCTGGCGATCGCCCAGCGTGGCGGCCTCGCGCGCCGCGACGAACGCGGCCACCGAGCGATCGATGTCCTCCGCCGTGGTGGCCCATGAGCACACGCTGATCCGAATGACGGGCTCGCCCCGCCACTCGGCGCCGCCGCACCAGCACTCGCCCGAGCGCTGAATGTGCTCGAGCGTGGCACGCGTCAGCTCGGGCGTCTCGCACGCCGCGAGCACCTGATTGAACACGACGTCGTTGAGCACGCGAAAGCCCTGCGCTTTGAGCTTCGCCGCGAAGCGCTCGGCGTGAAGGCACAAGCGATCCACCAGATCTTCGACGCCCGAGCGCCCCAGCGCCTTCAACGTCGCCCACAGATCCACCGCGCGCGCGCGCCGTGACATCTCGGGCGTGTAGAGCATACCGTCGCGCCGGTCGCTGAACTGGAGGTACGAGCCACTGGCGTGCAACGCAACCGCCAGCGTGCTCGCGTGCCGGCACAGAACGAGGCCGTTGTCGTATGGCGCATTCAGCGTCTTGTGCGCGTCCACCGACCATGAGTCCGCCTTCTCGATGCCGCGCGTGAGCACGCGCTTCGAGCGCGATGCCGCGGCCCACAGGCCGAACGCGCCATCCACGTGCAGCCAGGCGTTCGCGCGCCGTACGCGATCGCCGATCTCATCGAGCGGATCGAACGCTCCCGAGTTGACGTGTCCGGCCTGCGCGATCACGAGGCAGCGCGCATCCAGCTCCGGCATCGAGTCGAGGCGCATGCGGCCCTCGTCGTCCGCCGCGGCCCGCTCGAGCCGGGCGGAGCCGAATCCCAGCACCTCGAGGGCGCGAAACACGCTGGCATGCGCCTGCTCGTTCACGATCACGCGCAGCGGCGGTGCGCCCGCGAGCCCCTCGGAGTTGACGTTCCAGCCCGCGCGCTCGAGCAGCGCGTAGCGCCCCGCGGCGAGACCGCACAGCGTGGCCGTCGAGGTGCCGCTCACGAAGCCGGCCACGGTCCCGGCGGGCAGCCGCAGAAGATCGGCGATCCAGCGCTCGCAGGTAGACTCCAGCTGCGAGATCACGGGCGAGAGGACGTACAGCACGGGATTCTGGTCCCAGACGTCCGCGAGCCAGCGCGCGGCGAGCGCGGCCGGCAGGGCCCCACCGGTGACGAAGCCAAAATAGCGCCCACCGCTCGCGGCCACGGTCGCGGGCGAGCCATGCTCGTGCAGCATCCGCAGGATCTCGGCCGGCCGCTCGGGCTCGTCGGGCAGCGGCTCGTCGAACGCGGCGAGCGCGCCCAGCGCCTCGTCGTCCGGGAACGCGCGACGCGTGAGCGTGGCATCCATGTAGGCGTGAGCATATTCGCGCGCCTGATCGAACAGCTCGCGGCTGCCGATCGCGGAAAGCATCTCGTGCTGGAGTCCGGGCTTCATGAAGTTCACCTCGAAAAAGTTGCGATGATGACCGGGCGCTCCCCGGTCTCGGGAAGTGTGACGACGAGCCGTCGGCCGATGAGCGGGCTGGCGTCGGGAGGACTCATGAGCGGGAGTCTGCCGCCCGAGCGCCGACGTGTACAGATACAGATTTCAACAATTGTGATCGGTACAGTTGATCTACCGAACATCTGTTATGATCGGGGCCATGACGAGCGCCCGCAGCGCCCAGCCGCCGCTTTACGCCCGCATCGCCTCGGGGCTCGCGGAACAGATGCGGCGCGGCACGCTGAAGGCCGGAGACCGCGCGCCATCGCTGAGGCGCGTGAGCCGGCAGCACCGCGTCAGCCTTTCGACTGCCATTCAGGCCTACCGCTGGCTCGAGCGACAGGGGCAGGTCGAGGCCCGACCGAAATCGGGCTTCTTCGTCCGAACGCCGCCGGCCGAGCGGATTCCGGAGCCGCAAGGCGACGTGCGGCTCGGGCGCCGCGCGCTGCCGCTCTCGCACGCGGTGTTCGACGGGATGATGGCCGCGATGAACGACCCCGCCTTCCTCCCATTTGGAGCCGGCTGCGTCAGCCCCGAGCTGCTTCCGAACCGGCGCCTCAACCTGATCATGCGGCGGATCATCGCGGCGCAGCCGCTCCACAGCGCGCGCTACCACATGCCGCCCGGTCTCGAGGCCCTGAGGCGGCAGATCGCGCGGCGTTCGCCCGATCTGGGTTGCCGCTTCGCCCCCTCCGACATCACGATCACGAGCGGCGCCCAGGAGGCGATCCAGATCGCGCTGCACGCGGTCGCGCGTCCGGGGCAGGCAATCGCGGTCGAGAGCCCGACCTATTTCGGAGCGCTCGATGCCGCGGCGTCGATGGGGCTCCGGATCCTCGAGATTCCGACCGATCCGCGGTTCGGCATGGATCTCGACGAGCTGTCGCGCGCGATCCGGCGCCACCGCGTGAAGGCCGTGTTCGCCATGCCGAATTGCCACAATCCGCTCGGCACCATCGCGAGCGACGCCGCGAAGAAGGCGCTCGTCGAGCTGACGGCGCGGTACCACGTGCCGCTGATCGAGGACGACATCTACGGCGATCTCCCGCTGAGGGGGCCGCGCCCGCGCACGGCGAAATCATTCGACCGCGCTGGCCTGGTGATCCTGTGCTCGTCCTACTCGAAGGTGCTTTCACCCGGGCTGCGCGTTGGCTGGATGGCGGCCGGCCGGTTCCGACGCCAGGTCGATCGCATCAAGCTGATGATGAACCTGGCCACCCCGTCGCTCTCCCAGCTCGTGGTGGCCGAGTTCCTCGCCACTGGGAGCTACGACCGGCATCTGGTGCGCTTGCGCGCGCGGCTGCTCGATCAGATGGAGCGCGTGCGGCAGGCGGTCGGGCGCTACTTCCCCGACGGGACGCGCGTCAGCCGTCCAGCGGGCGGCCACATGCTGTGGGTGGAGTTGCCGCGGAGGACCGACGCGGTGGCGGTCTTCCATGACGCGCTCGCCCAGCACATCAGCGTGCTGCCCGGGCCGATCTTCTCGCCCAGCCGCCGCTATCGAAACTACCTGCGGATCAACTGCGGGCACGTCTGGTCCGAGGCCCATGAGCGCGGCCTCGTGACGCTCGGCCGCCTCTGCCTCCAGCGCGGTTGACCGACGGCGGGCCAATCGGCGACGGGCCCCGAAGACGCTCGCGACCATCTTGGTACCATGGTACCATCGGCTCGTCCGCACCCGGCGCTCGCGCCGGCACCCGCCGCGCGTCGCGGCTCACCTCCGACCAGGAGACCCGCCATGGACGATTTCCGCTTCTCCGCCTTCCTGATGCTCGCCGCGTTTGCCGCCGGGCCCGTTCCCGCGCTCGCCGCCGGTGCGTCGCCCCCCGCGTCCCGCCCGGCCGGATGGCCGGACACCGCCGACGCACAGGTCGTCCGTGACTCCGTGATCGTCCAGGTCACGCGCACGATGTCGCTGGATCTGCCCGGCGCGGCCGATGACGCGTTTCCGCTCTTTGGCCCGGTGCGCGAGGCGGAGTGGTCGCCGGGCTGGAGCCCCAGCTTCGTGACGCCGCCCACCGCCGCGCAGACACCGGATGGCGCCGTCTTCACGACCGGAGATGGCGACGACGCGCTGACGTGGGTGATGACGGACTTCGATCCCGCGCGGCGCATCGTGCGCTACGTCCACGTGCGCCCCGGGCGGCTGCTCGCGCAGCTCTGGATCGAGGTGCGCGAGGTCTCGGCGCACGCCTCACGCGCCGACGTGACGTATCGCTACACGCGGCTCGGGCCGGCCGGGGATCCCGCGATCACGCACTTCATTGCGATGTTCCCGCACATGAGGCACCACTGGGAGGAAGCGATCGGCGGCGCGCTCAGCGGCGGGCGCGACGCACACGGCGATCACTGAGGGGCCGCGCCCCCCGCGCCCGATCAGGCTTCGCTCGCCCCGTCGCTCGAGGCCGGCCGGGGACGATCGGGCCTCAGCCGATAGCGCGAGCCGTCGGGCTCGCGATCCAAGTAGCGCCAATCGAACAGCACGCGGCGCAGCAGCGCCCAGTCCGCGAACGTGTGCCAATCGCACAGCAGCTCGTTCACCTCGCGCTCGCTGTATTCACGCCCCGGCTCGAAGCGGGTGACGAGGTAATCGGCCGCCAGGCGCTGCACCTTCTGCCGCGTGGGCCACTGCTTGATGCGGCCGGCGTCGTCCATGAACGGCCGCAGCTCGCGGGGAAACGATCTTAGATCCATGCCGGGAATCCTACCCGCACCCTCAACGCAGCGCCACCAGCCGCCTCGTAAAGACATGACCCTCGGCCTCGAAGCGCGCGAGGTAGAGCCCGGCCTCCACCGGGTGGCCAGCGTCGTCGCGCAGATCCCATGTGAGCGCGTGATCGCCCGCGGCGCTCGCGCCATCGGTCAGGGTGCGGACCCGGCGGCCGTTCACGTCGTAGACCTCGAGCCGCACCGCCGCGTCGCGCGGCAAACCGTAGCGTAGCGTCGCCAGGCCACGCGCTGGATTGGGCGCCGGCGGCGCGAACGAGATCTCGGCGGGCAGCGAGCCGCCCACGCCCGCCGAGCCCGCGGGCAGCAGCAGCGTGCTCGGACCCTCGTTGCCGTGAATGTCCACCGCACTCACGCGGTAGTAGTGGGGAGATCCCGCCGCGTCCGTGTACGCGGTGTCGGTCGGCGACGCGATGAGATTCGATGGCCCCGGAACGAACGTCGAATTGTCGCCGCGATAGAGCCGGTAGCTCGCGAGATCCGTCGCCGACACGGGCGACCAGTGCATCGAGGAGACTCCGGCCGAGAACGTGCCCACGAACGGCACGGGCGCGAGCGGCGCGAGATTGTCCACCGAGTAGCCGGAATCCGGCAGCGACGTCCAGCCGACGTTGACCGAGGCGCTGCGCGCTTCGACCATGAAGACCGTGCGCGGGTTGAGCGTGCCGGTAGAGTCCCCCGTCGTGGGCGCGACGTAGCTGTACTGCGGGAAGCCATTCGCCACCTGCGATGCCACGAACTGCCAGGCGAACACTTGGGTGGCCGTGGGTGTAGCACCCGCCGTCGACCTGGCGCCCGCGTCGCGCACCTGCGCGCTCGTCGCCTCGTCGAAGCGGATCGCCCCCGGTTTCGGCGTCCCGCTCGAGGCCGGGTCGTAGCGCTCCGCGCCCGCGTTCAGCATCCGCTGCGCCGAGGCGCCCGGCACTTGCCGCCACAGCCAGTAGGCCGAGATCGGCTCCGGGTAAGCGGCGTCGAGATAGCTCGCGTTCCAGATCACACGCACCTCGCCACCCTGATCATTCGGTATGTCGCGGATAGAGGCGATCTCGGGCGCGGCATCCAATGCGCCCCAGCGATCGACTCGGTTGGCGTACACCGTGCCGTTGCTGTAGCCGTCCCGCGTGAGCACGATTGCTCCCGAATTCCCATCGGTCGCGATGCCGCCCACGAACGCGCCAACCGTGCTCTGCGCGATCGGGGCGCCGCCGCTCGCGACCGACGCCCACAGCGGCGCCAGGGTGTTGTTCGACATCACGCGCCCGGCTTTGACTGTCTCGGGCCCGAGCACGTCGTTGGATGCGGCGATCACTCCGCCCGCACCGTCGGCGCAGATTTGGGGTGGAAAGCTGACCCAGTCGGTCTTCGGGTCGACCTGGGTCGGGGCCGAGAAGCTGCTGGTCGTGAATTGCTGCACATAGGTCACGGTCGGAGACCCCTGCCCGAACACGATCCAGTTGCTGTACGAGCCGCTGTAGATCATGTCGCCGAGGTAAGGAGTGCCGACGTTCGACTGCGCCGTGAGCAGGCCCAGGGAACCGAAGTTGATGCCGCCGAAAAAATAGCCGGCCGCGGGAGCCGTCCCACTGCCGTTGGTGGCGAGCCAGACCACCATGTTCCCGTTGCTGGGGCTGGCGATCGCGATCCGAGGCGACGTGTTGGTGAAGCTGGCATTCGACATCACGGCCGGTCCCGCTGCGAGGGCCCCGGTGCTGCTCGAGAATCCCGCCGCCATGATGGTGTTTCCGCCCTCGACATAGGCCACCGTGATATTGCCCGAGTCCGTGCTAAGGGCGGGAGCTGTCTGATCGGCGGCGGTCGTGACGAGACCCGACCACCAAAAATACACGCCCGAATAGACGTGTGCCCCATAGATGTCGTGGTTGGCTGCGGAGGCGGCATAGGTCCAGACCAGGTCCACGCCGTAGTTGAACGTGTTGAAGTAGATCTGAGGCGGGCCGTCCGCGCCGGGCAGGCTGGTCTCGACGCCCAGACCATTTGCGGGAAACGAGTTGATCACGGCCCCGCTCGACGACAGCCACGTGAGGTACGGCTTCGTGATGCCGCTGCGCGCGTCGAGCCAGCACACCACGACTCCGCCCGAGCCGTCCGGGACCGCGCGAATGTTGGTCTGATCCCCGGCGGCCGTGCAGATTCCGAGCCCATCCGCGGGCCACGCCGGATCGAGCGAGCCGTCGTACCGGATGTGCGTGCCGTAGATGTCCTTGTTGCCGTTGCGCGAATCCTCCCAGAACAGGAATGCGCCGCCGGCGCCGTCGGTCACGGCAACGTCGCCGACCGCAATGTTCGAGTAATAGTTCCTCAGTCGAGTCGGGGCGTGCGGGTCGTGTGACCAGTAGGAGTTCGCGGCGAAGGCAGGACCGTCGGCGCCGAGCGCAGCGAGGAGGGCGATGGTCGAATACAAAGCGGCCGTGAGCCGGCGAATCGGGGGACGCATGGCGGACCTCCGCGAGGGACGACGGGGCGGCGCTCCGACTCGGCCAGGGTTGAGCGTCGCCTTCTTCGAGGCTCCAAAAGTCTAAGACGCGGCTCCCGGCTCCGCCACAACGATCTCCACCCCAGGGCAACCGAACTCACGCGTGGCACGTACTTCGAAGCGCCGTTCGCCCTCGCCGCCCGACTGGAGCCTTGCCGTGCACCGAAACCCACAGCTCCTCGCCCTGGCCCTGCTCGCCGCCGGTTCCATCAACGGGTTCCTCGTACCACCCGCTCGCGCCGCGCGAGTGGACGTGGACCTGAGCGCCTGCCGCGGCGTCTATGCCCTGCTCGAGGCCATGCACGCGGGCGCGCCCGAGACTCGCGTCAAGGCCGCGCTCGATTCGCTGCTCGACACCCCGGCCTATTGGATGATGTTCCGCCATTACAACCGTTCGTGGCGGCCGCATCACCTCCCGCCGGACGTTTTCGAGCGCATGATCCTGAGCCTCGAGTTCCCGGCCGAGTACCAGGTGGGCGAAAACGCGCGGGCCGACACCATGCTCACGCGCTGGCGTGCCGCGTATGCCAACCTGGCACACTATGGGCGGCAGCTCGAGCGGCTGGACTCCGCCCACCTTCCGGAGCTGATCGCGCGCGGTGTCGCGTACGCGCAGACCTGGCTGCCCCCCGGCTGGACCATCCCTGATTTCCCGCTGATCGTGCTTCCCCAGGGCGGAAGCCCGGCGTTCGCGATCGACGGGGCGCAGGGCTACGATTTCTTTCAGATCCCGACCACCCCCGCGGGCGATCTCGACGTGGAATGGCTGGTGGGCACGATCGCGCACGAGTCGAATCATCTCGGCATGCGCGGGCCCGAGCTCGAGCTGGCGGTGCCGTCGGACTCGGTGGCGCTCGAGCTCGTGACGATGTGCGTGGCCGAGGGCGTGGCGAACGAGTTCATCAGCGGACCGCCGGCCGGGCGCGTGCCAGCCGTGCCGGGCGTGCCGTATCACGTCTTCACGCCGGCGCTCTCGGCGGCCTGGCTCGCGCGGGTCGAGGAGGAACCGGCGATGTTCGATCGCATGGCGTCGCTGCTCGATCGCGCGACGCGCGACTCGCTGAGCCAGGGCCAGCTCGAGGCCGAGATGCGCGATTACTGGTTCGAGGGAGCCATCGGGCGGGCCTACGTGTTCGGCTCCGAGATGCTGGGAGCCATCCACCTCGCTCTGGGCCGCGACTCGGTTTTCGCCGCCATCCAGGATCCGCGGCGCATGTTCCAACTTTACAATCGGTCGCTCGACGCCAAACCGCAAGCGCTCGGCCGCGCCGTCCGCATGCCGGATCGCGCGGTGGATCAGGCGCTTTCGATTGGCCGGGCCCGCTAGCCCCGGGGGTCTCGGCCGGGCACGAAGGCCCCCTGGCATGCTTTTTTGTCGCTGCGCGTTTCTTCCCAATCGTCCCCCGCAGACGTTGGGCTTGCGCGCGGCCGGCGTTCTAGTATGGTTTAGGCTGTCTGGCTTGTGCGCGCCCATGCAGGGCCGTCCCACGGATCGAAAGACGGCTGACCTCGTTACGAGGCCAGCGCCTTGCCCCTCTGGAACTTCGACAGCGGAAAAGCATGTACGCTCGCGCTTCATCGATTTCGCTGCTGGGCCTCGCCGTCGTCGGATGGTTGGCGCTCCCCGCCAACCCGGCCCGCGCCGAATCGCGACGCATCATTGACGAGGTGAGCACCGGCGGTTCGCATCCCGCGCCTCCGCCGCGGATCCCTCCGCTCGCGAGCCTGGTGCTTGGCCAGCTTCCGCTGCCTCCGCTCACCGTGATCGCCGATGCCTCGGGCTCGCGTGACACGACCGGAGATGTGATCGCGAGCTACAACTTCGATTTCGGCGACAGCACGCCGGTGGTCACCGTGCTGGCGCCGGTCGCGAGCACGCAACACACCTACGCCGCGGCCGGCACCTACACCGTCACCGTCACCGTGATCGACAGCGAGGGCGACGCATCCGGACCGGTGGCGTCCCCCATCACGGTCCTCGCGCCCGACTTTCCGCCGGTCGCGAGCCTGATCGTCGCCCAGCTCGCGAGCCCCGCGTTCACCGTGAACGCCGACGCCTCGGGGTCGACCGACACGGATGCGACGCCGATCGCGAGCTATGCGTTCGACTTCGGCGACGGCACGCCGCCGGTGGTCACCGCGGCGCCGGTCGCGACCGCCCAGCACACTTACGCCGCGGCCGCCCATTACACCGTGACCGTGCTCGTGACCGACACCGGCAATCTCGTATCGAGCCGGGTGAGCGCCGGCATCGACGTTGCCGCGCCCGATCTTCCGCCGGTGGCGAGCCTCACGCTGAGCCAGCCCGCCACGCCCCTGCTCACGGTCAATGCCGACGCCTCGGGCTCGACCGACACCGATGTCACGCCGATCGCGAGCTATCGGTTCGATTTCGGCGACGGCTCGGCGGCCGTCACGACGACGGCGCCGGTCGCGACCGCCCAGCACACCTATGCCTCTCCCGGCAACCACACGGTGACCGTCACGGCCACCGACACGGGCAATCAGACCTCGACCCCGGTGAGCGCCACGATCTACGTCAATCCGGCCTCGATCGTTCTGGAGCGTGGTGTGGCAACGTCGAGCGACGACGCCGAAGAGACCAGCGACGGTTCGGTGCACCTCAGCGGCACGGATCTCGATTTTGGCGCGCCCAGTCAGGTCGTGGGAATGCGCTGGCTCGGCATCAACATCCCCCCGGGCTCGGTGATCACCCGCGCGTACATCCAGTTCAAGGCTCAGATGTCGCAGAACGACAACGCCGTGCTCACGATTCACGCTCAAGCCGCCGACAGCAGCGGGACTCTCGCCATCGCGAACTACAACCTCTCGAGCCGTCCGCTGACGTCGGATACGGTGAGCTGGACGCCACCGGCCTGGAACTCCGGAAATGCGGGGGCGGCGCAGCGCACGCCCGATCTGAGCGCGATCGTTCAGGAGGTGGTCAATCGTCCGGGCTGGCTCAACGGATTCTCGCTGGCCATGTTCATCTCGGGCAGCGGCGATCGCACCGCGTGGTCCGACGACGGCGGATATTCCAACGGGCCGCTGATCCACATCGAATACCTGCCGCCCGAGGCGCCGCCGGTGGCCGTGCTGAATGTCGTCCAGGTTCAACCCACGCCGCTCACGATCAGCGCGGACGCCTCCGGCTCGAGCGACAACGATGCGACCCCGATCGCGGGCTACCATTTCGACTTTGGCGATGGCACGACGGTGGACACCACGCCGCCGAACACGATCGTCCAGCACGCCTACGCGGCGGAGGGGACGTACACGGTGACGCTCACGGTGACCGACACCGGCAACAGCGCGTCCACTCCCGTGACCGCGCCGGTGAGCGTGACCTCGGCCGGTGGAGCGCAGATCGCCGTCTACGTGGGTTACTACGACACCCACCACGCGGTGCACACGCAGCCCAAGCCCGATCCCTGGCGGGGCTCCGCAAACACGACGTTCGTGGGCCAGCAGGACAACCAGCAAAACGATCCTCCCGGCGGGGGCTGGGACACCAGCTGCCTGCGGATCGACAACCTCACCAACAACACGCTCTCGAACGTCGCGGTTTCGGTCACGGTCGGCACGCATCACTACTCGCTGTGGGGCACGAACTCGATTCAGCCCGGCTGGCACCTCGTGCTGGCGCAGACTCAGTTCGAGAACTTCGACGGCTCCGATCTCAATACCGAGGGCTGCTACAGCTGCGATCCGACGCTGTGCGTGACCCTGATTTCACCCGCGATTCCGGACATTCATGTGACGATCGGAGGCGTCGCGGCCGACTACGTCGATCCGCGGCAGATCCTCAACACGCACGGGGTGGACAATTCCGGCTGCCCGTACGTCGGGGGCCAGCTGCCGCAGACGCGCTACGACGAATCCGAGAACTGGGTGCGCATCTACGCCAACTCGGGCCAGGGCCTGCGCGCGGTCCCCACCGGGCCCGGTGACGCGGCGGCGACGCCGACGCCGGTCGCGGCCGCGGCGCCGCGCGTGGTCTCGCTCTCCGCGCCCGCGCCCAATCCGGTGCGCGGCGAGTTCAATCTACGCTTCGCGATCGCGCATCACGGACCCGTGCGCCTCGCGATCTACGATCTCGCGGGCCGGCTGGTGCGAACCGCCGTGGACGGCGTGATGGATCCCGGGGAGTACAACTTCCGGACCGACCTGGGGCACGGACATCCGGGCGTCTACTTCGTGCGCCTCTGGACGCCGGAGGTGAGCCGCTTCGAGAAGCTGTTGCTGGTGAACTGAGCGCGGGGCGGGGGCGGCCGCAGGAAGGTTCGCGCGCCCGATCTCGCGGGCGACCGCCTCAGAACCCCACCGGATGCCAGGTGGTCTTTACTTCCTGCGTCTCCATGATGCGGTAGGGATCCTCGCCGCCCGCTCCGGTCACGATCACGCGCTTCACGTTGCGGCTCGCTTCCGTTTCGACGGTCTTGCGCTCGGATGGATCGTCGCCGCAATAGACCACCGCGTTCACGTCCATGTGGCCGGCGATGTGGGGCAGCAGCTCCTTCCGGAAGCCGGTGAGGATGTTGATCACGCCCGGGGGCACGTCGCCCGCCGCGCACACCTCGCTGAACGTGATCGAGCTGAGCGGCTTCGATTCCGAAGCCAGCGCGATCACCGCGTTGCCCCCCACCACGATGGGGCAGAGGGCGGCCACGAGGCCCAAGAGCGCGCCCTCATCGGGCGCGATGAGCGCGACGACGCCGGCCGGCTCGGGCACGCTGAAGACGAAGTGCGGCGAGGCCACCGGGTTCACGGTGCTGAAGATCTGCTGGTACTTGTCGCCCCAGCCCGCGTAGTAGATGAGGAGATCCGTGGTGCGCTCGACCTCGGTGCGCGCCGCGGCCGCGGTCGCGCCCTGCTGTTTCAACTCGGCGACCAACTGATCGCTCCGCCCCTCCACCAGCTCGGCGAGCCGGTAGAGGATCTGCGCGCGGTTGTAGCCCGAGCGCGCCGACCAGTCCTCGAGCGCCGCGCGCGCCTTGACCGCCGCGTCGCGGAAATCCTTGCGGCTCCCCTGGCAGACGTTCGCGATCGGCCGGCCCTTCGCGTCCTCGAGGACGAAGCTCCTCCCCGACTCGCTGCGCGGAAACGCGCCACCGATGAACTGCTTGTAAGTCTTGAGGACCGGAACCCGCGGCGCCGATTTCATACGCGCTCCAATCGGACGTAGGGCGCGAGCCCGTGCCATCCGCCCTCCCGGCCCATGCCGCTCTCCTTGTAGCCGCCGAACGGGCTCGAGGGATCGAACTTATTGAAGGTGTTGGCCCAAATCACGCCGGCCTTGAGGCTGCGCGTCACCTTGAAGATCTTGGCACCCTTGTCGGTCCACACGCCGCCGCTCAATCCGTACGGCGTGTTGTTCGCCTTCGTGATCGCCTCCTCGGCGGTGCGGAACGTCTGAATCGCGAGCACCGGCCCGAAAATCTCCTCCTGGGCGATGCGGTGCGACTGGCTGACGTTCGTGAACAGCGTCGGCCGCACGTAATAGCCGTGCTGCGGCAGCGGGCACTCGCTCTGCCACATCGTCGCGCCCTCTTCCTGTCCGATCACGAGGTAGCGATCGATCTTCTCGAGCTGCTCTTTCGAGTTGATGGCGCCCACGTCGGTGTTCTTGTCGAGCGGATCGCCCACGATCAGGTGGTTCATCCGGCTCTGGAGCTTTTCGATCAGCGACCCGGCGACGCCCTCCTGCACCAGGAGGCGTGAGCCCGCGCAGCACACATGGCCCTGGTTGAAGAAGATCGCGTTGATGATCCCCTCGACCGCCTGATCGATCGCGGCGTCCTCGAAGATGATGTTCGCGGCCTTGCCGCCCAGCTCCAGCGTGTAGCGCTTGGAAGAGCCGGCGAGCGCCTTCATGATCCACTTGCCCACCGCGGTCGAGCCGGTGAACGCGATCTTGTCGACGCCGGGATGCTCGACCACCGCCTGCCCGGTCGGGCGGCCGCCGGGAACGATGTTGACGACGCCCGGCGGCAGATCCGCCATCTGGATGATCTCCGCGAGCTTGAGCGCGGTGACTGGCGTCGTTTCGGCGGGCTTGAGGACGCACGTGTTCCCGGTGGCGAGCGCGGGCGCGAGCTTCCACGCCGCCATGAGGAGCGGAAAGTTCCACGGGATCACCTGGCCGCACACGCCCAACGGCTTGGCGCGCATGCCGGGGAACGCGAAGTCGAGCTTGTCCGCCCAGCCGGCGTAGTAGAAGAAGTGCGCGATCGCGAGCGGAATGTCGGTGTCGCGGCTCTCCCGGATCGGCTTGCCGCCGTTCTTCGATTCCGCCGCCGCGAACTCGCGCGAGCGCTCTTGAAGCAGCCGCGCGATTCGGAACACGTACTTGCCGCGCTCGCGCGCCGGCATCTTCGACCACACCCGCGTGTATGCCTGGCGTGCGGCCTTCACCGCGCGATCGACGTCGGCGGCGCTCCCCTCGGCCACCTTGCACAGCGGCTGCTCGTTCGCGGGATTCACGATGGTGCGGTACTTCCCGTCCGCCGGCGCGACGAACTCGCCGTTCACGAACAGACCGTAGCGCTTGCGAATGCCGGGATCGGCGCTCTCGGGGGCGGGCGCGTAGGTCCAGGCCGGTTCGGGGGCGGATTTTCGTTCGACGCTCACGACGCTCATCTCACGCCTGCGAGAAATAATCGTTGGACTGATACACGCCTTCGGTCTCCTTCGCGATCTGCATCACGATGTCGTTGGTGAGCGTGCTCGCTCCGATGCGGAACCGCTCGGGCGTGAGCCACTCGTCGCCGAGAGTCTCGCGCAGCATGACCAGGTACTGGACCGCCTGCTTCGCGGCGCGAATGCCGCCGGCGGGCTTGAGGCCGCGCTTCTGGCCGGTGCGAAGGTGGAAATCGCGCAACGCTTCCATCATCACCAGAGCGACCGGCGGCGTCGCGGCAGGCTGGATCTTGCCGGTCGAGGTCTTGATGAAGTCCGCGCCGGCCGCGAGCGCCAGGTCGCTGGCCTCCCGCACGCGATCGAGCGTCCCCAGCTCGCCGGTCTCGAGGATGACCTTGAGCTGCGCGCGATCGCACACCGCCTTGATGGCGGCGATCTCGTCATACACGTAGCCAAAGTTGCCCTCGAGAAACTCGCCGCGCGAGATCACCATGTCGATCTCGTCGGCGCCCTCGTCGATGGCAAAGCGCGTGTCGCGCAGCTTGGTTTCGCGATCCGCCTGCCCGGAGGGGAACGCGGTGGCGACCGCGGCGACCCGGATGCCCGAGCCCGCGAGCGCCTCCTTCGCGGTCCGCACGAGCGTGGGATAGACGCACACCGCGGCGACGTGCGGCAGATCCGGCAGCGCATCGTGGACATGCTTCGCCTTGTCGCACAACTGGCGGACCTTGCCGACCGAGTCGCTGCCCTCGAGCGTGGTCAGGTCGATCATCGAGAGGGCGAGCTTCAAGGCGGTGACCTTGGAGCCCTTCTTGATGCTGCGGGCCGAGAGCCGGGCGACGCGCTCCTCGACGCCGACCTGATCCACCGGTGGCGACGGCGACCAGCTCGGATAGGGCGCCTGAAGTGTGGACATGAACTCAAATGCTAGCGGCGCGAATGGGGGGAATCAAACGGGCGCCTGGGCGCCCGCGCCCTACTCGATCTTCACCACCGCCGGCGCGACGCCGCGGAAGCGCTTGAAAACGGCGGGATCGTGCCCCGGGACGATCAGGCGAATCGAGGAGGCGAGCCTTCGCATCCGGTCCTGCGCCGCGAGATTCGACCGGGCGTCCAGCGTCTGCGCGATCGGCACGTGGCGATCGAGATTCTCGTAGAGGTAGACGTTGTCCGAGGCGACGATCACGGTTCCCTTCGCGGTGCGAACGCCGGCGTACTGCGAGGCGAACGTGTGCTTGCCGCCGGTATAAACGGTGATGCCGGGGATGATCTCCTGGTCGTCGCCATCCACCAGCACCACGCGGCCGGCGCGCTTCAGGGTCGAGAGCATCGCCGCATCCACGGTGTCGATGGCCGAGTTGATGGGCGCGCCATCGGCATTGATGTGGTGCTCGTATTCATCCTTCTGGATCCAGATGCGCGCGTTCGGGAACAGGTCGGCGCCATCCAGGTGATCCCAGTGGATGTGCGAGATGATGATGTCGGTGACCTGACCCGCGGTGAGACCGGCGCGCTCGATCAGGGACGAGGGGCGCACGTAGTCGGCGGGATGGAAATCGTCGAGGAACCGCTGGCGATAGAAGCCGGCGTCCACGAGCACGCGGCGGTGATTCGGCCCCTCGAGCAGCCAGAACATCATCGCGATGTCGAGCTTGCGCGTGGTGTCGGCGCCCGCGACGAGGTCTGCGACCGGAAAATCGCGCAGCGTGCCGTAGCGGAGCGCGTACACCTGCCACTGAGGCTTCGCCGCGGCTCGCGCCTCGCGCGCGCCGAGCGCGGCAAGCGCGACGATGGCGGCGAGAATCGCGGCGCGTAGGGGGGCGACTCGGCGGCGACGGCTGGGCATGCCGGAAAAATGGCACGGCCGGCGGCGGAGTTCAATCGCTCAAGATGGGCACGGGCGTGGCGATTCTGTGGCGCCGCCGCCACAACCCGCTACGCGGCGGCGGCCGGGTGCGAGTCTTCCGAATCCGCCGCCGAGGGGGTGACGCGAAACGCGAAGCGCTCGACCGCGTGCATGCCGAGATCCGCGCCGGTCTTGAGCACGATGAAGAGCGGCAGCGCGCCGCTCGGGAACGCCGATCCCAGGATGATGGCGAGGTGCATCGGGAGCACGCGCAGATAGGGATAGAACAGCAGCGTGCCGAGGTTCGGCTTGCCGCGATAATCGCTGCCATGGGCCGCGATCACGTGCCAGACGTGCGAGCCCGCGAACAGCGCGACGTTCGCCGCCAGCGCGATCGCGGTGTTGCGATCCACCCGCGGATGCCCGGTGCGGAAGAGGAACAGCGCGTAGACGAGGTGAAATCCGCCGTAGTGGAGCGCGAAGAAGCGCGCCGTCGAGCGCTTGGCCGCCGGCGTTTCCGGCACCGGGCGGCCGCCGCTCGTGAGACCGGCGGTCGAGAAATCCTTGAGCATCGAGATGCGAATGACGTTCGCGATGCCGATCGCCACGCTCTGGCCCCAGTAGATGACCATCACGGGCCAGGCCGGCCAGTGCTGGAACACCGCTCCCACGAACGTGACCGCATTGCTGAAGAGCAGCCCCGACATCGGCCCATCGATGAACGGGCCAAGCGGTGAGCCGGGCGCGGCCGGAGTCGGTGAGGTCGGGGACTGGAGTTCCATGGCGGCCATCCGGGGCGCGGCTACTGCCTGGCCTTTCGGGGCGGCAGCGCCACCACGCTGACGTGCGCGAGGGTCTTGCTCCTCATCAGCATCTCGGCCGCGGCGCGCGCGCGAGCGTACGAGCGATACATTCCGACCACCACGCGGTACCCGCCGGAATCGCCCGTGCGGGAATCGTCGTCGGGAACGACCCACGACTGGATGCCCGTCAACGCTTCGAGGCGGCTGCGCTCGTCGAACGCGCGCTGCTGATCGAAGCGCTCGCCGGTATCGAGCGAGCAGGATCCCCGCGGGATCGCCGTCGCGCCCCCGGCAGCCGGCGCCGCGGATCTCGCCGGGTGAGAGGCGGGCGCGTTCTCGCGCGTCGTGCGCGAGCCGCTCTTGGGTCTGGGCGCATCATCCGGGATGGGTGAGACGCTGGCGATCGCTCCGGAGGGCGGGCGCGCGCCCCCCGCGCGGATGCCCCACGCCACGACGGCGATGAGCGCGAATGCCGCGAGCGCCGCGGTGGTCAACCTCTGGAGCCCGCCCGCCGCGCCCCGGCGCTCGGGCCTCGGCACGACCACGCTCTCCGCGGGGCTCGGAGCCTGCGGCGTCTCGATGCGAAGCTCGGCGGCGTCATCCATGCGCACGGCCTCGAGAATGTGCCGCGGCACCTCGTCGATCTTCCGGGATTCCCTGCGCGCGGCCGGGGCGACGCCACCGACGCGCGAGGAGATCTGGATCGGCCCCGAATCGCCGAGGAATCGCGCCACCCACTCGCGCGGATCCTGGCTCGCGACCGGAATGGCCGGCGCGGGCGCCTCGGCGGAGGATGCGATGGCGGGCGTGATCGCTGCCGCGTGGCGTGCCGGCGTGATCGCCGCGACGGGCGCGGGCGTCGCGGTGGGAGCGGGCGTTGCGGTGCGCGCGGGCGCGGGCTTGCGCTCCTCCGCCGCGGCATGGTGCGCCGATTCCCCCTCGTCTTCGCCGGGCTCGGCGGGATCGGCAGCGTCGGATCGCGGCAGCACGCCGCTCAAGGCCGCCGCCGCCGCGCGAACGTGGGCGGGCTCGACGGTGGCCGCGCCCGCTTCGCGCGCGCGCCTCAGGGCCTCCGCGGCGAGCGAGTTGATCTGCCGCGGCACGCCGCCCGAGAGATCGGCGATCTCGAGGCAGGTCTTGCGCGGAAAGAGATTCGGGCGATCGTCGCCGGTCGCGGCGATGCGGTGACGGATGTAGCGCCGCGTCTCGCCCGGCGCCAACGGCTCGAGCCGCGCGCGCGCCGCGATCCGCTGCTTGAGCGCCGCGAGCGCCGGCTGATCGAGCGTCGCCTCGAGCGCGGGCAGGCCAACGAGCATCACCTCGAGCGCGTGCCGCGCCTGCCGCGCGGCATTGACGAGCAGCCTCAGCTCCTCGAGCCGCTCGGAGCCGAGATGGTGCGCGTCATCCACGAGCACGAGCGGGATCTGACCGCGCGCCGCGATCTCGCCGAGCGCGCTTTCGAGCCGGGCCATGAGCCGGGGCCGGTTCGCGCCCTCGGGCGCCTCGACGCCCAGGCGGCGCAGGATCTCCTCGATCAGCTCGGATGAGCTCGCGATGGGGACCGCGAGGGCGGCCACCATCACGCGGGACCCCCAGCGCGCGATCGCCTCGTTCGCGAGCGTGGACTTGCCGGTGCCGGGCTCGCCCGTGATGAGCAGGAATGGCTCGCGGGCGCCAAGCCCATCATCGAGCCGGCGCAGCGCTTCAGCCGCTCCCAGCGTCTCGAGAAACGATTGCCGGGAGTGGGCTGGTGCAAATGGAAGATCGTTGGTCACGTCGCGGAGCGCTCACGAGGGCGGGATCGCCCGACGTCGGAGTTTTCGGCACCTCGGGGCGCGGAAGTGAGGACGAAGGAGACTTCGCGGGGCGAAGGGAAGCGCGAGCGGGCCGCACTCGGCGCGGGGATCAGAGGCCCTGCATGATTTTCACCAGCTCCTCGCCGAATCGGGCGTAATGCCACGTCCGCTCCGCGAAGCGTCGCCCCCTGGCGCCCATCTCGCGTCGCAGCACCGGGTCGGCGAGCCGCTCGAGCGCCGCGGCCCATCCCCCCACGTCGCCCGGCTCGATCAGGATGCCGCATCCGACCTCTTCCAAGTCGAACGGGAAGGACGCGAGCCTCGTCATCACGATGGGCTTGCCGAACGCGAGCGCGTCGTTCACCTCCGTGAGCCCGATGAGCGCCGCGGGCGAGCGCCCGGGGATCGCCACCAGGGACGCGCGCGCCAAATCGTGCAGAACGCGCGTCGCGAGGTACGCACCGGGCGCGTCGGGGTCGCGGCCCTCGCCCCCCGGGCCGATCCGTTCGGTTCCGGGCGGCAAGTCGCGGAGCTGGCCTTCGAGGTCGTAGATCACGCCGCGCTGCCGCGCGATTCGAAGGGCCTGGGCGAGCGTCGTGAGGTCCCGATTCGTCTTTCCCGCGCTCACCACGCCGCGCTCTTCGCTGATCTCCCGCCGATAAATCGCGCTCGAGAGGTCGGGCCCCCAGGGAACGAAGCGGGCCTGGCGCGCGCCCAGCCGCTCCGCGCCGTCACGCACCCGCGGAGAGAGACACAACGCCGCGTCGGTGCCGCGCATGGCGGCGCGGTTGACCGCGCTCTCTCCCACCGGATGGTGAAGCACGCTCACGATCGGGCGCCGGACGACGCTCCGGAGCAGGGCGAGGCCTCTCGCGCTGCGATTGTCGGCGGAGTAGAAGACATCGCACCGCGAGCCCAGGGCGAAGAGCTCCTGATCGATCTGGCCGAACGCCAGGCGGCTCCAGCGCGAGGCGAGGTCCAGCGGATGGCGCTCGCCGGGCTCGTGAAAGGGAGCGATCTCGATGTCGTGGCCCGCGCGCGCGAGTGCGTCCAGTCCCCAGACGTGCTGGGTGGGCATCGAGCCGCTCGTCGCCAGACGCCGCATCTTTTCGAGCGGGTAGTTGTTGAGGCAGCAGATCCGCATCCCATCTCCAGGTCGGCGGCGAACGCGCGAGCGAGGCGTGGCCCATTCCAATATAGCGGAGGCGCTGGGTTTCGAGGGCCGGCTCCGCACACGGCACGTCGGTCCGTGCAACTTGCAAGGCCCGCGGGCTCATGACGCGCGCTTTTCCCTGCTCCGCGCCGCTAACTCGAACGGGCGCCGATCACCGCTGCGGGCACGGTACTTGATTCGCCTTCTCGGGATTTCGCACCGACCCCAACCATGGAGTTGTCATGAATCGATTTCGCTCGCTCTTGAATCTGGTCGCGATCGCCTCCCTCGCGTCAGCCGTCGTCATATTCGCCGCCTCGCGCCCGGCGCGCGCCGCCGAGATCATCGGGGCGGTGGGCATCAACCAGGCGCCGAGCGGCGGCACGAACCCGACGATGTACGCGGTCGCGCTGCGCAGCGGCTTTCTGCCGCGCACCAAGCTCGACATTCAGGTCGGCTATCACACCGAGAAGCATGAGATCGCGGGACAGAGCTTCGATCTCAATTCGACGCCGGCCACGCTCTCGCTGTGGGTGAGCCCGGTGCCGATGCTCTATGCGGGCGGCGGCGTGGGCGCCTACGTTCAAACCGTCAAGTACAACGGCAACCTCTACCCCGACAACACCGACACGCAGTTTGGCGCGCACCTGGGCGGCGGACTTCACTTCGGGCTGCTGCCGATGGTGGGCCTCGACCTGCAGGGTCGCTACGTGTTCCTGAAGGATCAGGCCACGGCGCTGAGCAACGGCAGCTTCAATCCCAGCTACTGGTCGGTGCAGGCCGGACTCGCGATCGGGATGTAGTCGAAGCCAGCGCAGCAGAACCGAGGCTCGGCGCCTGCCGGGCCTCGTCGCTTTTGCGGCCGCGGCCTAGCGCGCCCGCGAGATGAGCCAGAGGACGAGCCCGATCGCCGCGCAGCCACCGACGATGAGGCCGAAGCGCAAGCCCCCCTCGCCCGAAGCGGGCTCGATCGGCCCCGGCGTCATCATCGCCGGCGGCTGCGCGGCGATCGACGGCGCGTTCGTCGCGCTTTCATCGCGCGAGGGCCTGCCGATACGGAACGTCGGGTTCATCTCGAACGACATCTTGATGTCGTTCCGGCTCACGTTGGCTCCGCCCGCCGCCACGGCCTTCATCGCCTGCTCGTAGAGCTGACGCACGTCGGGCGGCATGGCATTCGGATCGTCGTACGTCTTGCCATTCAAGACGAATCGGCGGCTCACCGTGGTCCCGATCGACAGCGGCCCGCCCTTTCCCTCGACGATGTCGGGGACGCCGTTGCCGTCGCGATCGGCCAGCTTCGGCAGGCGAGCGAGCGCCTGCTCATAGAGACGCCTCGTTTCCGCCGGCATCGCCTCGACGCTGTCGTAAGTGACGCCGTTCACCGTGATCCTGGTCGCCATGAGGCCCTCCCCGCGTGCTGGGCTGCGGATGCCGCGTGCCCCGGCGGTTATCGGCCCATTCCGGGGCGCGCTTGAAGCGGGGATGGCCTGCCGTAGACGGCCCCCGCGCACGCCGGTTATCTTTCCGCCCTTGCCTCGCGGCCGGCGTCCGCCGCACCCGCTCGCGAGATCGTGTGCCGCACGCCCGATCCGTTTCCCGGAGGCTTGCCCATGCCCCGCTTCACTCGTCCCGCACCCCTCGTGACCTCACTGATCACGTGTCTGATGGCCGTGGCGGCCGCGCGCGCATCCGCGCCCGATGACGGCTCGACCAAGATGCTCCGCTCTCCCACCGTGAGCGCCACCCAGATCGCGTTCGCGTATGCGCAGAACATCTGGGTCGTGGATCGGGCGGGCGGTGTTGCGCGGCGGCTCACGAGCTTTCAGGGCCAGGCCTCGAATCCGCGCTTCTCGCCGGATGGCAAGTGGATCGCCTTCAGCGGCGACTATGCCGGCAACCTGGATGTGTACGTGGTGCCCGCGGGCGGCGGCGAGCCCAAGCGCCTGACGTGGCACCCGGGAGCGGACGAGGTGCAGGGCTGGACGCCGGATGGCAAGTCCGTGGTGTTCGCATCCGGTCGCGCCACGTGGGCGCCCAGTCCGGCCCCGCGCTTCTGGACGGTGCCGGCCGCGGGCGGACCCGAGGTCCCGCTGCCCCTGCCGCGCGCCTATCAGGGCGGGATCTCGCCCGATGGGACACGCATCGCGTACCGGCTCAACAACTCGTGGGACGAGGAGCGCCGCAATTACCGCGGCGGGCAGAACCGCCCGATCTGGATCACCGATCTGAAGACGAACGAGACCGTGACGCCGCCGTGGGACGGATCGAAGGACATGTGCCCGGCGTGGATCGGCGACACGATCTATTTCATATCGGACCGCGACGGCGTCGCGAACGTGTGGAGCTACGACACCAAGGCGAAGTCGCTGCATCAGGCGACCCGCTTCACCGATTTCGACGTCAAGACGCTCGATACCGGCGCCGGCGTGGTGGTGTTCGAGCAGGCCGGCGTCATCCACGAGCTCGATCCGCAGAGCGGCGGCGAGCACGTCGTGAACATCACCGCCACCGGCGACTTCCCCTGGATGATGCCGCATTGGCTGGACGCGGCACCGTGGATGACGAACCTTGCGATCTCGCCCAGCGGCAAGCGCGTGCTGGTCGAGGCGCGCGGGGAGATCTTCACCATCCCCGCCGAGAAGGGCGACACCCGCAACCTCACCCGCTCGAGCGGCTCGGCCGAGCGCGACCCGGCGTGGTCGCCGGACGGCAAGTCGGTGTGCTGGTTCAGCGATCGCTCGGGTGAGTATCAGTTGGAGATCGAGGATCAGAGCGGCATCAAGCCGCCGCGCGTGATCTCGCTTCCGAGCCCCACGCACTACTACACGGTGTCATGGTCGCCCGACTCGAAGAAGATCCTCTACCACGACACCAACCTGCACGTGTGGGTGATGGACGTGGCGAGCGGCAAGGCGAAGATGATCGGCGGCGATCCGTGGATGGTGCCGGCGCGCACGATGTTCCCGACCTGGAGCCCGGACTCGCGCTACGTCGCGTATGCCGCGCACTTGAATTCGCTGTTCCGCGCGATCTTCGTGGTCGACGTCGAGACCGGACAGTCGCATCAGGTGACCGACGGGCTCGCGGACGCGATGTATCCGGTATTCGACGCGGGCGGCAAGTACCTGTGGTTCCTCGCCTCGACGGATTTCGGCCTGCGCTCCCAGTGGCTCGACATGACGTCCTACGATCACATCGAGAACTTCGGGCTCTATCTCGCGGTGCTGAAGAAGGGCGAGCCGAGCCCGTTCCTACCCGAAAGCGACGAGGACGCGGGCGTTCAGCCCGCGGGGCCCGCGCGCGCCGACGCGGCGGGCGGCGCCATGGGCGCGAAGTCGGAGAAGTCGGGCGGCGGGGACTCCCGAGGCGCGGGCGCCAGGGACGATCGCGCCGCGAAGCCGCCGGTCAGCGTCACCATCGACTGGGACGCACTTCAGTCGCGTGTCGTCTCGGTGCCGGGGATTCCCGAGAAGCCCTACGCGCTGCTCAAGAGCGGCGCCGCAGGCACGGTCTTCTTCCTCGAGAACACGCCAGCGGGGGGCGGCGGCGGCCCCGGCGCGCTCAACGGCACGCTCATGCGCTTCAAGCTCGGCGACAAGAAGGCGGAGTCGTTCGCGAGCGAGGTAGCCGACTACGCGGTGAGCGCGGATGGCCGAAAGCTCGTCTATCGCGCGGCCGCTCCGCCGCCCGCGCCCGCACCCGGCGCTCCGCCGCCGCGCCCCACACCGCCCAATCTCTTCCTCGTCGATGCCGACAAGGCGGCGCCCGCCCCGGGCGCCGGCAAGCTCGCCTTGGCGCTGCGCATGTGGCTCGATCCCTCGGCCGAGTTCGCGCAGATCTTCGCGGAGGGCTGGCGCGATCAGCGCGATTACCTCTACGTGCCGAACATGCACGGCGCCGATTGGCCGAAGATGCGCCAGTGGTACGGGCAGTTCTTGCCTTACGTGCGGCACCGCGCCGACCTCAACTACCTGATCGACATGATGGGCGCCGAAATCTCGATCGGCCACTCGTACGTGCGGGGCGGCGACATGCCCGAGGTCCCCGAGATCCACGGCGGCCTGCTGGGCGCGGACTTCGCGATCGAGCAGGGGCGCTACAAGATCACGCGCATCTACGACGACGAGAGCTGGAATCCGGAGCTCAAGGCGCCGCTCGCCGTGCCGGGCGTCAAGGTCGCGGTCGGCGATTACATTCTGGCCGTGAACGGCGAGGAGCTGCACGCGCCCGACAACATCTATCGGCTGCTCGATGGCACCGCGAACCGGCAGACGGTGCTCACGGTGAACCACTCGCCGGGCATGGACGGCGCGCACGACGTGACCGTGGTGCCGGTGGCGAACGAGCAGGGACTTCGCACCCGCGCGTGGGTGGAGTCGAATCGCCGGCTGGTGGACAAGCTCTCGGGCGGCCAGCTCGCGTACGTCTACCTCCCCAACACCGGGCAGCCGGGATACGCCAGCTTCAACCGCTACTACTTCTCGCAGCAGGACAAGCAGGCCGTGATCGTGGACGAGCGCTACAACGGCGGCGGCTCGGCCGCGGATTACATGATCGAGGTCATGGAGCGCTGGTTCGACGGCTACTTCAACAACGTGGCGGGGAATCGCGTGCCCTTCACGAGCCCAGAAGCCGGCATCTGGGGCCCCAAGGTCATGATCGCGAACGAAATGTCGGGCTCGGGCGGTGATTACCTGCCGTACATGTTCCGCTCGCATCACGTGGGCACGCTGGTCGGCAAGCGCACCTGGGGCGGCCTCGTGCACACCGCCGATACGCCGGTGTTCGTGGACGGCGGCTCGGCGATCGCGCCGCGCGGCGGCTTCTTCGCGGCCGACGGACACTGGGCGGTCGAGAACCAGGGCGTCGCGCCCGACGTGGACGTCGAAAACTGGCCGAAGGACGTCATCGCGGGCCACGACCCGCAGCTCGAGAAGGCGATCGAGGTCGCGCTTCAGCAGCTCAAGGAGCACCCGGTCGACCGCATGATGAAGGAGCCGCCGCCGCCCACCTGGGGGCAGCGGAAGTAGGCCGTTCGCTACTCGTACCGCAGCGCCTCGATGGGATCGAGTTTCGCCGCGCGCATTGCGGGCAGCAGGCCGAAGCCCATGCCGATCGCCGAGCAGAAGCCGAGCCCGATCACGGCCCATTCGAGCGGGACGCGCGGGTCGAAGTGCGTCAGCAGCGCGACGACGTTGCCCATGGCGAATCCCGCCGCCACGCCGACGATGCCGCCGATGTTGCACAGCACGACGGCTTCGAGGAGGAATTGGTGCGCGATGCTGCGCGCCGGCGCGCCGAGCGCTTTGCGCAGGCCGATTTCACGCGTGCGCTCGGTCACCGCCACCAGCATGATGTTCATGATGCCGATCCCGGCGACCACCAGGGCGACGATCCCGATGACGAACGCCCCGAGCTTGACCCCGCCACTCAGCTGGTGGAACTGGTTGATGAGGCTCTCGGAGCTGAAGAACTCGAAATTGTCCTCCTGGCCCGGCTTGAGGCCGCGGTTGCGCCGCAACGCCTGGCGGGTCTCCTCGAGCGCGTCGTTGACGAGCTGGGGCGTCTTGGCGCGCACCGTGATGTTGACCGAGCGCGGGAACTTGTCGCGGCTCACCATGCCGTAGACCTCGACGAACTTCGTGACCGGAATCAGCACGTAGTTGTCGAAGTTGCCGCCGAACGCCGATTTCTTCTCGTCGAACACGCCCACGACCTCGTACTTGCGCCCGTCGAGGCGGATGAACTTCCCGATCGGATCCTCGAACGGGAAGAGTTTCTGGCCGATTGCCCAGCCGATCACCGCCACCGCGCTCGCGGTCTTGACGTCGGCTTGCGAGAGATTGCGGCCGAGCCCGACGTAGTGCGTGTTGTTCGGCGCGTACTCCGGCGTTCCGCCGCAGATCGAGAGGTTGGGATTCGTGGCCTGACCCCGGTACGAAGCCGTGTAGCCGAAGTCCCACAGCTCGGATCCCACCAGGTCCGCGTCCTTGACGTTGGCGCGGATCGCGGCCGCGTCCGAGAGCGTCAGCGGCGGCCGCAGCATGGCCTTGCGCCGCTGAGCCTGCGACGCGAATCCCCCCGCGGGCCACTTCTGCACCTGGAAGGTCTGGCCGCCGAGCACGCTCATCTCCCGCTCCATCGCCGACTGGATGACGGAGACGGCGGTCATGACCGAGATGATGGACGCGACGCCGGCGACGATGCCGACGAGCGTCAGGAACGAGCGCAGCTTGTTCGCCTGGATCGCGGCCAGGGACATCGCGAGCGTTTCACGCCACTGCACCGCGCGCCTCCCCCGGCGGGATCTCACTCATAGCGGAGCGCCTCGATGGGATCCAGTCCGCACCCGCGGACGGCGGGCGCCACGCCCGCCAGAACCCCCACCACGATCGAGACCGCCGCGGCGATCGCCACGATCGGCCAGGATACGGACGCCGGCATCACGGTCGCGTTGATCGCCGCCGTGACGGCGGCCGCGAACAGGATCCCGATCAGCCCGCCCGCGAGGCAGATCGCGGCCGACTCGCACAGGAACTGGGTCAGGATGACCCGCCGAGTGGCTCCCAGCGCCATCCGCACGCCGATCTCGCGCGTTCGCTCGGTGACGGTCACGAACATGATGTTCATGACACCGACCGCGCCCACGAACAGCGAGATGCCGGTGATGATGAGCCCGGCGATCAGCACCACGCCCATCATGTTGTTGAACGTTCCGACCAGCGTGTCGAGCTTGTTGATGGAAAAATCGTCGGGCGTGACGGGACGCAGGTGACGGATCTGCCGCATCTCTCCAATGGCCGCGTATTCGAAGTCGGCGGGCTCCTCCTCGGGAGGCCGCTTGAGGGCGAGCGTCACGTCCTCGCGCGCATGATTGCCCGCGAACGCCCGCACGAACGAGGTGATCGGAACGAACACCTGTCGGTCGAAGTCGGGGCCTCCGAGGAAGCTTCCACCCTCCTTCTCCATCACACCGATCACGCGAAACGTCGCGCGACCGATCTTGACCTCCTTGCCCACCGCACCGACGCCCTGGAACAGCGTGCGCCGCGCCTCGTAGCCCAGCACGCACACGTTCTTCTTGTACGCGACGTCGAACGGGTTGAGGTAGCGCCCGGCCTCGGGTTGGCCGGTGGACATCTGAAGCTGCTTCTCGGTCGTGCCGATCACCGTGACGCCGTCCAGGGTCTCGCTGCGAAACTTGATGTCGAGCTGCGTGTTCATCGACGGATTGACGACCGCGAGGCCGCGGAAGCGCTTCTCCAGGGCACTCGCCTCGCGCAGCGTGATGCCCGGCCGGTTGCGATACTTGAAGAAGTCGTTCATCACGATCCACGGCATGCGTGAAACGTAGATGACGTCGGCGCCGACCGACGAGTAGCTCTCTCGGAACTTGTTCTGCAGCCCGTTCGCCGCGGCCATCGTCACCACGACGGCCACGATTCCGATGATGATGCCCGCCGTGGTGAGCATGCCGCGCGCGCGGTTCGCGCGCAGCGCATCGAGCGCGATGCGAAACGCGTTCAGCAGCTCGGCGCGGGTCATGGGGTGCGGACCGCGGCCTCCTGGAGCGGCTCGCGGCTGATCGTGACCGGCGCGCCGTTCGCGAGATCCTTCGAGATGGCCCGGTAGCTGCCGGTGACGATCTGCTCGCCCTCGGCCAGGCCGGAGAGGATCTCGATCAGATTTTCGCCCTGAATGCCGGTCTTGACCTGTTTCGCGATCGCGTTGCCGTTCTGGATACAGAACACCGCCTCGACGAAGCCGTCCTTGTCGGCCTTGAATCGGGCTTCGGCGTCGTTGCGCTTCTGCCCCTTCTTCATGAGCTGGTCCACGGAGCGCACCGCCACGCTCTGGATCGGAACGCTCAGGGCATGGTCTTCGGTCCGGGTGATGATGTCCGCGCTCGCGGTCATGCCGGGGCGCAGCGTCTCGGGGGGATCGACGATGGTGATCTTGATCTGGAACTCGGTCTTCTGGTCGCTCGTTCCCGTGCCCGACACGTTCGCGCTGTTCGCGATCTCGGTCACCACGCCGGTGAGCTTCTGGTCCGGCATCGCGTCCACTTCGATGTCCGCCTTCTGGCCGATCGCGATCGACGCGATATCGTTCTCATCCACGTCCACGCGGGCCTCCATCTGCGAGAGGTCCGCGACCACCAGGATCACGTCCTTCTGGAACTGGGAGCCGAGCGCGATCTCGCCGGGCTCCTTGTTGAGGCGGCAGATCGTCCCGGACATGGGAGCATAGATCGTGGTCTTGGCGAGATCGTCCTCGGCCTGCTTGAGCGCGGCCGCGGCCTGCGCGGCCGTCGCCTGCGCCGAGCGGTAGTGGGCCTGCTCGCCCCTGAAATCCGCCTGCTTGCTCTCGAAGTTTTCCTGCGTTTCGAGCTTCGACTCCAGCAGCTGCTTCGAGCGCAGATATTCCTGCTCGGCGCGGCTCACGTTTTCCTTCACCTGGTTCGCGTTGTCCTCGGCCGCGCGCACGTTGGCTTCGCCGCTCTCGACCGCCGCCAGATAACGCTCCCGATCGAGAGCGACCAGCAGCGCGCCCTTCTCCACCCCCTGCCCGTCCACCACCGGCAGCTTCACGATCCGGGCGCTCACGTCGGCGCTGATCTCGACCTGGATCTTGGGCTGGATCTTCCCCGTCGCGTTCACCTTCTGAACGATACGGTTGTAGGCGACCTTGCCGGTCTGGACCACGGCCGGCTTGGGCCCTCGGCCGCGCGCCGCCACGATCGCGACGAAGGCCAGCGCAGCCAGAATCGTGGAGCCGATGATGACCGTCCTTCGTCTCATGCTCAGGGACCTCCAAGCTCGAGGACAGCAATGAATCTCCCGGCCCTTGCTCCATGGAACACTACTCAGGTGTGACCATGGAAGTTGCGACAAGGTTGGAGGGCCGCACTCGTCGGGAATTTCCCCGCGCCGGTGACACAGGGCCGCGAAGGATTCGGCGGCGAGCGAAATCCGCCCCACTCCGGGCCGCATTCTTGACCGCGTGAAAGCGGCTCGATAGCATGATGGGTTCATGGAGTCCCTGGTCGGCACCACCGTCCGCCATTACGGCATCATCCGCAGGCTCGGCAGCGGTGGCATGGGCGTCGTCTACGAGGCCGAGGACACCAAGCTCGGACGGCGCGTGGCGCTCAAGTTCCTGACCGCCGAGATGGCGCAGGACGGCCCCTCGCTCGAGCGGTTTCAGCGCGAGGCGCGGGCCGCCTCGGCGCTCAACCACCCCGGAATCTGCACGATCTACTCGATCGAGCAGCACGAGCAGCAGCAGTTCATCGTGATGGAGCTGCTCGATGGCCAGACGCTTTCCCAGCGCATGGCCGGCAAGCCGATCCCGCTGGGCGAGACCGTGTCGCTGGCGATTCAGATCGCGGATGCGCTCGAGTCCGCGCATGCCAAGGGCATCGTGCACCGCGATATCAAGCCGGCCAACCTCATGGTGACCGCGCGCGGGCAGGCGAAGATCCTGGACTTCGGGCTGGCGAAGGTCGGAGCCGAGCGGCGGCCGGTCGCGGCCGCGGCGCACTCCCAGCTCGAGACGGTGGCGCCGAGGGACGAGTTGACGGTTCCCGGCACGACGCTCGGCACCGTCTCCTACATGTCGCCCGAGCAGGCGCGCGGCCAGCTCACCGATGCGCGCACCGACCTCTTCTCGTTCGGCACTGTTCTTTACCAGATGGCGACGGGCGTGCTCCCGTTCGAGGGTGAAACCTCGGCGATCGTCTACGAGGCGATCTTGAACCGCGAGCCGCCGTCGGTCGAGCAGATCAATCCCGCGCTGCCGTCCGATCTGGGGCGGATCCTCGAGAAAGCGCTCGAGAAGGATCGCAACATGCGCTACCAGACGGCCACCGAGCTCAAGACCGACCTGGCCCGCCTCAAGCGCGATCTGGAATCGGGATCGCGGCGCGCGTCGGAGGCGGACTCGCAGGGCGCGCGCCGACAAGCCGAGAAATCGATCGCCGTCCTCTACTTCGAGAATCTCAGCGGCATCAAGGAGGATGAGTACCTGCGCGACGGAATCACGGAGGACATCATCACCGAGCTGGCCAAGATCCGCGGCCTGAACATCTTTTCGCGCCCTACGGTGCTGGCCTACCGCGACCGGCAGGTGACGCCCGCCCAGATCGGTCAGCAGCTCAAGGCGGCCTATGTGCTCGCCGGCAGCCTGAGACGCGCTGGCACGCGGCTCAGGATCAACGCTCAGCTCGTGGACACGCATACCGACTTTCCGCTCTGGTCCGAACGCTATGACCGCGAGATGAAGGACGTGTTCGAGGTCCAGGACGAGATCGCGCGCAAGATCGCCGAGGCTCTGCGCATCACGCTTTCGCCGCAGGAACAGGAGGCACTCGCCGCGAAGCCGACGGAAAACCTGCAGGCGTACGACCTCTACCTGCGCGGCAAGAGTTACGCCCGACGCCTGACCCGACATGACGCCGAGTTCGCGCTCCAGATGTTCGAGAGCGCGGTCTCGCAGGATCCGTCGTTTGCGCTCGCCCACGCGGCGATCGCGAACGTGTGCGCGAGCTACCACTACCTCTACGACCGCGAGCGGAAATGGATCGATCGCGCCAACGCCGCGTGCGAGCGGGCGGTGGCGCTGCAGCCCCAGCTTCCGGAGGTGCAGGTCGCGCGCGGCTGGATTCATTACTCGGCCGACAAGGTCGAAGAGTCGATCCGCTGCGCGCGCCTCGCGATCGAGCGCAAGAGCGATTGCGAGGGCGCCTACTACCTGCTGCTCCGCGCGCTGTTCTCGGCGGGCCGGAACCAGGAAGTGGCCGAGATCTCGGAAAGGGCGCTCGAAGCCAGCGGAACGGACTACAACGTGTACGTGCCGATCGAGAACGCGCTGCACGCGCTGGGAAAGGAAGAGGCGCTGCGCAACGTGATCCAGCGGTCCATCCAGGCGATCGAAAACCACCTGAAGGAGATGCCCGAGGACGCACGGGCCCGCACGCTGCTCGCGTCGGACTACGCGTCGGTGGGGCGCGTTGACGACGCGATCCGCGAGTCGACCCTCGCGATGACGCTTCGGCCCGACGAGGCGATGGTGCACTACAACGCCGCCTGCACCTTCTGCACGCTGAACCGCAAGGCGGACGCGATGGAGGCGATGAGCAAGGCCTGGAAGGCCGGGTATCGCGATCCGGTCTGGGCCCGCCTCGATCCCGATCTGCAGCTCCTCCACGGCGAGCCGGAGTTCGAGCGGCTCTACCCTCCGGTGCCCGGCCAAGCCTGATTCAGCAGTTGCCTGAAGCGGCCTGATTCGGGCGGCCGCCCGCGCCCCACCTGCTGCTCAAGGTCGCTCTCCCCCCGCCACCCGTCGCCCGCCATGAGCCGATTGGGCGCGTTCTCGCGCGTGAATGGGCAGGCCGGGGAGTCCGGGCCTGACGGACTCCCGCCGCGGATGGAGCGCGGACGAACGGGCCCCTCGAGGGGCGCGGAGATTTTCCCATGCGGTTCGACAGATTTTTTCTCGGCGCGGCGCTGACTTTGAGTGTCTTCATCATGCCCGCGCGCGTGCGGGCGCAAAGCTGCAACTGTGGGGACACCGGGCTCTGGACCATCGGCGCCGCCAGCCTCGGCTCCGCGAGCAATCCCAACTACACCGGATCCGTCACCGGGGGCCCGGTGAGCTACCAGCTCACCGTGACCGGCACCTCGGGGGTGGTCTTTCAGCACAGCTATTCGGTCTCTCCCAACTGGCGCTTCCTCGGGAGCAACTGGCTCGCGGTCGAGAACTACTTGAGCGGAACGTCGCAATGCGACCTCTACGACTTGAGCCAGCCCGGCGCGCCCTCGGTGCTCTCGTTCAGCGCCGCCACGGGAGGGGTCCAACTGTTCGGCATGAGCCCCCGTGGGCGCTTCGTGTTCTACGGAGCGATGGGCTTGTGGCACATCCTGAGGGCGGACAATCTTCAGGAGATCTACGCGTTCAGCTGGGAGACCACGCCGGTGCTGTGGCCCCTGTGGGGGCCCGGAGATCGGGCGTTTTGGTACGCCATCGCAAGTGGCTCCGTGGACGAGCTCCACGTCCACAACATGATTTACCCGGGCGATGTGCTGGTCGAGGGCTTCCCCGCGCTCCTGCTTGTCGAGTTCAGCCCCTGTGGCGACGCGATCGGCGTGTTCAACGGCTCGACCCTCACCGACCCTGGCACCGATGCGGAGCTGCACAGCACGTACACGGGGGGCGTGATCGGATCGGTCACCGTTCCCGCCAACTACACCGCGATCACCGTCCGGACGGACGGCACCGAGCACTACGCCGAATACTCCGACGCCGGCGGAATTCACGACGTTCATCTCGCCGACAACACCGCCACCGCGGCCTGCCCTGCCGGCCCGGTGATGACCGGCGCTTCCGCTTCCCCGAGCCACGGCGTCGGCGGACAGAACTTCACCATCACGGGCACGATCAGCCAGCCGGCGGGATTCGACGGGCAGAGCGTCACCATCAACGACAACGGACCGATCGGCGGCGCCGGCAGCCTCGGTATTTCCTGGGGGATGACCTCGGGCTCGCAGATCCTGACGACGTCTCAGGTCTTCAATTCACCCGACACGGTCACGATCACGCTCTCGTGCAACGGCTCGTCGGTGCAGACCAAGTACATCATCGATCCCACGCCGCCCAAGCTCTACGATCTCTACTTCACGCCCAACGCCGTCGATGCCGGCGCGCAGACCACGATCGAGGCCGGGCTCGACCTGGCCGCGCTCTCGGGCGGCGCGACGGTTGCGCTCTCGAGCAGCGATCCCGCGACGCTGCCCGTCCCCGCATCGATCCAGATCACGCAGGGCCAGACGTACAACGGCGTGCTCGTCAACACGCCCGCGCTCGTCACCGACAAGTCGGTCACCGTGACCGGCAGCTACGCGAACCTGGTCAAGCAGACCATGGTCACGATCCGGGGGCCGCGGCCGCAGTCCTTCGCGACCGTGGACCAATGCGTGATCGGCGGCCAGATCATCCATGCCGTACTTCAAATCTCCGGGGCGACGACGCCGGGCGGATTCGATCTGCCGATCACCAGCTCCGACGTGGCGCACGCCCCGGCGCCCGCGTCGGTTCACTTCGCGGTCGGCGCGACGGTGCAGAACGTCTCGATCCCGACGCTGCCGGTCAGCTCGCCGACGAGCGTGACGTTCACCGCCAGCTTGAATGGAGTGAGCGTGCAGTTTCCAGTCACCCTCAATCCCACCCAGTCGTTCTTCACCGAGTTGATTCCGCCGCTCGGGGGATACGGCCGCAGCTACTCGAACCGTGGCAACGCGATCAACAACAACGGCCAGGTGGTGGGCACCTCCCCCTCGCTTCTCACGTACACGTACTCGTCCTATCTGTGGAGCTCGGGTCCAATGGTCGAGCTTCCGAGGCTCGATAGCTCGCTTCAGAACAGCAGCGAGGCGTTTGCCGTCAACGACGCCGGCGTCGTCGTGGGCGCCGAGGGCAACTGGCCGTTCCGCTGGAACGGCACGACGATCGTGAATCTCGATGCCGCGGACGGCGGCGGCGCGACCGCCGTGAACGCGGCGGGCAAGGTGGCGGGTTTCGCGTACACCGCTTCCGGCGAGCAGGCGTTCATGCACGATGGAACCCTGCACCTGCTCGGCACGCTGGGCGGCGCGAGCAGCCGGGCGAACGGCATCAACTCCAGCGACGTGGTCGTGGGCTGGGCGAACACGGCGGATGGGCACATGCACGCCTTCCACTGGACGCAAGCCGGCGGCATGCAGGATCTGGGGCTGCCTGCGGGCGCCTCGGACGCGGCCGCGCTCGCGATCAACACCGCCGGCACGGTGGTGGGATATGCGCAGGTGAGCGGCCTTCAGCGCGCGTGCCAGTGGAGCGGCGGGACCTCGAGCTTCCTCGATCCCAGCGGTTACGGTCAGGCGAACGCGATCAACGACTTGAATCAGATCGTCGGAGATTCGGGCGGACATCCGGTGCTGTGGGACGGCGCGACGCGAACGCAGCTCGACGCCCTGCCGGGAGCGTGCGGCTGGGAGTCCACGGTGATCCCGAACGGCATCAACAATCACGGCCAGATCATCGGCACTGACGAGGCCGAGAGCGGCGAGCTCGCGTGGCTCTTGACCCTCGGCGCGCCCGCCGTGGCGGCTGTGACGCCCCCCACGCCGCAGGAGGAGGCTCCCACCGCGCTCGCCGTCTCGGTGTTCGGCGCGAACCCGGCCCGGGGTAGCGTGGCGCTGCGCTGCGCGCTGCCCGAGCTGGGGCCTGCGACGCTCGAGCTGATCGACTTGGGCGGCCGCCGCGTGACGTCGCGCACGCTGGCCGAGGGTGGCGTGGTCCAGTTCGTTCAGCTGGATGAGACGCGCTCGATCGCGCCGGGGATGTACTTCGCGCGGCTCAGCCAGGGCGGACACTCGCGCGTCGCGCGGGTGGTGCTCGTGCATTGAGGGGGGCGTTCGCGCCCGCGCGAAACGACGGCGCCGCCCGGCGCGGGGCAGGTGGAGCCGCTGTCCGCATGAGCCGATAACTCGTGCGCTGGGAAATCCCCCCGCGACGGAGGCTCGACGATGCAGCCGGATTCACCGAGCGACACCACCAACCGCTTCACGATCCCGCGCGCCATCTGCCTCGTGCTCGCCGTGATGGCGTTGCCTTCCGCGGTCCGCGATCTGTACGGACTGACGCGTGCGGGATTCGATCCGCTGCTCGCGATCTTCGGCGTCTGCACCGCTCTGTTCGTCGCGATGTGCGTGTGGTTCGCGCTGCGCGGACATCGCGCGGCGAGCCGTGCGCGCATGAAGCTCGTGATGCTGGGCGGGTTCGCGGTGGGCGCGATCGGCTTCGCCATCGGCTTCTTCGGTCCACTGGTGTGGTCGCCTGGCGCCAATCAGGGGCCGTTGCTCGGAATCTTCATCACCGGCCCGGCCGGATTCGTCATCGGCGCCGCGATCGGCTGGCTCTATGCGCGGGCGCGCATTCGCCCGACGCAAACGCCGTCGCTCAGCTGAGGGCTCCCCTCCGCTCACCCTCACCTGCGCCGATAGAGGTCGCTCGACAGAATCAGCTTGAGCGTGAGGGCGTCAGAGGCGTCGGTGAGCCCCACGCCGACCCCAAACTCGATTGCCACGGTCCCCAGGCGGCCGTCGACGACGCCATAGAGCTGGTGAACCTGCTCGTCGATGGGTAGGAAATTCTTGAGCGGCCCAAAATCCGCATATTCTTCGAGCGCAATCGCGCCGTTTCCGAACGCCCGGTAGGCCACGCGCGCCGACGGAACGAATTCGAGATTGCCGAGCCCGTCATACGCCGTATCGAAGATCGGATTGATGATGATGTCGATCCGCTTCAGGTGCCATCCGACGATGGGCCGGATCTCCGAGGTGAAACGTGTCGGGTCCCAGCGCTTGGCGTTGAAGCTGAACTCGAAGTTGCATCCGTAGAGGAAGGCCCTCTCGGCGGCATCCGGCACTGCGAACAGGGTCCGCAGCTTGAAGCCGTCGAGCCCCCAACCCTGGTACTTGTCCAGCGTGTAGAGCGGCAGGTAGAGGCCCGCCTCGAACCAGCGGGACACGCCATACGCCCACTCTGGGACGCCGTTCCACGAGCGGTCAGCGACGACCGCGCCGGGAAACGCCGGGGCCGCGATACCACTCGGTGTGTAGTTGTTGTGGAGGGTGAGATTGAGAACGCCGCGATCGGCGAGCTCGCCGTCGTAGACTTGGATCTCATCGGTCTGTGCGAAGGCCCGGCCGGAAGTCAGCAGAGAGATCGACGCCGCCGCGAGCGCAGCGCACGTACGCACTCCCATCACAAACCGTCTGGTCCACGCTCCATCGTGTCGCCGCCGGATCCTGTTCATGTGCCGTTCTCTCTCCGAACCGCGCGAGGGCTGTTCGACTCAGCGCCGTCTCGGGCGGCGAAAACCGGCGGCCACGCTTTGGCATCACCCCACCCGTCCGATCATGCCATGGAGCGGCCAGCGAATCGCGCGCTCGCGCTTGGGATCCCCCCAGGCGCGCTCGAGCGCCTCACGCACTTCCTCGACCGGATCCGTTCCGTTCCGGCGCTCCCATTCCTGACTGGCGGACCAGGTGCGCATGTACTGGAAGAGATCGGCTAGACGCATGTGCCCCTCGGCATGCAGATCCGGCCACGGCAGGCGCTCGAACGGAAATTCCAGGTCGCGGTAGGCCCCGCGATTCAGCCGGATCCCCGGGTGCCACAACGGACCCACCACGTCCTCGGCGTAGTGCTCGAGAACCGCGTCGATCGTGGGCTCGATGCGCGTCTGGAAGTAGGACCAGACCGCCAGAACGGCGCGCGGGCGCGCGACACGCCGAACCTCGGCGTAGAACGCCGGGCGATCGAACCAGTGAATGGCGGCCGAGACCGTGATCAGATCCACACGATGCGCTCGAATGGGAGCCGCTTCGGCGGCGGCCGCCACGAAGTCGACGCGCGCGTGCGCCCCGGCGCGCGCGAGCTGCCGCGGACTGCTGTCGCTCGCGAGCACACGATCGAAGCGGCGCGCCAGGCTGCGCGCGGTCTGCCCGCTGCCAGCGCCACAGTCCCATGCCAGGGCGCGAGCGGGCGCCAGGCGCTCGAGTAGCTCGAACAGGGCTTCCGGGTAGCTCGGCCGGTGCCGCGCGTATTCCGCCGCGCGGTCGCCGAACAAATCGTGGGTGCTCATCCAGCGGCGCGTCCGGTCGGTGAGGCGCCACGGGCCGGCGTTCGTGCCGGGCGCCGCGGAGCCCACCGATCCCCGGGCGGCGATCAGCTCACTTCTTCCAATTCGCGATGATCATGAAGGGGAACATACCGCCCTCCTTGGCGATGTTGATCACCCCGATCTGGAATCCCGCGAGCTTCTCCGCGTAGTTGATGAGGGCGACCTGTAATCCCGTCGCCGTGCCCGCGTAATTGAACCCGCTCCACTGGAGTCCGCCAGCCGTACCCTTGTTGTAGCTGACGGTCCCGAGCTGGAGGCCGCTGAACCCGCCCTCGTTGTAGTTGACGAGTCCCCACTGCAGGCCGCTCGACATCGTCGTCGTCTGATTGATGAGTCCGAGGTCGACGACCTTGACCGAAGTGTTCTTGCCGTAGATCAGGTCGAGACGGAATGCGCTCACGCCATCCGCGGGTTGCACGATGGCGATCGGCGGAAACAGCGAGATGTTGATCGGCTTGTCCGCCGCCGCCGCAGGGAGCGCCGCCAGGATCGTCAAGCACGGAGCGAACCACACACCCACTCGTTTCGAGTTCATTGACTGCCTCCCTCTGAGGGCTTCGGAAGTCATTCAACCTCTCCCCGCGCGCTGCGAGTCGCGGGACGGTACAAGAGGGCGCATGGCCGATCAAGCGCACCTGCGCGTGCGAGCGGGTCCGGCTAGCGATGCGGCAGCGAGTCGGGTGAGGCGACCTCGACCGGGAGGTCGGCACGCCCACCCCAGTCGTCGAACGAGCCGTCGTACAGGTGCACGGAACGACCGAGGCAGCGCGCGGCGAGGTAGACCACGCTCGCGGTCTGCCCAACGTGGCAATAGGTGGCGATGTCGGTGTTCGAATGCACCCCCGCTTGGTCGAACAGCCGGGCCAGCTGGACATTAGGAAGCATGTGGTTCGTCGAGTCGACGAGGGTGGCAAAGTAGAGATTGCGGGCGCTCGGGAATGTGCCCCGAGTGGAGCTGGCCCGCGCTTGCCCCTTTGTAGTACTGCGGCGCACGCGCATCGACCAGATCGACGTCCGGGCGGTGAAGGTGGGCCTGCACCCAGTCGGCATCCACGAACACATCGGGGCGAACGTGCGGGTGCAGCGAGCCTGGCGCGACCTTCGGTACGTCGGTCGCGAGCGGCTGACCTGCGGCCTTCCAGGCCTCGAGACCGCCGTCGAGAATCGAAACGCGATCTCCCATGCCGAGGTAGTCGAACGTCACGAACGCGCGCGCCGTCGGGCTGACGTTGCCGTTCACCCCGCACAGCACCACGCGCGAGCGGTCGGAGACGCCCAGCGCCTCTAGGTTATGGCGCAACTGATCGAGCGGCACGACCTCGTACGACATTTCGGGCGTGTTTTGCGCGTAGGCGCCGACCCACAGAAAGCGCGCCCCGGGGACATGCCCGGCCAGGTAGTCGCGACGGAACGAGGCGACGTGGAGGACCACCAGATCCTTGTCGGCGAGGTGCGATGCGAGCCAGGTTGGATCGACGAGCGGACTGGGGTGATCGCCGGCGGCCAATGCGCCGGCGGAAACCGCGAGCGCGACGGCGGCCAGCAGGGCGGGAACGAGGCGGGACCGGTTCATGCGGGCGAGCTCCTGGATGAGTGGGTGGGTCGCGGGCGGCGCGGCGTCGGGGCGAGTGCGGACCACAAGCACGCTAGCATGGTCGTCTCGCGTTCCGGAGTCGATCGGACGAGCGCGCCCGGCGACGTGACCGGAGCGCTGGGCGCGCGTTGCGGCGCGTCGCTTCCCCGAAAGGAAGACTCGCCTCCCCTTGCATGGAGCCAGCTCGTATGCCATACTGAACCGCATGGTTCAGTATACGCCGGCCCGCCTCGATGCCTCGTTCGCCGCGCTCTCGGATGCCACGAGGCGCGGCGTTCTGGAGCGGCTCGGACGTTCCGACGCTTCGATCACGGACCTCGCCGAGAAGTTCCGCATGACCCTCACGGGCATGAAGAAGCACGTCGGCGTCTTGGAGCGGGCCGGGCTCGTCACGACGGAGAAGGTCGGGCGGGTGCGGACCTGCAAGCTCGGCACGCGCCGACTCGAGCAAGAGACGGCATGGCTCGAGAGGTACCACCAGGTCTGGGATTCACGCTTCGACGAATTGGACAAGGTTGTCGAGGAACTGAAACGAAAGGAGAGAATCGATGGACACAAGAAGAGAGGGTGAGCCCGCCGCCACGACGAGCCGTACGGCGGTGGAACGGAAGTCCGAGCGTGAGCTGGTCGTCATGCGAACCATCAACGGCCCGGCGCGCATCGTGTTCGAGGCGTTCACCAAGCCCGAGCTGTTCAAGCGGTGGTGGGTGCCGAAGTCGTTTGGTCTGACCCTGCTTTCCTGCGAGCTGGATGTTCGTCTCGGGGGCACGTATCGGTTGGTGTTCAGCCACAATGGCTCAGAGCCCATGGCGTTCTTCGGTAGGTACATCGAAGTGACCCCGCACTCGCGCCTCGTCTGGACCAACGACGAAGGCGATGACGGTGGGGCCGTCACCACCGTGACCTTCGAGGACAAAGCTGGCAAGACGTTGCTGGTCATGCATGACCTCTATCCCTCGAAGGAAGCTCTCGACGCCGCCATCGCCTCGGGGAGCACGGGTGGAATGAGCGAGACGCTCGACCAACTGGACGAGCTTGTCGTCACACTGGGCGCGAGTTTCGGGCGGACATGAATTTGGCGCCTTCGCGGGCCGCATGGCTCAACCACCACGCGTGAGGTTTCACGGAAGGTGCGAGCGCCTCAGCTCCCGGAAACCATGTCACGCCTCGGGGATTGGCCGGCCGTAGTTCTCGAGGGTGATGCTGTCAGGGTCTGGACCCCCGCGCAAACAGCGGACGGACCAAGCCGTCAGGCCTGGTCGGTGGGCATGATCCACAGCTCGCCGATGGCGGTGTGTCGGGGGCGCGTAACCATGTAGGCGACGCCGTCGGCGATGTCGCCGGCGGCGAGGACTTCGGTCTGCTCGTAGAAGGGGTCGATCATCTGGTTCCGGATCTCCGGCTTGTTGTGTGAACCCAGCTCGGTTGCAACTCCACCGGGCTCGAGCACGCCCACGCGCACATGCCGCTTGGTCACCTCCTGCCGCAAGGACTCCGTGAACCCGTTCACGCCGAACTTGGTGAGGCTGTAGACACCGTAGCCGTTCCAGGCCACGCGGCCGGCGATCGAGCTGATATTGACGATGTCGGCAACGCGGCGCGGATGGTCCTCGGCAGCCTGCAGCAGGTGCGGCAATGCGGCGCGGGTGGTGTAGAGCAGGCCCTGGACGTTGATCGCGATCATGCGGTCCCATTCCTGGGCATCCGCACCAATGACGGGGCCGAGGAGCATCAGGCCGGCATTGTTGACGAGGATGTCCAGGCGTCCGAATCGCTCAACGACCTGCTGTGCGGCCGCCTCGGCCTGGTTGCGGTCGGTGATGTCCGCCTCCACGACCAGCGTGATGCCGCCCGTCTGGCCGATCTCTGCGGCGAGTGCCTCCAGACGGTCCCGGCGACGGGCCACGAGCGCGACGAAGGCACCTTCCTCGGCGAGCCGGCGGGCGGTGGCGGCACCGATGCCGCTGCTTGCACCGGTGACAAGGGCCGCGGTGCCGGCCAGTCTCGACGTCATGGTGTGCTGCCCTTCTCGTTGGGGAACCGCATCGCGGTGGATGTCAGAGCGTCGCTCCGCTGCGTCAGGCCTTCGCCGGCAGAGCGTCATCGTATGTGAGGGAAGCCGACAGCTGGCGGTGGGCTTCGATCTGCGCCAGGAGGTCGCGTGCCTTTTGCTCGGCCGTCGGAAGTGCGTCGGCACCCGCAACCCACCGGAGCGGGGGCTGCCCTGAATCGACGAGCTTGACCAGCGCCTTCGCCAGCTTCGCGGGATCATTCGACTGCCGACCGCTCATGGCCTGCCATGCCGGCCTGGTTTGCGCGGTGCGTTCGGCGTAATCGTCGATCGAGAGTTCGGCCCAGATGGTTGAGGCCGCTTCGAGCAGGTCGGTCCGGAAGAATCCCGGCTCGACGATGGTGGTGCGGATGCCGAAGGGCTCGATCTCGAAGCGGATGGACTCCATCCAGCCTTCCACGCCGAACTTGGATGCGGCGTAGGCGGAGCAGAACGCCTGCCCCACGAGGCCGGCCATCGAGCTGAGTGTCACCACGTGACCGAATCGCTGCTTGCGCATCACGGGGAGTACGGCACGGGTGACGTTCATCGGGCCGAGCAGGTTCGTGCGCACCTGTCGTTCGACCTGCTCCTCGCTAAGCTCTTCGAAGAAGCCCGCATAGAAGTTGCCCGCATTGTTGACGAGCACATCGATCCGCCCGAAACGATTCATCGCTGCCTCGACCGCGTCCTTCGCGCTGGCTGAGTCGGTGATATCGAGCTTCACAACGAGGAGCTCGTCGTGAGCGCCGACCGCTTTGCGGACAGTGTCGATGTTGCGGCCAGTGGCCACGACCGAGTGCCCTGCGGCGAGGGCGGCCTTGGCGAACTCCACACCCATGCCGCGTCCGGCACCGGTGATGAACCACACCCTGTTGCTGGTCATGTTCGCAAGTCTCCTTGAGTAGGTGCCGAGAGTCATGGGCAAGGTTCTCTGTCCTCGCGCGGCTTGAGCGGAACGCCCTATTCTGATGCTCGCGACGTCCTCGGGCGGTAGGACGATCGCGCGAAGACGTTGTACGATCCTGCAAGCACGCCCGTCGATCGCGAACGAATCTGTGGCGGAGGGTCCACCGATGCAGGCGAAGTCCCGGATGGGGGCGCGCGAGTTCGAGCGCTTGCAGGCCGGCAGAGACGAGCTGGCCGAGCGGATCACGCGCCTTGTTGCCGAGGACGGAAGCGTCGAAGCCGCCCCGGGTCTTGACCTCTTCCGCTATTCCTCGCCGACCGGGCCGGTTTACGCCGTCAACGAACCGTCCTTCTGCATCATCGTCCAGGGAAGCAAGGAGCTGCTTCTCGGCAGCGAGCGCTACCGATACGACGCTTCGCACTACCTACTCGTCTCTGCCGGACTGCCAGTGGTTGGTCGCATCCTCGAGGGGACCAAGGAGCGGCCCTACCTCGCCGTACGCATCGGCCTCGATCCCGCCCTTGTCACGGCGGTCCTGATGGAGATCGGCCTGCTCGCCCCACGGACAGGTCGTGCGATCAAAGCCATGGCCGTGAGCGAGCTTGACGCCGATCTCCTGGACAGTGTGGTGCGACTCGTTCGGCTGGTCGATGAGCCGCGTGACTACACAGCGCTCGCGCCGCTCGCGATCCGCGAGATCGCATACCGGCTGGCGCTCGGAGAGCAGGGCGGGCGCCTGAGCCAGATTGCGCTGAGCGCCGGCCGCACACACCAAATCGCCAAAGCCATCGAACTGGTCCGCAAGAGCTACGACAAGCCCCTTCGCATCCCCAGTCTCGCGCGACAGCTCGGGATGAGTACTTCGGGGCTGCACCACCATTTCAAGGCAGTCACCGCCATGAGTCCGCTGCAGTTCCAAAAGCAACTGCGTCTGCAGGAGGCCCGGCGGCTCCTCGTTGCCGGCGATTTTGACGCCGCGACCGCTGGATACCGGGTCGGCTACGACGACGCGTCGCAGTTCAGCCGGGAGTACAAGAGGTTCTTCGGCGAGCCGCCCATTCGCGACGTCGAGCGGTTGCGAGGCACTCAAGTCGGCTGAGCCTCCCGCGGTTTCCGTAGTGCGTTTCACGGCACGTGGCGAGCGACGTCCTGAAAGCTCACCCTCGCGCGCGCGCTCGCCGGCTCTCTCACAGCTCTTGGCTGACAGGTCGGAAGCCGCCCGGGACGATGGGGTAACAGCCCTATGAAAAACAGCCTCTCGATTCAAGAGCTGTTTCTGCGGGATGTGGTCGACGACGACCTGCCCTTGTTCTTTGATTTTCAGCTCGACGCGGATGCCAACTACATGGCTGCTTTCACTGCCAAGAACCCAACCGACCGCGAAGCCTTTACCACACACTGGAACAAGATCAGGGTCGAGCCGACTTCCATCAACCGGACCATCGTCTGTGATGGGCAGGTGGTTGGCAGCGTCTCGAGCTATGAAGAGTCTGGCAGGCCCGAAGTCACTTACTGGATTGGAAGAGCCCATTGGGGCAAGGGCATCGCCACGCGGGCGCTCACAACCTTCCTGGCGCAGGCCAATGCGACGCGCCCCATTTACGCCCGCGTGGCGAAAGACAATCTGGGCTCACGGCGGGTCTTGGAAAAGTGTGGGTTCCAAGTCATTGGCGAGACGAAGGGGTTTGCCAACGCGCGCGGCGAGGAGATCGAGGAATTGCTCTGGGAACTGCTTGCGAACGATAAAGCTGAAGGACGCTGATCGTGGCGTGCCGTCCAACACGGCGTGCAGCAGCGGTCGGTGCGGTTGGTCCCCTAGCGTTGGCGGAGCTGGGATTGGCCTAGCGCCGGAAGCGGCGCCGATTCTGAGGCAGAAAGGGCCGTCATCGTTCAACGTGTCGCCGCCGCCCGGCCAGCGACGGTCCCCGATGACCACGCGAATTGGAAGTTGAATCCGCCGAGCCGGCCGTCCACGTCCAGCATCTCGCCGCACAGATAGATGCTCGGCGCCCTGCGCGATTCCAGCGTGCTCGGATCCACCTCATCGAGCGCGACGCCGCCGGCCGTCGCTTCCGCGCGTTCGTAGCCCATGGTGCCGGTGATGGGCAGCTCACGCTCGGTGAGCCGCGTAAGGATCGCGGCGCGCCGCTCGCGCGGCGTTTGCGAGATCGCGGCGGCCGGGTCGGCGCCGGCCTCGCTCGCCAGGGCCAGGGCCAGCGAATCCCGGACGCGCTGCGCGAGCCAGCGGCGGACGGTCAGGCGAGGCTGGCTCGCGGCATCCCGCGCCCAGGCATCGGTCAGCGACTCGAGCGTCTCCCCCGGCGCGAAGTTCGCGCTCACGCGCCGCGGCTCGGTGGCGCGCAACCAGTGGCGCGAGAGATCGAGCGCCGCCGGGCCCGAGTAGCCGAAGTGCGCGATCAGCAGCGAGCCGCGCGCCACCACCTCGCGCTTCCCCGCGATCCAAAGTGAAACCTCGGCCCGCAGCGTCACACCCTGCGCGCTCTTGCAGAGCGCATCCTCCGCCGCGAGCGGCGTGAGTGCGGGCACCGTGGGCACGATCGTGTGACCGAGCGCCGCGGCCAGTGCCAGGCCTGAGCCGTCGCTGCCGGTGCGCGGGAACGAGAGCCCGCCGGTCGCGAGAATCACAGCGTCCGCTTCCAGCCATTCGCCCGGCTCGATCGTCGGCAGCGGCCAGCGCGATTCCCCGACGCGGCTCACCTCGGCGCCGAGCGCGGCGCTCGAGGCGATGTTCTGAACGCCCACGCGCCACGCATGGCCGTCTCCCGTTCCACGCTCGAGCCGCACGCCGCGGCAGCCGGCGCGCACCACGACGCCGGCCTCTTCCACCGCGCGCAGCAGCGCCGCGAGCACGGTTTGCGCGTCGTCGGTCACCGGAAAGCACTTGCCGGTCTCCTCGAGCTTGAGCTCGACGCCCAGCGACTCGAACCACTCGCGGGTCTGATCGGGCGTGAACGCGCGCAGGATCCGCGCGACGAACGGCTGCGAGCCGCCGCTGAAATCGCGCGCCTCGACCTCGCGATGGGTGACGTTGCAGCGCGTGCCGCCCGACATCAGGATCTTGAGCCCGATGCGCGGGTGCGCGTTGAGCAACGTGACGTTCGCCCCTGCCTCGGCCGCGCGAATCGCGGCGGTCAATCCCGCCGCGCCGGCGCCGATAACAGCCACATGCCTCACGCTCATGGTGGAGGGATTATGGAGATGCGGGCGGCTCGACGCACGCGGCAGCTGGCGCTCCTCGGCGCCCTGCCGCTGGCGCTGGCATTCGCCGGTTGCTCCAAGAGCTCGTCGCCGACTCAGCCCGCGCCGATCGGCCCCCCGCTCATCGGCATCGCCGCCAATCCCACCGACGCCACGATCGCGGATTCGACCGGCTCGGCGGTGCTGATCGCGCGCGCGCTCGGATCGAACGTGTTCCAGATGGGCGATCTGTGGTCCACGCTCGAGCCCTCGCCGGGCGCGATCCAGCTCGGCACGCTGCCCGCGACGCTCTCGCAGCTCGAGGCGCTGGGCTTCACGCCCTACTACAACCTGCGCGTGATCGACACCAACAACCTGGGCCTGCCCGCCGATCTCGCGCCGCGCGCGTTCGATGATCCGGTGCTGATCGCGCGCACCGACGCGATCGTGGACACGCTCGTCAACCTGTTCGCGCAACACCATCTCGCCGCGTTTTCGTTCGGCAACGAGGTGGATGCGTACCTCGGTGCGCACGCGAGCGCGCTGCCCGCGTTTCGCGCGCTGCTGGTGCGCGAGATGGGGCGCGTGCACGCGAAGCTGCCGTCCCTGCCGGTCGGCTCATGCACCGAATCGCCGCCGCAAAACACGTTCGCATGGGTTGGCGACACGCTCAATCGCTACACCAACGTCGCCATCTACACCTACTACCCGTTTCAGCCCGGCACCGATTTCGTGCATCGGCCGACGACGACGTTCGAGCCCGACATGGGCGCGATGATCGCCCGCCATGCCCCCTTGCCGATCGCGCTTCAGGAGGTCGGATATTCGTCCTCGACGCTGAACGGCAGCAGTCCGGCCGCGCAGGCCGACATGGTGGGCCGCTTCCGGCGCTACATGGCGGCGGTGCCGCGCTCCGAAGTGCTGTTCGCGAGCTGGTTCCTGATGACCGATTGGTCGTCCGCCACGCTCAATCGCCTGTTCGCGTATTACGGATACGTGTCGCCCGGGTTCAGCGAATACCTCGGGAACCTCGGGCTGCGCGATTCGGTGGGGGTTCCGAAGCCGGGCTGGAACGCCTGGAAGAATCCTTAGGCGGGGGCTGGGCACGCGCGGCGGTGACGCGGGTGCAACTGCGCGCGCCACGCCGGCTACCCGCGCGAGATGAGCACACCCGCGACGAGCGCGAGGATCAACCCCGCGAACTGCGCGGCCGTCCAGCGCTCCTTCAAGAGCGGCCGCGCGAGCAGCACGCTGGTCGCGGGCGCGAGCGAGACCAGGGTGGCGACCAGCGCGATCGGCGCGGTCTGCACCGCGCGCCAGTAGGCGATGTTGCCGGCGACGTCGGCGAAGCCCACGACGAACGAAAGGAAGCGCGCGCCACGTGGAGGAACCAGCGGCCCCCGCGTGGCGAGCAGCGCGCCCAGGAAGAGGGCGATGCCCACGATGCGCGCGACGATCAGGGGCCACAGGCCGGCATCGCGGCCGACGTGCGCAAGCGAGATCAGGAAGAAGCCGACCAGCACACCCGCCAGCGAAGCGACCAGGACCGTTTTTCGAACGTGAGCGGCGGTGTAGCGCTGATCGCCCTCGGGACGCAGGGTGAGCAGCGGGATCGCCACGATCGCGAGACCGACGCCGCCCCACGCGATCGCGCTCGGTCGCTGACCCACGATCACGCCGAACACTGCCGGGACCACGAGCCCGATGAGGCAGAAGGTGGGCGAGGCGATGATCACTGGCCCGAGCGCGAGCGAGCGATAGATGAGCGCGAGGCCCGCCGCGCCGAACGCCCCGGCCAAGGCGCCCCACATCAGGTCCGCGCGCGTCGCGTGCCCATGCACCAGGGGCAGCAGCAGGATCATGCCGATCAGGGCGCCGTAGCCCGAGACCAGCGCGACCAGCATCGCGTTGGTGCGCTTCGAGGCAATGCCGCCGCCGAGATCGCCTGAGCCGAATAGAACCGAAGCGGCGACTGCCAGCAGGTAGGCGGGATTCATGCGGAGATCACGCGCTGGCCCACAGCTCGTCCTGGCGCAGCCGCGACTTCTTCGCGCGACCCTCGCGCTCGAGCTTGATGAGGTGCGCGAGCAGCGATCGCTCGGCATACGGCCACAGCTCGCGCGGCGTGTCGGCATACGCGCGCGGCACGAGGTCCGCGAGCCTGGCGGGCTCGGCGCTGAGCGCCGCGAGCACCTTCTTCTCGCGCTCCATGCGGTGATCGATCAGCCCATGGATGCGCCGCAGCGCGCCGCCCTGCGGCGAGCCGTGCCCCGGAAACAGCGTCCGCACGTCCTCGCCCGCGAGGCGCTTGAGAGAGCTCACGTAGTCCGCCATGTCTCCGCCCGGCGGATCGATGATCACGGTGCCCGTTCCGCCCGGAATGTGGTCGCCGGTGAAGAGCGACTGCGTACGCGGATGGAGGAAGCACAAATGTCCGCGCGCATGACCCGGCGTGTGGAGCGCGCGCAGCGACCAGTCGCCGGGGCCGGCGAGCCGCACCCAATCGCCGTCGGCGAGCTTGATGTCGGCGGCGATCTGCCGCGCCGTCAGTTCGTGCGCCGCCACCTTCACGCGCCAGCGCTTGCAGACTTCCGCGACCCCGCCGATGTGATCGGGGTGCTCGTGGGTCAGCAGCACGATCGCGAGCTTTCGCCCCTCGCGCTCGAGCGCCTCGATGAGCGCGAACAGCTCGGCCAGCTCCTGCTTCTCGTCGCTGCCGGGATCAATCAGCGCCATCTCGCCATCGCCGACGAGATAGGCGTTGGTGTGGGTGGCGGGCGGGAGCGGTCGCGTCTTCATGGGCTGGAGCACGATGCCCCATTTGAGCTCGATGCGGCGTACCGGGAGCGCCGAGGATGCGGGCGCGCGTGTCAGCTCGTCCGCCATCTGCGCGTCGGTCGCGCCGAGGCGCGCGCCCTGCTCGAGAACCTTCAGCACCCAGAGGATCGGCGCCGCGAACGTCACGCGACCTTCGCGCCAGCGCTCGAGCGCGTCCGCCGGCTTCACCCACTCGCCGCTCGCCAGCTCGCCGACGTGGACCGTGGCCTCCTGTCCCTCCGGCAGCCGGGCCATGAAAAACTGGGTGTCGAAACGCTGGCTCGCGAACGGCGGCGTCTGCCAACGGCCGGCGGCGCGAAGCGCCGTGCCATCGAAGCGCCAGCCAAGTTCGCGGGCGAGCGCATCGAATCGCGCCTCGCCGGCCAGCAGGCGCATGCGCGCGGCGGCGGCGCGCGCGCGATCGGGATTCGGGCCGGCGGCGAGGCCCGCGAGCACGCCGGTCTCCTCGAACGCCTCGCGGATGGCGCACGCGCGCAGGACGCGATCGGCTTCCTCGGCGCAGCCGGCGACCTCGAGGTCGAGGTCCTCCGCGGCCACCTTGCCGCCTACCAGCGCGTCGAATCCGGGCATGTACGAGACCACGTCGCTGCGGCGCACCCAAAAGACCTCGAGCGCGGATCCGGCGCCACGCACGAGAGCGATGGCGGCCGACTCACGATAGGTCACAGCGGGCGCGGGCATGACGCACGAAGCTAGCATTTCGCGCGTCAACGCCGAAGGGCGCGGTTGCCCGCGCCCCTCTGGCGTCTCGTCACTCGTTCCGGAAGTTGCTCGCTCGCAATCCTCGGGTCAGTGGGAGATCACAAAACCACTGGGCTCGACGCTCACGGTGTCGCACTTGCCGCTGTAGTCGCACAGCACGACCATGCCGTGTCGATCGACGCGGCCGTTCGACTGCAGCGTGAACATGCGGCTGGTCGCCGCGTCGTACATGATGGTGTTCGGCAGCCGGCCGGTGTTGCGCACGGTGCCATCGGGATTCACGGTCTTGTACATCGCACCCTTCGAGTCGGTCTCGAAGACCATGGGCTGATCCACGCCGGTGCGCAGCGCGATGCTGCGTGCCAGGCGGATCTGCGACACGACGGTCTCGGTCGCGCCCTTGAGCTCGTGCGACTCGCGATAACGAATGTATGCCGGAGCGGTGCAGGCGACGACGACGCCGAGCGTCGCGAGGCCCACCACCATTTCCTGGACGGAGAATCCCCTGCTGCTTCTCTTCTGGAGGTTCATGGCCTCCTCCTTCCTTCCGGTTCGGCCCCGTTCGTACGGGGTCGTGAACGTGTACGAGAGCGATTCCTACCCATGGAATAGGGCAAGGAGCCGGCCAAAGAAACGGGCAAGATCCGAGTCGCCGCTGCACCTCGCGCGGGCAGAAATCATTCTGGTCCAACGCGTTGGTGGCTCGGCGGTCGAGTCACCGTCGCGGCATTGCAATCCGCACGGAAACTCGATCGAAAAATGGGCCAAACCCACCAAGATTGGTCGCAATCGAGGCAAAAATGCCCCATTTGCGAGGTTTTCTGCGCTGCCCTTGGGGGCGCTGGCTCGGCTATCCTCGCCACCCATGAATACCGGGGACTTTCGAGATCCGTTCCTGGCCGCGCTCCATGAGCGCATCGACGCCATTCGGGCCCGCGCCCGCCGGCTCACGTTCGGCGTCGCGATCGAGCGCATGGCTCGCAAGCCCGCGAAGGGCGGGTGGAGCGCCGCCCAGGTCTTCGAGCATCTCGCGATCGCGAACGCGAGCTACGAGCGCCCGGTCGATCGCGCGCTCGAGCGGTCGCGGGCGCGCCGTGGAGCGCCGCGCGCGTTTCCCCCGACGCTGGGCGGCGGCCTCCTGATCCGCGCGCTCACGCCCGGAACCCGCGGCGTGCCGACGATCAGGCCCTACGTCCCGCTCGCGGTGCGAGTGAACGTCGTCGAGGGGTTTCTCGAAACGATGGATGAGATCGAGAGCCGGATGCGCGCGGCGGACGGACTGGACCTGCGCGTCATGCTGTCATCGCCCGTGATGCCGATCCTGCGCTTGAATTTGGGCGAAGCGTTCGAGGTGGCGGTGGTGCACGCTGAGCGCCACCTCGATCAGATCGAGCGGGCGCTCGAGGCCGCGGGCGCCTAGCCGCGGTCGTTCGCCGCCGCGCGCCGCCTCGCTACGCCGTCCGCGCCGCCTGGCGGTCGATCGCGCGCGCCACGATCGCGAGCGCTTCATCCACCTCGGCGGCGGTGATGTCGAGCGGCGGGCGGAAGCGCAGACTCTGCGTGCCGCACGGCAGGATGATCACGCCCATCTCGAACGCCCGATCCGCGACCGCGTCGCGCGTCGCGCCGTCGGGGAAATCGATCGCGCACATGAGGCCGCGGCCGCGCGCATTGGTGAGCAGCTCGGGCCGCTCGGCCTGCATGCGCTCGAGCGCGGCCTTCAGCTGCGCGCCCACGCGCTCCGAGTTCTCGATCAGTTTCTCCTCCGCCATGATCTCGAGGTAGCGCTGGCTGCGCACCATGTCCACGAGATTGCCGCCCCAGGTGGAGTTGATGCGGCTCGGGACGCGGAACACGTTCTCGCTCTCCTCGTCCACCAGGCCACCGCCCATCATCCCGCACACCTGAGTCTTCTTGCCGAACGCCATCAGGTCGGGACGCACGTCGAAGTGCTGATGCGCCCACATGCGGCCGGTGAGGCCCATGCCGGTCTGCACCTCGTCGAACACCAGCAGCGCGCGGTTCTCGTGCGCGATGTCGCGCAGCGCGCGCAAGAACTCGGGCCGGAAATGATGATCGCCGCCTTCGGCCTGGATCGGCTCGATCAGCACGCACGCGATGTCGTCCTTGCGTTCCGCGAACGCCTGCTTGATGGCCGTCAGCGACTCCGCCTCGGCGCGGCCCACTCGCTCGGTCTCGGCGCCGTCCACCGGGAAGCGCAGCTTCGGATTCGCGATGCGCGGCCAGTCGAATTTCGGGAAGTACTGGTACTTGCGCGGATCCGCGGTGTTGGTGAGCGAGAGCGCGTAGCCCGAGCGGCCATGGAACGACTCGCGGAAGTGCAGCACCTGATGGCCCTTCTCGACCTTGTATCCGGCGCGGAAGTTTTGGCGCACCTTCCAGTCGAACGCGGCCTTGAGCGCGTTCTCGACGCCCAGCGTGCCGCCCGCCACCAGAAACAAATGCGGCAGGTAATCCGGCATCGCAAGCCGGCCGAACGTGGCGACGAACTCCGCCATCTCGGTCGTGTACACGTCGGAGTTGGTGGGATTCGTGAGCGCCGCGCGCGTCAGCTTGGCGAGGAACTCGGGCTCGCGCATGCCGGGATGATTGAGCCCGATCGGCAGTGTCGCGAAGCACGAGAAGAAGTCGAAGTACCAGCGGTCGTGGCGCGAGTCGTAGAAGCGCCGGCCGTGGCTCTTCTCGAGATCGAGCACGAGGTCGTAGCCGTCCACCAGCAGGTAGCGGCCGAGCGAAGCGTGCACATCCGAGGGGGCGATGCGTGGAGTGCGGGCGATGGGCGTCATGGCGAATCTCCTTCAGGCCCCGGTGGGCACGAAGCTCTCTTCTTTCACGGTCGCGAGCACCATGATGGTGCGCGTCTGGCGCACACCTTCCATGGCATTGAACTGATGCAGCAGGACCTCGCGCAGCGATTCGATGTCCCGCACCCGAACCTTGAGCAGCAGCGAGAACTCCCCGGTGATGTGATGACACTCCTGCACTTCTTCGAGCTCCATGACGCGCTCGATGAACGCGCGCTCGAAGCGTGGCTGCTCGATGAACACCTCGACAAAGGCCGTGATGCCGGCGCCGACCGCTTGCGGATCGACGAGCGCCGCGTAGCGGCGGATCACGCCCGCCTGATCGAGCTTCTTCAGACGCTCGTTCACCGCGGCCGCCGAGAGCCCCACGCGTTTCGCGATCTCGGCCTGCGGCAGCTTGGCGTCGCGCTGCACCAGCTCGAGAATCGCGCGATCCTTGGCGTCGAGTGACTGATTGATGTTCGCTTTGATGACCATGTGACAATATTATGCTCGGCTAACTGGCCTGTCAACTGAATCTAAATCGGAAATAACACGGTCGATGCCGGGCTGGCCCCGAAGGCGGTCGGGAGCAATGAGCGCCCAACTTGCTGGGGCTGAGCGCGTTATGGGTTCGGCGCTGCTCGGTGTAGCCGCCGGGGGTCATGGCCGGCGCGCCTGACCCTCAGCCCGCGATCGTCCTCGCCCAGCGGATCAGCCGGTCGGCCTCGCCCAGGTCATCGAGCACGAGATCGGGCGCGAGCGCTTCGAGCTCGGCGCGCGAGCGCGTTCCGGTCGCGACCGCGGCGACGCGGGCGCCGGCATGCTTCGCGCACGCGACGTCGTGCTCGGTGTCGCCGATCACGACGCAGCGATCGGGCGTGAGCCCGTAATCGCGTTCGAGCTTCGCGACCGCGTGCTTCGCGAGGGCGTCGCGATCCGGCGCCTGCTCTCCGTACGCGCCGAACGCGAAGCGATCCTCCAGCCCGAAGCGGGCGAGCTTGATGCGCGCCATCTCCGTCATGTTGCCGGTCAGGAGTCCCATCACCCAGCCGGGCTCGCGCGCGACCCGATCCAGCATCTCGGCCGCGCCCTTCAAGAGCCGCCCGCGCGGCGGCACCAGCAGCGCGCGCATGTGCGCGAACACGTCGTTCCAGAACCTCGCCTCTTCCCCGTCGTGAAACTTCAGCTCGTGCTTGGCGAGGATGTCGGCCACGATGTGGGGTTCGGTCCGGCCGTCGAAGCGCACGTCCTCGAGATCGTCGCTGATCTGGTAGCGCCCGGCGAGCGTGAGTGAGAACGCTTTGCGTGAGGCGCCCTGCGTGACGAGCAGCGTCCCGTCGATGTCGAAGAGCCACGCGAGCCGTGGCGCGGATGAGCGCGAGGAGGTCTGCACGATGAGCGCGTCATGCTAGCATAGCGGCGCATGCCGTCCGTGACGCGTGGTGGGCGCCGATGACGAATCTCGGCTGGAAGCTCGCGCGCTTGAAGGTCATGACGCCGGGCGAGATCGCCCATCGCGTGCGCGTCTTCGCGCGCGATCGACTGACGCCGCCCCCTTACGCGCGCTGGAGCGCGCCCGAGGCTTGCGCCCGGCTCTTCCCCGGCGGCGCGCACGCCGCCTTCGCCGCGAGCCGCCTGCCGGCGCTGGTGTCGGCGATGAACGCACGTGTCCCGGTGATCGAGGCCGAGATCGCGGCGGCGCAGGCACTCATGGAAGGCCGCTGGAGATTGTTCGGGCGCGAGGTCACGCTGGACGATCCGCCGCGCTGGAGCGCGAGCCCGCTCACGACGCGCGCATGGCCCGATGAGCCGAGCGCGCGCATCGACTACCACGACGTCTCGATCGCCGGCGATCCCAAGGAGACATGGGAGCTGGGGCGGCTCACCGTGTTGCCGACGCTCGCGCTGGCGGCGCGCGTCACCGGCGATGCCGCGTACGCGGAGCGCGCGATTCGCTGGCTCAACGATTTCACGCGCCGCAATCCGCTCGGCCGCGGCATTCATCACACCTCGGGGATCGAGCAGGCGATTCGCCTGATCACGGTGAGCTGGACGCTCGCGCTGCTCGGAGATCGCGCGCGCCAGGCCGAGCTCGAGCCCTGCCTCGGCCTGATGGCGCAGCAGGCGCTCCACCTGCGCGATCACCTGAGCCTGGGATCGAGCGCGAACAATCATCTGATCGCCGAATACGCCGCGCTCGTCATGATGGGAGCGCTGTTCCCCAGCATGAGCGGCGCCGACGCGCTGCTGACGCGCGGCATGGACGGACTCGAGCGCGAAGTGCTGCGCCAGTTCGATGCCGATGGCGTGAGCCTCGAGCAGTCGTTCGGCTACGTGCCGTTCATCTGGGAGTTGTCGCTCTCGCCGCTCCTCGCCGCCAGCGCGGCGGGGCGCGGCGTCCGGCCCGAAGTGCGCGCGCGGCTTGCCCGCTCGCTCGAATTTCTACGCGCGGTGCGCTTGCCCGGCGGCGAGTGGCCGCGCATCGGCGATGAAGATGACGGACGAATTATCTTCGCGGGCGGCGAGGCGAGTCGGCTCGACGTGGTGGGTGGCGCGCTCGCGGCCTGGCTGGGTGTGAGCGCCCCGGACGATTCGGCGGCACGCGACGGCGGGCGAGACGCCGCGGCACGCGACGGCGGGCGAGACGCCGCGGCACACGTCCATGGCGGGCGCGACGCGGCGGGCGCCGGCCCGCTCGAGACCGCGGGCTACACGGTGTGGCGCGAGGGCGAGCTGCGGGTCACGCTCGATCATGGGCCCTTGGGCCTCGCGCCGCTCGCGGCGCACGGCCATGCCGATGCGCTCAGCGTCACGATTCATCACGGCGGCGATGCCGTGCTCGTCGATCCCGGCACGTTCGCTTATCACGCGGATCCCGAGGCGCGCGACCGCTGCCGCTCGACGCCGGCGCACGCCACGCTCCACTTTGCGGGTGCGAGCCAGGCGCGCATGCGCGGACCGTTCCTTTGGCAGGGCGCTCCGCGCACCTCGCGCGCGGAAGGCGGCGCGTGGCAATGCCGCTGGGCGAGCGGCGAGACGCATCGCCGGCGCTTGAGCGTGGGCCCGGGCGAGGTGCGCATCGAGGACGCGGCGCCGCGCGGCGCGGGCGCGACGCTGACGTTTCCGCTCGCGCACGGCGCTCACGTCGCGTTCGAGGACGCGCGCGCGATCGTGACGGTCGGCGGCACGCGCGCCGAGTTCTCGTCCGAGGGGCTCGCGCCCTGGCGGATCGAGGCCGCCGAGGTGGCGCCACGCTACGGGGTGCGGCTGCCGGCATTTCGATTGAGCGCTAAGCTCGAGGGGGCGACCAGCCGCGTCACGATTCGCATGACGCCGCGTTGAAAACCGCCGCCGAATCTGGGGACGACTCGAAGAGAGGAGCACCCATGCAGCTCAAGCCGTTCTACACCGTGCGACTTCATTATCCCCGGGGCTGGGACGTCGAGGTGAAGGGAGACCATGGAGTCGAGTCGCACGACTTCTACTTCGCCGAAGGCCGCGTCGAGGGTGGGCTCACCGGCGTTTTTCGCGCCGCGAATCATCCGCGCCGCCGCGTGGACGGGCCCTACCTCATGAACATGAACGGCTTCATCGAGCTCGAAGCCGGCGGCCTCATCATGGTCGAGTATCGCGGTTACGGCCGCGCCTATCCGCGCGGGCGGCGGCAGGTCGTGGGCGCCGCGTTCCACGTGACCGATCATCCCGAGCACAAACGCTTGAACGACGTCGTGTGCGCGATCGCGGGCGAGGTGCGCGTGCCGCATCCACCGCCCGAGCCGCTCGAGCAGAAGCACGTGCAGCTCGTCTTCAGCGTCGCGGAGCTGATCTGGGAGGCGCCGCCGGATTGACCGCGTGCGGCGCGCGCCTCAGCGCCGCGGCTTGAAGTAGCGGTTCGGCTGCCCGTCGCTCCACGGGTGGTAGGTCTCGGCCATGCGCACGCGCTCGATCACCGGTGGGTGCGTGTAGAGCAGCACCTTCAGCCACTCGCGCGGCTCCGGGTTCGAGCGGTTCTGCGATTCGAGCTTGATGAACGCGCGCGCCGCCGCGTCGTTCAGGTGCGTGACCTCGAGCCCAAACAAGTCCGCCTCGCGCTCGATGCGCCGGTTGTTCGCGAACGCGAGCGGCTGCGCCAAGAGCGAGACCAGCGTGAGCGCCAGCGAGAGGAGCGGCATCGTCGCCACATCGTGCAGCGCGCGGAGCTTCCAGCGCGGCCCCCAGCGAGCGAGCGCGAACGCGATCACGCGGGCGCACAACCACAGGAGCAGGAAGCTCGCCACCGAGGTGAGTCCGATATTCTGCCAGGTGTGACCGAGCGCGTAATGGCCCATCTCGTGACCCATCACGTAGAGGATCTCGTCGCGCTTCATGCCCTTGAGCGTCGTGTCCCACAGCACGATGCGCTGTGAGGCGCCGAAGCCGTTCACGTAGGCGTTGTACTTGTTGGTGCGCGTGCTCTGATCCACCTCGTAGACGTTGCGCCCGGGAATGCCAGCCTTCTCGGCCAGCGTGATGATCTCGCTGCGAAGCTCGCGATCACGCAGCGGCGTGAACTTGTTGAAGACCGGATCGATCACCACCGGCTCGATCAGCGAGAAGAGCGTGACGAACGGCAGCGTTCCGGCCGCGATCACCAGCCACCAGCGCTTCGGACGCTTCTCCATCACGCGATAGACGAGCGAGAGCACCGGCAGGATGCCGAGGAACACCACCACCACGACCTGGCCCTTCAGCTCGTCGAGGAGCCAGTCGAGGAAGCTCTCGGCCGAGAGCCCGTACTGATGCTCGAGCGCGAAGCCCGAATACCAGGAGAGCGGAAACGTCAGCACCCACGCGATCGCGGAGTAGAGAATCAAGTACACCAGCACCTGCACGTAGCGCCGCGAGCCCATCGCCTCGGCGATGTCGCGCATCTTGGCCGCGAGGCCGCTGTAAAGGAGCAGCAGGATCACGCCGATGCCGTAGAGCGTATCGATCAGCGCGAGCCAGTCGCGGCGCGTCGCGTACGCGCGATTCTCGGGCGTGAAGCTCGCGCGCACGTCGGCGATGTAGTCGTGCGTGGGGAGCGTCGACGCAGCGGCAGCGGAGTCGGCGCTGGCGGTCGTGGCCGCGCTGTCGGCCGGCGCCACCCCGGCGGCCGTGGCCGCGCTGTCCGCCGGCGCCACCGCCAGCGAATCCGCGCGCGGGACCGCGAACGCGCCAAGGGCCGCGGATACGGGCAGCGCGAGACACGCTGCCACGATCCACCGCCCCGCGAGGCGCGACCTCATGCGGTCAGCGTAGCACGGCCTACCAGATCGTCACCGTCTCCGCGCGCACCATGCCGTCGCCGTCTTTGCAGCCGAACGCCTTTCTAAACTCCGGCATGTTGCTGGCCGGGCCGTCCACGCGCCACATCGGCGGCGAGTGCGGATCGGTGAGCGTGCGCAACTTGAGCGACTCGGGCCGGATCTTGCTGCGCCAGCCCTGCGCGTAGCCGATGAAGAATCGCTGCTCAGGGCTCAAGCCGTCGATCACCTGTCGCGGCTTGCCCTCGAGCGAGCGCTCGTAGGCGTAGTAGGCAATGGTCGCGCCGCCCAAATCCGCGATGTTCTCGCCGAGCGTGAGCCTGCCGTTCACGTGCAGCGTGTCCACCGCGACGTAACCGCTGTACTGCGCCGCGATCTTGTCGGCCTTCTCGGTGAATCGTTTGGCGTCTTCGGCGCTCCACCAGTCGGTGAGATTGCCCTGAGGGTCGAACTTGCGGCCCTCGTCGTCGAAGCCGTGCGTCATTTCGTGCCCGATCACCATGCCCATGGCGCCGTAGTTGTAGGCGTCGTCGTTATTGGGATCGAACCGCGGCGGCTGCATGATGCCGGCCGGGAACACGATCTCGTTGATGCGCGGGTTGTAGTAGGCGTTCACCGTTGGCGGCGTCATCCCCCACTCCATGCGGTCGACCGGCTTGTCGATGCGCTCGAGACGGCGATGACGCTCGAAGTGCGCGGCGCTCATCGTATTCCACACGTACGAAGAGTCCGCGTTCACCTGGAACGCGCTGTAGTCGCGCCACTGATCCGGATAGCCGATCTTCTTGAGGAACGCGTTGAGCTTGGTGATCGCACGCGTCTTGGTCGAATCGCTCATCCAGTCGAGCTTCTGGATGCGCTCCTTCAGCGTGATCTGAAGGTTGTTCACCATGTCGAGCGCGCGCTGCTTGGCCTCGGGTGAAAACTTCTGCGCCACGTACGCCTTGCCGAGCGCCTCGCCCATCGCCATATCGGCCTCGGCCGAGCAGCGCCGCCAGCGCGGCAGCGGCACCTTCTGGCCGCTGAGCTTGGATGTGAACGCGAAGTCTTCGTTGAAGAACGGCGTGCTCAGGCGCGACGCGGTGCGGCGCAGCACCTGGTGCTTGAGATAGGCCTTCCACACCTCGAGCGGCGCGGACGAAACTTGCTTGGCCACCTCGGTTATGAAGTCGGGCTGCAGAACGTTGATCATCGCCTTGGGATTCGCGATGGTGGTGAGCCCGGCGGCCTTGAAGCACGCCTCCCAGTCGAACCCCGGGGCGGCCTTCGCGAGATCGCCGACCGTCATCTTGTGATAGGTCGCGCTCGGCTCGCGCATGTCGACGCGGCGCATCGAGGCTTTGGCGAGCGCGGTCTCGAAATCGAGGATCGCCGCGGCGTCCTTTGCGGCCTGATCGGCCGGCTCGCCGATCAGCTGCAAAATGCGCCCAACGTGCGCGACGTAGTCGCCCCGCAGCGCGACCGACGCCGAGTCGGTGCGGATGTAGTAGTCGCGCTCCGGCAGCCCGAGGCCCCCCTGCCCGAGGTGCGCGATGTTCATGCCGCTGTTCTTGATGTCGGCCTCGCCACTGATGCCGAACGGGACGCTGAGGGCGGTGGGAATCAGCCGCGCGAGATAGGCCGCGAGCCCCTTGCGGTCCCGGATGGCGTCGATGCGCGCGAGCTCGGGCTTGATGGGCCCGTAACCCTCGCGCTCGGCGCGATCGGAATCCATGCACGACGAATAGAAGATCCCGAGCTTCTTGAGGGTCGGATCCGGCTCGCTCGCCACGTTCTTCCGGGTCTGCTCCAGCACGCCGTACAGCACTTCGGCGTTGCGCTCGGCAAGCTCGCTTCCCGCGCCGACCGCGATGCGCGAGGGCGGAATCTGCACCGTGTCGATCCAGGCGCCATTGGCGTAGCGATAGAAGTCCTTGCACGGCGCGCAGGTGGTGTCGCGGAAGCCGGGCACGTAGCTCGACATGGCGGGATTGTCGACATCGGCGGCGCGTGCGGAGCGGGCGGCCGGAATCAGGGCGAGCGCGAGCAGAGCAACGGCAAGTCGGGGGCGAATCATCGAGACCTCGGGGTGGAAGTGCGTGGGCGGACCCTGGGCGCGCGGGAACGCAGCCGGGTCGCGTGGGCAAAGAGCGCCGGGGAATCTAGCACGGCCGGCGCGTGCGCGGCCGGAGTGCGGCCCGAGGGGCTACGGACGCGGGATTTCGGGGGGACCAACGTCTCATCTCACGGTAGCACCACCACCCGCCGAGTCGAGTGCTTCCCTGCCGCGCTCGCCTGAACCAGGTAGATCCCCGCGTGAACGCGCCGCCCGTTGGCGTCGTCCAGCGCCCAGTGCATCGCCACGTCGCCCGCGGCGTGATCGCCGCGCTCGAGGGTCGCCACCTTTCGGCCGCTCAAGTCGTACACCGCCACTTCGAGCTGCCCAGCTGCGGCCAGGTGAACGCTCAATGACACCGGCGCGTGCGCCGGATTCGGCGCCGGCGGCGCGAGCGAGAGCGCGGCGCCCGACTTGGGCGAGGGCCCAACGCCCGCCAGCAGGCCCGCGGTATCGAACGCGATCGCGACCGGCGGCAATCCCGCATTGAGCGGCCCCGCGATCAGCGCATCGGTCCCCGCGCTATAGATGTAGAGTCCCGCGGTCGTCGCGCCGTTGTCCGCCACCAGCACCTCGCCGCGATCGTCGATCGCGCAATCCGGCAGGCTGAAGCCGCCCGGCGATCGCACCGTGCCAATCTTCGCGCCGCTCGTCGGATCGAACGACACCAGGCTCGAGTTGTAAGAGGCATCGCTCACGATCGCGTAGCTATGAGTCGCGTTGTACCACCGGACCGTGCCGATGTCGCCGCCCAGCTGCGCCTCGGTGGAGACCACGCCCACGTCCTTCAGCGCCACGGCGTCGATCGCTTCGACTCCGCCATCGTTGACGCCGAACACTCCCGCGCAGCCGATCCATAAATTGCTCGTGCCCGGCACTGGAATGAAATCCGTGACGGGATTCGCACCCACCAGCTGTATCGCCTGAACGCCGGGCGTCGCGGGATCCGCGTCGAGCACGGTGTCGGCCTGCGTGTCCACCACCGCCACGAGCCCCGGCCCGGTCGGCACGTAGCCATTCAGGCGATCGAGCCGCTGAATCGCCACGAGCAGCCGCGTGCCCACCATCGTCATCTTCGCCATCTCGGGCAGATGATCGGCGTCCGCGAACTGCGCGAGCGAGATGGTGTCGAGCAGCGCGCCGGTCGAGGGATTGCACACCTGAATGTAGCTCCGCTCGTACAAGCTCACGTAGGCCTTGGTGGCCGAGACGAACGCGATGTCCTGCGGGTTGGTGCCGGCGCCGACCGAGAACTGCCGCAGCGTGGCGTAGCCGCTCGCGGGATCGATGACCTGGATGTTGTCCGCACCGTAGCGGTTGATCACATAGATGAGTCCGCCGTACACGCGGATCGCGGCGTCGTCGAACACGCTCGCGACATCGGTGGACACCGCGCGGCTCGAGAGATCCATCGCGCTCATCGAGCCGGTGCTGAAATCGGAGGTGAGCAGGTACGCGCGCGACTCGGCGGCGTGTGATGGCTGCGGCGCCGCGAGCGCGGCGATCGTGACGGCGGCGAAGAGAATTCCAACTCGGTTGCTCATTGCGGGGCTCCTTTCAGTTGCCAGCTCAACGACGCGAACACGGTGGCGCCGGGCAGCGGATAGCCGGCCACGTCCTCGGCGCGCTCATCGGTCAAGTTCTTGCCCTCGAGCGTGGTGCGCAGCCCGCCCGGCAGCGGCGCCGAGATCGAAGCGCCGAGCAGCGTGCGGCTCGGCACGTGCTGCGCGTTGTAGCGATCGCGATAGTTGTCGCCGATCAGGTGCGCATCGGCACTGAGCGTGACGGCGCTCGCGGTCCAGTCGGCACGCGCGTAGATCTCGTGCTCCGGCCGCTCGGGCAACCGCTTGCCGTTCCACGCGGCGACCGGCCCGGTATCGATCGCGCTCTGCCAGGTGGCGGAGCCCGAGAGCGCGAGACGCGAAAGCGGAGCGAAGCTCGCCGTCCACTCGGTGCCGCGAATCCACGCGCTCGTAATGTTCGTGGCCTTCGTCGTGTTCGGCGAATTGGCCCAATAGAGGATCAGGTTGTCAACGCGCGACTGGAACACCGTCGCCTGAAGCGTCGCCGCACGGCCCGCGACGCGCCGGCTCCAGCTCGCGCCGGCGTCCATGTTCTCGGCGCGCTCGGGAACGAGATTGGGATTCCCGACGATCACTCCCTGATTGCCGAACAGCTCGAGAAAATCGGGCGGCCGCTCCGCGCGGCCCCAGTTGGCGCGCAGCTCGATTCCGAGCGGCGCGCTCACGCGCGCGCCGAGCTGGGGCGAGGAGAGCCAGCTGACGCGATCGATCGCGATCACCTGTCGCCCGACGCCGTTCGCGAACAGCTGATCGTCGAGCCGGTCCCAGCGGCACGCGGCGTGGAGCAGAACCGGCACGGCGCGGGGCCCAAAGTCCAGCGTGCCCGCGAGACCGGTGCTGCGCCGGCGGCTCTCGGGCGGATCGGGATATCCGTCCTCGGGATCGACCAGGTTCGCGCGATCCGCACCGGCGCTGGCGTTCGCCGCGAGCGAGAGCGCGCCCGGCAGCTTGTCCCAGCGTGCGCCAAAGTTCACGCGCTCGGCGCCAAAGCGATCGTCGGTGTCGTGCCGTCCGAGCCTCAGCTCGCCGAGCCCGTACGGGCCGCCATCGTCGCGGAAGCGTGAGCGCTCGCGCTCGAGATCGCCCGAGAGCGTCGCCTCGGGAGTCCAGCCGCGCGCGTCACGCCCCACGTCGAGCTGCGTGATCGAGCGCGCGAAGGCGAGCCGCGCGTTTTGCGCCGGCACCGCGCCCAGGCCGGGCAGCCCTTGAGCCTTCTGGAAGTAATCCTCGCTCAAGCTCGCGTGCACATTCCCTTGCGGCGTCCAGCGCAGCTTGCCGAGCGCGGTCGCGGCGTCGAACTTGTTGTTGGTGCGCACCTGCTCGCGATCGTCGGCGGGATTGAGCGGCGTGCCGTTGTCGTTGAGGTACGTGAAGTCGCCATCCGAAGATTGAATGCCGCCGTGCACGAGCCCCGAGAAGGCGCCGCGCGCGCCGCCCGCGCTCGCGCGCCCCTCCCACGTGTTGTAGGAGCCGTGCGCGATCCGCAGCTCGCTCAAGCCCGCGGCGGGCGCGGTCACCAGATTGATCGCGCCGCCCGGCGTCGCGGGCCCGAGCGAAACCGGAGCGAAGCCGCGATAGACCTCGACGTGATCGATCGCGGTCGCGGGCAGATCGCCCAGGTTCACGACGCCGTGCGCCGCGGTGGTGAGCGGCGCGCCATCGAGATAGACACTGACCTGTCCGGGCGGCGCGCCGCGCAGCGAGACGGTGCTGAACGCGCCGAGCCCGCCGTATTGCTCGATGTGAACGCCGGCCGCCTGCGCGAGAACGTCCGAGACGCTCTCGAGCGCGCGATTCGATTTGCCGGCCGACAGCTCGGTGACGAACGCCGTCGGCGCGCGGCGCTGCGCGTCGCTCAGCACGCGCTCGCGGCTGACGCGCACCTCGGGCAGCACGACCGCGATCGAATCGGGCGGCAGCGCGGGGGATACGGCGGCGGTGGAATCCCTGCGAGTTGTCGTGGCCGCCGAATCCGCCCGCGCCCCCGCCGAATCCGCGAGCGCTGCGGACACGGCCGGACTCGCCGCGGCCAGAACAGCAAAGATCAACGGTGCGATCACGGCGTCGCGCGCGCCTCAATCGAAGCGCCCCGGCTCTCGATCGGGAATCGGAAGCCGGGGCGTAGCGCCGCCGTCCGCCGATGCCTTCTCGCGAGGCATGCAGGGCTCATGGCTTCCGGGCAGGTTTCCTGACTTGTGGGCGCCGCGGGTTCCGCCTTTCCGATCTCGAAGATCAGTGGCGTTGGAACCCGAAAGACCCATCACAGTGGCGGGACCGTGGGGGAATCACACCCCTCTTCCCTTTTACCCCACGCGATGTGGGCACCCGGAAGTTGTCGCGCGTCACCATGCGCGCGCCTGGGCACGCGGTCAAGCGAAATGATTCAGCCGCGATCGAGCAGCGCGCGGGCGCGCGCGAAGATCGCGTGCCACATCGCCCGGCTGAGGCGTCCGGTCTGCGTGTTCTGCCGGCTCGGATGATACGAGGTGACGAGCACGAGGCCATCGGGCAACGTGGTCTCGCCGCCGTGAGCGAACTTTGGCCGAGCGCGCGGCGCGAGCTTCCGCCACCAACCCGAGGCCTCGAGATACGCGCGCAGCCCGATCGCGCCGAGCGCCACCACGACACGCACGCAATCGAGCAACGCGATCTCCCGCGCCATGAACGGCCGGCAGCGCGCCAGCTCCTTCGGGCTCGGACGATTCCCGGGCGGCGCGCAGCGCGCCGCGGCGGTGATGAACGCGTCCTCGAGCGCCAGGCCGTCGCTGCGCGAGATCGACTCCGGCTGGTTCGCGAAGCCGTACTTGAAGAGCGCTTCGTAGAGCCAGTCGCCGCTCGAATCGCCGGTGAACATGCGACCGGTGCGATTCGAGCCATGCGCTCCGGGAGCGAGCCCGACGATGAGGAGCCGCGCGCGCGCATCGCCAAAGCCCGCGACCGGCTTGCCCCAGTACTTCTGATCCGCGTACGCGCGGCGCTTGGTCCGCGCGACCTCTTCGCAGTAGCGCCTGAGCCGCGGGCAGCGCTCGCACGCGTGAATGCGCCGCTCGAGCGCGGCGAGATCGCGATCGCTTGGTGAGCTCAACGTCCGAGCCAGCTCACGCGCATCACGGTGACGCCGCCCGCATCGCTCGCGCGCGCGAAGTAGACGCCGGGCGGCGCCGCGGCGCCCGAGGCGCGCGCGCCGCTCCACGAGACGCTGCTCGATCCCGCTTGAAGCTCGTGGCTCCAGATGCGCGCGCCGGAGGCGTCCAGCAGCTCGATCCTTCCGCTCGATTGCACGCGGGCCAGCTCGAATCGCACGCTGCCGCGGCCGGGATTGGGGTCGGCGCGCAGCGCGGGTCCCGCGCCCAGCGGCTGCGGCTCACCGGCGCCCGCGATCCGGAGCAGCGCGAAGTCGCCGGCCGCGAGGCTCAGCGCGACGCTCGCGGAGCCGCCGCTGCCTGCGTCGATCGCGTTCCACGCCGCGCCATCGTCCGACAAGCGCTCGATTCGTGTGGCGCCCGGCAGCGCGATCGCGATGTCGTGGGCGGCGAGCGAGTCGGCGTTCGCGACCAGCAGGTAGCGTCCGCCCGCCGAGTCCGCGAACGCGCCGAGCGCGGCGCGGCCGCTCACGCCCGCGATCCATGCTTCGGTCTGGAATGCGTCCGCGCCCGGCGGCACCGATCCCGCGTGCCGCGTCCACGAGCGCGTGAGCCGCGCCAGCTCGCGACCCGCGACCGCCACGCGTGGATTGAACTGGGAGACGACGTCGTACCAGTGCGTCGTGTTGCCCGCGCTATCGATCATTCCGTAATGCCAGTTCGCGGCCGGATCCGGATTCGGCGTCCAGTAGGTGAAGTAGCCGACGCCGCCCGCGCCATAGGCGAGCGCCATCGAGCCCTGCCAGCGCAGCTCGCCGTCGGTGATCGCGCGATAATCGAAATGCTGGATCACCTGCGTGATCACCCAGAACGGAATTCCGTATTCGCGGGCGAGGCCCGCGGCCGCGGCGAGCTGGCGGACGAACAGATCGCGGTCGCCGCTGATCTCGAAATCGTAGAGGTTGTAGCACAGCACCGGCGCGTGCGTGGCGTCGAGATACGACTGCGCGTAGGGCGGCCACGCCTGCCAGCCGCCCGCCCACGAGCCCTGCAGATCGTTCCACGCCGGATGCTCGGGATCGCGGGCGCGAAGCGCCGGGAACAGCACCGAGAGCTGCGCGAAGCGCGCGGGAGGCGGCTCGTCGCCCAGATAGTAGCCGCCAAAGCCGGCGTGCCCGCGATACGTCGCGACGATGGAATCGAGCCACGCGCCACCCTCCGGCGAGGCCGGATCGAGGGTCTGAAAGCGTTCGAAGCGCCGATCCCAGATCAGGCACCGCATGCCGTTCGCCGCGGCGAGATCGCAGCGCGCGAGATTGTCTCCCACCCACCCGGAATCCTCGAGCGCCGGCAGCATGAGATCGAATCCCGTCGCCGCCACCTCGGCGATGCGCGGCGCGTTCGTCGAGTCGGCGGGCGGGCTCACCCATCCGAACGACGCGAAGACGGGCAGTGCGCCCAGCGACGTCGCGTGCGCGGGCGCGATCGGGCGCCTCGCCGCCACGCGCGACACCGCGTCGCCCGGAAGCAGCGTCACGAGCGCGAGCGCAAAAGCACCCAATGTCACATGTGTGGTGCGCAATGTGTTCCCTCCCGCGCTTGCTTCAGCGGCGGCGAGTCTCTAGATTTCACCGGTGCTCGAGCGCCTGAAGGCCGTGCTCTTGGGCGGGCCCAAGAATCTGTTCGACCCGCGGATCCACCACACGCTCGCCCTGATCGCCTTCTTTGCCTGGATCGGGCTCGGCTCCGACGGTCTTTCGTCCTCGTGCTACGGGCCGCAGGCCGCGTTCCTCGAGCTCGGCGCGCACCGCCACCTCGCCTTCTATCTCATCGCGGCCACCGTGCTCACGGTGTTTCTGATCTCGGCCTCGTACAGCCAGATCATCGAGTTGTTCCCGAGCGGTGGCGGCGGCTATCTCGTCGCGACCAAGCTGCTGGGGCCCGTGCCGGGCGTGGTGTCGGGTTCGGCGCTCGTGATCGACTACGTGCTCACGATCGCGACCTCGGTTGCGGCCGGTGTGGACGCTGTGTTCTCGAGTCTGCCACCGGAGTGGCACGGGGTGAAGCTTACCATCGAATTCCTGATCATCGCCGCCCTGACCGGGCTCAATCTGCGCGGCGTCAAGGAGTCGGTGCTGGTGCTGATGCCGATCTTCTTTTCGTTCATGCTCACGCACGTCGGCCTGATCGGCTACGGCCTCGGCACCCACGCGTTCAGCTTCGCGCACGTGGTGCGCGAGACCGGCCAGGACACCTCGACCGCGGTGCGCGACCTCGGGCTCTTCGGCGTGCTGTACGTGTTCGCGCGCGCGTTTTCGCTGGGCGGCGGCACGTTCACGGGCATCGAGGCGGTCAGCAACGGCGTGCCCATTTTGCGCGAGCCGCGGGTTCAGACCGGCAAGCGCACGATGCTCTACATGGCCACGTCGCTCGCGTTCACGGCGGGCGGCATTCTGTTCTGCTATCTGCTGGTGGACGTTCACCTCGAGCCCGGCAAGACGCTCAACGCCACGCTGTGGGATGCGCTCACCGCCGGCTGGCACATCGGGCACTGGAACGTCGGGCGCTGGATCTCGGGCCTCACCCTGCTCTCGGAGGGCGCACTGCTGTTCGTGGCGGCGCAGACCGGCTTCATCGACGGGCCGCGAACGCTCGCGGCGATGGGCGTGGATCAGTGGGTGCCGAAGCGCTTTGCGCACCTTTCCGAGCAGCTCGTGACGCAGAACGGCGTGATCACGATGGGCGTCGCCGCCGCGCTGGTGCTGGTGTACGCCGGCGGCTCGATCGAGACGCTGCTCGTCATGTACTCGATCAACGTGTTCATGACGTTCACGCTCTCCCAGCTCGGCATGGTGCGCCACTGGTGGAACACGCGGCGCGAGCAGGAGCACTGGCACCGCCGGCTGCTGGTGGCCGCGGTCGGGACGCTGGTGACGGGCGGCATCCTGTGCGCCACGGCGAGCATCAAGTTCCGCGACGGCGGCTGGGTCACGCTGCTCGCGACCGGCGTCCTGATCGTGTTCTGCATGGCGGTGCGCTCCCAGTATCAGCGGGTCAAGCGCATGATGTACTCGCTCGACGAGGTGCTCACGAATCTGCCCCTGCCCGAGCCCAAGACCATCCCCGAGCTCGCGCCCGACGGACCGACCGCGATCGTGCTGGTGGAATCGTACGCGGGACTCGGCATCCACACGCTGCTCTCGATCCAGCGCATGTTCCCGCGCCACTACAAGAACTTCGTGTTCTGCTCCGTGGGGCTCGTCGATTCCGGCCAGTTCAAGGGCGTCGCGGACGTGCAGTCGCTCGAGGACAAGGTGCGCGGCGATCTCGAGAAGTACGTGAACCTCGCGCACCGCATGGGCTACTACGCGGAGTATCGTTACACCGTCGGCACCGATCTGATCGCGGAGCTCGAAGGCATGTGCCTCGATCTCATCAAGGAGTTCCGCCGGCCCGTGGTGTTCGCGGGCCAGCTGGTGTTCCAGCGCGAGAACATCTTCACGCGCTCGCTGCACCACGAGACGGCGTTCTCGATTCAGCGTCGGCTGCAGTTCACCGGCGTGCAGGTGATCATCATGCCCATCCGCGTGTGGGAAAAGCAGAGGGCGGCGTAGCGGGCGGAATGCCGCGCGTGAGCGCGCGGCGCCGCATCGCGGGGAGGCGCGACGCATGATCTCGATCGATCTGAAGGGCAGGAACGCGCTGGTGATGGGCGTCGCGAATCATCGCAGCCTGGCGTGGGCGATCGCGCAGCAGCTGCACGCCGCCGGCGCACGGCTGTGCCTGACCTACGCCGGCGAACGCCTGAAGGAGATGGTGGCCGAGCTCGCCACCACGCTGCCGGGGACGATGCTGCTCGAGTGCGACGTCACGCGCGACGAGACCATCACGGCGGTTCACGATCAAATCGCCAAGGAGTGGGGCGCGCTCGAGATCTACGTGCATGGCGTCGCGTTCGCGCGCAAGGAGGATCTCGAGGGCGCGTTCGTCGCGACGCCGCGCGAGGGCTTCCAGCTCGCGCTGGACGTGAGCGCGTTCTCGCTCATCAACGTCACGAATCGCATGCTGCCGCTGATGGAAAAGCACGGCGCCGCGATCCTGACGCTCTCCTACCTCGCGGCCGAGCGCGCGGTGCCGTCCTACAACGTGATGGGAAGCGCGAAGGCCGTGCTCGAGCAGAGCGTGCGCCAGCTGGCACACGAGCTGGGCCCGAAGAATATCCGCATCAACGCGCTCTCGGCGGGACCGGTGAGCACGCTCGCCGCGCGCGGCATCCACGGCTTCACCGGCATGCTGAAGCAGCACGCCGAGAAGGCGCCGCTCAAGCGCAACATCACGAAGGAGGAGGTCGGCACGGCCGGGCTCTTCCTCTTGTCCGACCTTTCGAGCGGCATCACCGGCGAGACGCTCTATGTGGACGCCGGCTACCACATCATGGGCTGGTAGCGGGCCCGGGCGCGGAACGGCGCCCGCAGCCCCGAGCTTCCGCGGCCGCAACCCCGCGCCCCGCAACGCCCCAAATCGGCCCAAAATCCGCGATTTTACCGGGGAATACGCGCCCCGCCCCGGCGTATCCAGGGCCAGCAGCGCGCCCCATTCCACCCGCGCTCGAGGAGGCCCGTCATGTATCTCAGGAAGGTGATCGTCCCGATCTTCATGGCCGCGACCGCGGCCCTCGCTCTCGCTCCGCTCGCTCATGCCACGCAGAGCTGGTCGCACGCCCAGGGCCGGCTCGTGGACGTGCGCATTCTCGAGGACGACCAGCCCACCACGCTCTACTCGCGCGGCTGGAGCTGGAATCCCTCGCGCCGCTATTTCCAGGCCCACGAGGGCGGTCACTACGCGGTCGAGATCCGCAACCTCACCGGGCGCCGCATCGGCGTCGTGATGAGCGTGGATGGGCTCAACGTTCTGAATGGCGAGCGCTCGTGCCTCGCCAACTCGGAGCCAATGTACGTGCTCTCGCCGTGGGAGAGCGCGGTGATCCGCGGCTGGCGCACCTCGCTCGATGAGGTGCAGCAGTTCATCTTCGTGAACGAGCAGGTTTCGTACGCCGCGCGCGTGGGCAAGGCGAACGGCGACATGGGCTGGGTGCGTGTCGGGACGTTCGAGGAGGTGCGGCCGCTGGCGATCTGCCCGCCCTCGCCCGTGTGGGATCGCGGCGGCGCGGACTCGGGCGAGCCCGAGGAGAAGGATGAACGGGCGCAGAACGCGCCGAGCGCCGGCGCGCCGGATGGCGCGAAGAAGGAAGCGGCGCCCGAGGCCCAGAGCAACGCGCGCGATCAGCTCGGCCGCCTGGAATCGCGCGAGTCGGTGCCGGGAACCGGCTGGGGCGAGCGTCGGAACGATCGTGTCGAGCGCACCGAGTTCCTCGCCGCCTCGCGCCCCAGCGATCAGCTGATCTTCCGCTACGAATATGCCTCGGGGCTCGAAGCGCTGGGGATCCTCGAGCGCCCGGACCGGGTGTGGGAGCGTGAGAATGGCGCGCTCGGATTCGCTCACCCGCCACAGTGGTGATGACGACCGAGTCCTGAAGCGTGGGGAGCGGCGGGCCAGGGAGGGCTCGCCGCTCGAGCGTTTGGTCCCCCGGTGAGCGCCGGGCCCACGGGCGCTTGGTCCCCCGCGAGCGCCGCCGGGCCAGTCGGGCGTTTGCCCGCCTCCATTTCGACCTGATAGGCTCTCAAAGCTCTCGTTGGGGCATCGACCGGGCGATATTGAGGCTTCTATCACACTTAATGGAGACTTTATGCGCACTTTGAGCGCCGAAGAGGCGGCGGAGCTGCTCCACCTCAAGGTCAAGCGGGTACAGATTCTCGCGCGGCAGGGGAAGCTCCCGGCGCTTCGTCTCGGGCGCAAGTGGCTGTTCCGGAGCGACGAGCTCGAACAGATGCTCGGCGCGAGCGTGACCGCGGCAGAGCGTCCGCTCGAGATCAGCGCGCGCAATCGGCTGAAGGGCACGATCACCCGGCTCTCGATCGACGGCCTCATGTCCGAGGTCGAGCTTGCGATCGGCGATCAGACTCTGACCGCGCTCATCACGCGCGCTTCCGTTGAGCGTCTGCGCCTCAAGGTGGGCGGAACGGCGTACGCGATCATCAAGTCCACGGAGGTCATGATCGGCGCCGAAGGCGACCGGTCGTGAGGCGCGTCGCTCCGCTCCTCGCCGCGTTCGCGTTCGCCGCGCTCGCTCCCCTTGCGGCGAGCGCCGGAGATGGGACATCGGCTCGCGCCGGCTCGCTCACCGTGTTCGCGGCCGCCTCGCTCTCGGGCGCCTTCGATGAGATCGGCAAGCGCCTGGAGGCCGCGCAAGGCATCATCGTGACCTACAGCTTCGCGGGCTCCCAGCAGCTCGCGGCGCAGATCGAGCAGGGCGCCGCCCCCGATCTTTTCGCCTCCGCCGATCTGAGGTGGATGGACGAGCTGCGCCAGAAGTCGCTGCTCGCGCCGGGCGACACCGTCTTCTGCCACAACCAGCTCGTGGTCGTGGTCCCCAAGGCGAATCACGCGCACATCCGGAAGCTGACCGATCTCGCGAACGGAGGTCTCAAGCTGGTGCTGGCCGCCGAAGCCGTGCCGGTCGGCAAGTACAGCCGCCAATGCCTGCAGAATCTCTCGCGCCTGCCCGGCTTTGGCGACGATTACGCGACCCGCGTGCTCAAGAATCTCGTTTCGGAAGAGGAAAACGTGAAGTCGGTGATGAGCAAGGTGCAGCTGGGCGAGGCCGACGCCGGCATCGTCTACTCCTCGGACGTGACGCCCTCGGCCGCGCGCGAGGTGCGCGTGATCGAGATCCCCGCGAGCGCGAACGTGATCGCGAGCTATCCGATCGCGCGCTTGGCGAGCGCGGCTCATGGGGCCGAGGCCGACGCGTTCCTCTCCTACCTGCTCTCGAAAGCAGGCCAGGCGATCCTCACCGAGA
>Ga0209698_10000144_pt1 | contig 72862 bp, 56 predicted proteins | sample LitLauG_LLR_2012_FD_187203 | JGI IMG/M metagenome (GOLD analysis project Ga0209698, IMG submission 187203) | Freshwater sediment microbial communities from Pennsylvania, USA - Little Laurel Run_MetaG_LLR_2012 (SPAdes) (version 2) | ecosystem: Environmental > Aquatic > Freshwater > Creek >... | reverse complement strand
CATCGCCGTCGTTCCATGGAGGAAAGTGAATGGCCAAAAAGCCAACCGCCGCCGACGCTCAACTGATTCTGCAACTCTATGATCTTCGCCGCGAAGCCGAGATGCGCAAAGCTCGCAACTGGTGGGCCATCGATTTCTTTCCGCACAACGCTGACGATTACCTGAAAGTTGCCTGGGCCATGGGAAGCCAGGAAAATAACTGGTTGCGGCAGGTGAGCGGCTATTGGGGTTTGGCCGCGTCGTTCGTTCTACAGGGTGTGTTGAACGAAGACCTTTTCCTACAGCCGGGTTTCAGTGGCGAAATGTTCCTGATCTATGCCAAGCTCCACCCCTTCATCAAAGAATTGCGCGAGAAGCTGGGCGACCCCCATGCATTTCTCAACATAGAGAAAGTCATCAACCATACAAAATGGGGGCGCGACCGGCTGCAGTTCATGCTGAAGCGCGTCGAGATGATGCGGCAGAAAAGGGCTGAGAAGAAATAGAGCTGAGTCTCTACCGCAGGGCAATCCTTCCGGCTGGCTTAAAGCTCGCTCGCACGCGAATTACATCCTGACGCCATTTCATCTGTTATCCTAGTCGGCTGTGCGGATGATCTGGTGGTTTCTGATTCTGGGCGGCAGCACTCTGGTGGTAGTGTGCGTGGCGATCGCTTTGTATATCCACCTGCGGCGGCACTTGCAGAAGGCGCCTGCGGCGCACGAAGGAACGGCGAGTGAAGTTGAAACCCAGACAGACCACATCGAACATTGAACGTTGGCGTAATGGTTGGGAGGTCCAGCTATGTCAAACCCTGCTCTTCACACTCTAAGCACCGGGCAAGAGCGCGCGCTTGAAGCCGCGCGACAGGTTGCGCTCGTGGTAGGAGCGAGCCTTTTCGTTGCCTTGTGCGCGCACGTCACTATTCCGTTGATGCCTCTGACTCCGGTGCCGCTCACGGTACAGAACTTCGCTGTGATTCTGGTCGGCTTGTTGCTCGGGAGTCGCCGTGGATTTGCAGCCATGGCTCTTTATTTGATTGAAGGTGTATCTGGCCTCCCGGTGTTCAATCCCACTGGTCCGGGCGGGATCGCGCAGTTGCTCGGCCCGACCGGCGGGTTCCTGATGGTGTATCCGTTGGTGGCCTTGGTTGCTGGTTTCCTTTTTGAGCGTGGTGCTAAGACTTTCCTGCGCGCTGCGATCGCCGGTCTGGTGGCTGAGATTCTGCTCTTTGCGGGCGGTCTGACCTGGCTCTATGTGTTTACGCATTCGCTGGCAAAGGCCGCCTATCTTGGCCTCTACTTTTTCGTCGCCGCCGAAATCATGAAGGTGATGTTCGCCGCCGCGATTGCGGTTCGCTGGCGCGGCGGTATCGCCAAGCAGCGGTAGGCAGCGGATTTCTTGGAGTTCACACAATGACTGCAGTATCCGAGACAGCAAAAGCGCCCAGCGGCAGTTCGACGCAAGTGCGCGAGATCGCCGTCGCTCACAGCCCGGATTCCGACGACGCCTTCATGTTCTACGGCCTCGCCACCAACAAGGTACGTACTCCAGGCCTGCGCTTCAGCCACAGTCTCTGCGATATTGAAACGCTGAATCAGAAAGCCCGCGAAGGCGTCTACGACGTGACTGCCATTTCGTTCCACGCCTATCCTTATGTGCAAGACAAATACGCGCTGATGGCCTGCGGCGGCAGTGTGGGCGAGGGCTACGGCCCGATGATCGTATCGCCCCGTCCTTTTACTCCGAGCGAGGTGAAGACCAAGCGGATTGCCGTGCCCGGCACGCTCACCACCGCCTTTCTGGCGCTGAACCTGTTTGCTCCGGGAATCGAAACCGAGGTCGTGCCCTTCGACCAGATCATTCCGCAGGTGCTCGAAGGCAAGTACGAAGCTGGACTCATCATTCACGAAGGCCAGTTGACGTACGACAAGTCCGGCTTGCATCGCATCGTGGATCTGGGGAGGTGGTGGCAGAAGGTCACCGGCTTGCCGCTTCCTCTGGGGGGGAATGCGATTCGTCGGGCACTGGGGCCGGAGCTGATGTCGGCAGTGACCGGTGCTCTGCGCGAGAGCATCCAATACGCCCTCGATCACCGCGAGGAAGCGCTTGCCTACGCCATGCAGTTCGCTCGTGATCTCGATGCGCAGACGGCCGACAAGTTTGTCGGCATGTACGTGAACGAGCGCACCCTCGACTATGGTCCCGACGGACGCGAAGCCGTCCGCCGCCTGCTCGATATGGGACATAAGGCGGGGATCATCGGGCCGGAATCGCGGGTAGATTGGGTGGGGTAGATCCTCTCCGCTGTTTCCGAAGTGCTGACCATGACCACCACATTCGAAGAAGAATGTTCACAATTCGGTCGGTTTCTGGTTTCCAATGGCTATCCGGACAAGCTCATATGGGTCACGCCTCAAGACGTTCTTGTCACCGGCGCGCGACACTTCTATGTGAGGGTGCCTGTTCCGGCCGACAACCTAAAATATGCTCGTGAGCTCTATGACACAGCAATGAAGCAGCAATCTGGCATTTCCTTCTCGACCGTGTGCGAGACAGACCAAGCAACTTGTTGTAATGTCTGGGTTCCCGTCGACGAAGACGAACGTCAACGTGCGATGTGCTCCAAAGCAGCCTTGAAGATGTCTGCAGCCACCGGGGACAGTAGGGCGCAGGGCAAGAGAGTACGCAATCGTGTGGTGTGGTGGTACCTGAGCCTTCGCCATCGTAGAAAACAAGCACGGAGAGCGGACCTTTTCTGGGGTTGAAGTTCCAAACTATTAACATATCCGGTGCCGGAGTAATTCTTGTCGCCGAACCCTTCCGACAATCGCCAAACCCTTCTCATCGACGCCGACGACACGCTCTGGGAGAACAACATCTACTTTGAGCGGGCGATCGCCCGCTTCATTTCGTTTCTGAATCATCACGAATTTACTCCTGAGCAAGTGCGCGAAGTGCTCAACGACGTGGAGCGCGAGTGCATCGTGAAGCACGGATACGGTCTGCACAGCTTTGCGCATGCGCTCGTGGACACGTTTGAGCGGCTCAGCGTCGAACCGGTCACGCCTGAACTGCACGCCCGAATCAACAGTTTTGCCCACAGCATTTCTGATCATCCGGTCGAGATCCTGCCCGAGGTGCCCGAGACGCTGGAATCTTTATCCGAGCGCCATCACCTCATCTTGGTGACGAAGGGCGCCATTGCCGAGCAGACCGGAAAGATCGAGCGCTCGGGGCTGAAGGAGTATTTCGCTGCGACGGAAATCGTCGCTGAGAAAGATACAGAAGCATATGCTCGCGTGGTCGAGAAATTCGAACTGGAACACGATTCCACGTGGATGGTCGGCAACAGCCCCAAGTCCGACATCAATCCTGCGCTCGCGGCCGGACTGCATGCCGTCTTCGTACCACACGGCGCAACATGGGTTCTGGAGCACGAAGAAGTAAACGCAGCGCCGCCGGGTCAGAAGTTGCTGATCGTCGGCCGCTTTGCAGAACTGCGAGAGCACTTCTAGGCAAACTCTGAGTAAGGCGGGTGCGCGGGCGGGTTACGAGCTTTTAACCGCGAAGCGTGCTAAGAAAGGCCGCGAAGAACGCGAAGAAAGGCACGCCGGACGCCCACAGCGACATAATCAGAGATTCAGGAGAGGCTAGTTCCAGCCGCCTTTCTGAGTTGCTCGAAGATCGGCACCGCCTCAAAACCAAATTCGCGCCGGAACCGGCTCGCGTCAAGCAAGCGGGGGTTTCCGGTCGCAGGCTCATGGCCTGGCCTGACTGTGATGTTCGAATTCAGATTCTCCACCTCGCGCTTCAGATCAGCCACCACCACCGACTCGCAGGGCGCGTTATAAATCGCGTGTGCAGGGGCTGATGCCTGCAAAAGCGTCACCAGCAACCTGGCGGCGTCGTCCACGTGAACCACGAGGAGTCTCTCAGAACTCATGTAGGGAATCACAATTTCAGAGGGTTGCGTGGTGTGCAGCAGTTCAAAGATCTGACTCCTCCACGCCGACGTCGCCGACCGCGCGCCTGGTCCCACGACACGCCCGATTCTCAAGCTCGCGAACTGCAAGCCGTAACACCTACGATAAGTTTCTCCGAGTTGCTCTGTGTAGAGTTTTGCTGCCCCGTAAAGATCCTCTGGCGCTGCGCGATCGGTCTCCGCCACCACCTGGTCGGCGGGCCCCGTTCCATACACGCTGAGTGAGCTCCCAAACACAAATCGCTGCACGCCGAGCTGCCGCGAAGCCTCCAGCAGATTCACGCTGCCGCCGACATTGACCTGCGTTGCGCGCAGTGGTTCACGTTTCGCCACAGTCGGCAGAATCGCGGCCAGGTGGATGATTCCGCCGATCGGCTTCTGTTGAAGTGTCCGCTGCAGTTGCGCCGCATCGCTGATGTCACACACTTCTTCATCAGCGCCGGACCCGTTCGCGGCCACATTCGGGGAATGGTCCAGAGAAACCACACTATAACCTGTACGCTGTAAAAGTTTAACCACGGCGCGGCCAATGAATCCGCACCCTCCAGTGACCAGCACCGGCCTGTCTTTATCAATGTCCATGGCCGCTTGGTGGCGGAATCACTTTCGTCACTATGTTTTCATTTTCGTCACCGCATCAAACTAACCAACAACCCAGTCACGCTGCGGGCATTTCCGCATGTTACGCTCAACCTGGCTGGAAATGGCGGTTCCCACTTCGTCAGTGGCGATACAGACCAACAATTTACGGCGGCTGTTGAATACGGTGGAGGCGCTCTCGGAACTTGGCCCCGCGCTAACGGCGGAGCGCGAGTTCTCCGACACGTCGCGCCTCATGCTGTCGGCGATCATGGAAGCGGCGGGTGCGCGCGAGGGAACACTGCTACTGTTCAGCGAAAAGCCGGCGATGCTGACCTCGGCGGCGGCACAGGGATTCGCCCTGATGCCCGACCCCGCTTTCATTCCTCTCCTCCCCAAGCATGTACATGCGCTGACGGCGGCGCGTGGTCCTATCGTTCTCAACTCTTCGACGTACTCAGTCTTCTTGAGTTCCAATGGCAACGTGGCGCCGGAACTGTTCAAGTGTCTCGCCCCGTTGAAATCCTCGGGCCGGCTGGCCGGCGTTGTCGCCCTCGGTCGCCGTTCGGGCGACGCCCTTTATGAAGACAGCGAACTCGACGCCCTGGAACTCCTTTGCAGCTACATCGCCCTGGCCGTACACAACTACGCTCTGACCCAGACTGTGGCGCGGCGGGTCTCGGAAAACCTGCGGCTCATGGCCTCGCTGCACGGATTCTACGATAGCGCCCTCGAAGCTTTCGCCACTGCTATCGACGTCAAACACGTCAACATTCACGGCCACTCCCTGCGGGTAGGACGTTACGCGGCCGCCATCGGCGAGGCCATGGGCATGCAGCCAAGCGACATCGCGGCCCTGCGCAGCGCCGGATATCTTCATGACATCGGAAAGGTCGCCGTGGACCGGCGCCTGTTCGGCAAGCCCGGAGCGCTCGACCCCGAGGAATTCCGTGAAATGGCGGACCACACCACCGTAGGCCACCAGATCGTGAGCAGTGTCCAGTTTCCCTGGCCTAAGATTCCTGAGATCGTGCGCTGGCATCACGAACGCAGCGACGGTTCCGGCTATCCCGACAAGCTCATGGAAGACGACTTGCCGATGGCGGTGCGCATCGTGGCTTTGGCTGACTCATTCGACGCCATGACCAGCGCGCGCCCTTACCGCGCCCCGCTTTCCGTCGGCAACGCTCTTAGTGAACTGGTGCGCGCGGCTCCGCAGAAATTCGATCCCAATGTTGTGCAGGCCCTGCTGATCCAGGTACGGCGCGACGCGGTGGGGAGCAACCGAAGTCCGCTGCTGGAAGGGGTTTCGGTGAACATTGCGGCGACCGACATCGACCACCTCGCCGCTACGCTGCAACACAAAGCCACGCGCAGCAAGGTGTTTCTGCTTGGCGAGGACCGCCAGGCGTAACCCGGGCGCTCTGAACCCCTTGTCTCTCTATCAGTTTCCAGCTTTCGCGGAATCCTCCGCGACAGCAACTTTTTTCCCCGCCGGGGTTCATAATTTGGAGACGTGGTCCTTCCCGGGAGCCTTCATGAGATCCGGCCTCGCTAAGCCCGTTGTTCTTTTGTTGTGCTTGAGCCTCGCTGGCGCGGCCCAGCAACGGCTCGCCAAGAAGAAGGACAAGGACGTGGGCTCCAGCGCGAGCGAGCAGAAGCGTGCCGTGCACGCGCTCAATCGACTTACCTTTGGCCCGCGACCCGGCGATCTGCAGCATGTCATGGCGGTCGGCGTCGACCGTTGGATCGATCTGCAGCTTCACCCGGAAAAAATCTCGGACAATGCTCTTGAATCCCGCCTCGCTCCCTTCCGCACGCTGCGCATGAGTTCGCGCGAAATGGTCGAAGAATTTCCTGACGGCCAGGTGATCAAGCAGGTCATGGAGGGCAAGCGATCCATGCCTTCTGATCCCGCAAAGCGCGCGGTGTTTCAGGTGCAGGTTGCGCGCCTCGAAGAAAAGAAGGAAGAGAAGAACGAACGAAAAGCGGAGGCTGCTGCTCCTCAGGTTGCAGTTGCTCCTCGTCGCGGGCCGGAGATGCCACCTGCATCCGAGGGGGCGAAGACTGCAGAAGAGATCGCCGCCGCGGCCACCGCCAGCGCGAATTCCGGCGGTAACGCATCGGGAGACGGCAACGCGATGGGCGCCCGTGACAGGGCGATGTCCCCGTCCGTCGATACAAAGCCCATGCCCGCGGACGATGCCGAGGCGCGCCGCATGGAAGAGCGCCTGTACGCCGATCTCGAAGTGCAAAAGCTGGTCGACCTTCCGCCTGACCAGCGCTACAAGAGAGTGTTCTCCATGCCGACCGATCAGCAGGTCGCTTTCGCCGACGCGCTGCGTGGAGGCAAGGGGCAGGAGTTTCTTGTTGGTCTCGATCCCAAGCAGAAGGAAACTCTGCTCGCGATGAACAACCCGCAGGCCGTGGTCGTGGACGAACTGGTCCAGGCCAAATTGCTGCGCGCCATTTACAGCGAGCGCCATCTCGAAGAAGTGATGACCGATTTCTGGTTCAACCACTTCAACGTGTTCATCGGTAAGGGCGCCGACCGCGTGCTGATCACCAACTACGAGCAGGATGTGATCCGCCCACGCGCCCTGGGCAAATTCGAAGACCTGCTGGTCGCCACCGCCAAGAGCCCGGCGATGTTGTTTTATCTCGACAACTGGTTAAGCGTGGGCCCAGACTCCATGCAGGCGCTTGGCGTTCCGGCCCGTCCAGGTCCGTACGGGCCGCGCCGTTATCCGCCTTTTCCCAGGCCGAATCCGAACGCCAGGCCCAAGCCGAACAGCGGGCTGAACGAGAACTACGGCCGCGAATTGCTGGAACTCCACACGCTCAGCGTGAATGGTGGGTATTCGCAACGCGATGTCACCGAGGTCGCCAAAGTCTTCACCGGTTGGACCATCGACAAGCCCAACGAGGGTGGAGGCTTCCGCTACGATCCGCGCCGGCATGAGCCCGGGCCGAAGTTCGTGCTTGGGCATCGCATCAAGCCCAAAGGAGAAGATGAGGGCAGGGAAGTGCTGCACATGCTGGCCAGCAGTCCGCAGACGGCACACTTCATCTCGCTGAAACTGGCGCAGCGCTTCGTGTCCGATGATCCGCCTCCGGCGCTGGTGGATCGCATGGCGAAGACTTTCGCGAAGAAAAAGGGTGACGTCCGCGAGGTTCTGACCACTCTGTTCCATTCGCCGGAATTTTGGGCCGATGGCAACTATCGCGCCAAAGTGAAAACTCCGCTCGAGTTTGTGGCCTCCGCGGTGCGCGCCACCGGCGCCGACGTGGAGGACGCCATGCCGCTTGCCCGCCAGTTAAACAACATGGGCATGCCTCTGTACGGAGCGCAGCCGCCCACCGGCTACTCGATGAAAGCCGAGACCTGGGTGAGTTCGTCGGCGCTGCTCAACCGCATGAATTTCGCGATGGCCCTGACTGGAGGCAAGGTTCGGGGCGTGAAGGTCGACGCCGTGCAGTTGGCAGGAGGCCCGCCTCCGCCAGCGGACGCGGCGCTGACGCTCTCCACCATGGAGGCGAAGTTGCTCGCAGCGGACGTGTCGAAGCAGACGCATGACTCGATCGAGGCTCAGATTGCGTCGCCAGCGAAGAACGCACCGCTGGCACCACAAGATCAGAAAGCCCAGCGAAAGCCCGTTGATATACCGCGTCCGCCCGACGCGAGCACGATCGCAGGCCTGCTGCTGGGCTCGCCGGAGTTTCAGAGGAGATAGCCGCGTCGTAGAGACGTAGCAAGCTACGTCTCTACGGAGTGTCTTTAAATGTCCATTACTCGTCGCGTATTTCTTCGCAATAGCGCTCTTGCCGTGGTCGGTACGGCAGCCGTACCGAGCTTTCTTACTCGTGCCGCATTTGGCGCAGTCGACGATGGCGGACGCACCATGCGACTGGTCGTGATCTTCCAGCGCGGGGCCGCCGACGGGCTGAACATCGTCGTCCCTCATGGCGAGCCGCAGTACTACGCGATGCGGCCGAGCATCAACATTCCACGTAAGTCAGTGCTCGATCTTGATGGCTTCTTCGGACTGCATCCGTCGTTGTCAGCTTTTCAGCCGCTCTGGCAGCAGCGTCATCTGGCCATCGTTCATGCCGCCGGCTCGCCGGACACGACGCGCTCGCACTTCGACGCGCAGGACTTTATGGAAACCGGCACTCCCGGCGTGAAAGCCACCGAGGACGGATGGCTCAACCGGTCCCTGCGCAACCTGCCGCCGACCGCGCAGAGGTCCGCTTTCCGGGCGATCGCGCTGGGCCCGTCGCTGCCGCGCATTCTGAGCGGCTCCGAACCCGCCGTCGCCATGAATAACATCAACGATTTCTCGGTCGGAGGCAAAAGCCCGAAGCCTTCACCCGCCGCCAGCGCCTTCGAGGCCATGTACGACCAATCGTCCGACGCCGTGCTGCACGGCACCGGTGAAGAAACCTTCGACGCCGTGAGGATGCTGAAGGCGGCCGATCCCGGAAAGTACAGTCCCGCAACTGGAGCGAATTATCCCAAAGGACGCTTCGGCGACAGCCTGCGCCAACTCGCGCAACTGATCAAAGCGAACCTCGGAGTGCAGGTGGCGTTTGCCGACATTGGCGGATGGGACCATCACGTCAACGAAGGCGCGACTGAAGGCCAGCTCGCCAACGTGCTTACCGACTTCTCGCAGTCGTTGGCCGCGTTCTGGACCGACCTCGGGAATCTTGGGGAAGACACGGTCGTCGTGACCATGTCGGAGTTCGGCCGCACCGCCCGCGAGAACGGCAACCGCGGCACCGACCACGGCCACGCCAACGTGATGTTCGTGCTTGGCGGTCCGGTGAAAGGCGGCAAAGTCTATGGCCGGTGGCCTGGCCTCGACCAATCACAGCTCTACGAAGGCCGCGACCTCGCGTTGACCACCGACTTTCGCCAGGTGATTGGAGAGGTTGTCACGCGCCATCTGGGGAATAAGAATCTGGCCAACGTCTTCCCGGGTTTTGACAACCAGCCGGGGAAGTTCCTCAGATTCTTTGGGTAGGAATTGTCGTCGGGATACGTCGGTGCGTAGAGCCTCTTCACGGGTAGTGTAGACCAAACCCTCAGTGGCTAAAGCCCGAAGCTAGCTACCCTGCTGACGGCACGACCGAAGTCGTGCCCTTCCCGGCGCGCTCGTGCTTGTACGGTCATATCTGAAATGCAGCCGCTACATGTCGATGAACACTTCGCCGTTCTCGACCTTGACCGGGTAGGTCTTCAACTTCTGATCCGGATGATCCATGGCTACGCCGGTCTTCGGATCCCATCGCCAGCCGTGCCAGGGGCAGACAACTTTGCCGTCTTCGATCATGCCCTGTCCTAGTGAGCCACCCTGATGCAGGCACACGTTATCCATCGCGGTGATCTTTCCCCATACGTTGGCAATGCAGATCACTTTTCCATTGCAGGGAAAGTCTCGTGCTTCGTTGGTGGTGGGCAGATGGGCTTGAGAAATGATTCTGACGAAGGCCATAGCTAGTTCAATAAATTATCACTAAAGTAGAGCCCGTCCGGGAGATGACGAAGGGCTCAATACCCGCTCACGCCCGCTAGCGCGGTCACTTCGGCTGCAGCGTCTGCGCGATCATTACCTGGCGCTTGAAATTCTCCACCATGTTCGGATCGAGGCGCACTTCGGTCGGCTTCCTGGCCAGCGTCATGGTGTCAATTTTGTCCTGCAGTTTGAGCAGTGCGTAGAACAAATTCTCCGGGCGCGGCGGGCATCCTGTCACGTAAACGTCTACCGGAACGATCTTGTCTACGCCTTGTAGCACGGCATAAGTATTGAACGGGCCGCCCACCGACGAGCATGCGCCCATTGAGATCACCCACTTTGGGTCGGGCATCTGATCGTAAATGCGCTTCACCACCGGCGCCATTTTCAGCGTGACCGTGCCGGCGACGATCATCAGGTCGCTCTGGCGCGGGCTGGGACGGAACACTTCGGAGCCGAAGCGCGCGATATCGAAGCGCGAAGTGGACGAGGCGATCATTTCGATCGCGCAGCAGGCCAGGCCAAACGTCATCGGCCATACCGCGGACTTACGCGCCCAGTTGAAGACGTAGTCGACGGTGGAGATCAGGAAGTTCTTCTCAAACTTGTTTTGCAGCCAGCCCATGGATGGTCCTCGCAGAACCGCTACACAGGCAGTCTAGGTAACCGGTGATTCGGTGTCAAACAGGTGCCGGAAAGGGATATTCCACCCCGCACAAAGAGGTGCAGGGTTGTGGCGCCCGGCTGTCAACTCCCGGAAGACGATGTCTGTTCTATGTCCCAAAAGACTCGTCGAAGCGATAAGATGCACGTTGACGACTCAGGAGGCATCATGAGGAAGGAAATCTCTCGCAGACAGTTTCTCGAGATTGGAACCGCGGCCGGAACGAGTCTATTGCTGAAGGATGTTGCCAGCGCGCGGCCAGGGACCGATCGGATTTCTTCGCGGACTCTGGGGCGAACAGGCGCGACGGTTTCGATTCTAGCTTTCGGGTGCGGCAGTCGCTTCCTGATGTATAAGGAGGAAAACAGCGCCGATGCGATCCTCAATCGCGCGATCGATCTGGGCATCACGTATCTGGATACGGCATATGCGTACGGAGATGGCGCGAGCGAAACTCGGGTCGGCCGGGTGATGGCGACACGCCGGAAAGAGGTGTGGCTGGCAACGAAGATTCCGGATCGTACCCGGGACGAATTCCTGCGCCGCCTGGAGGCAAGCCTCAAAAGGCTTAAGACAGACCATGTGGACCTGGTCCATATTCACAGCCTGGGGCAGGAGAGCGATCTCGAGAAAATCGAAAGCCGGGACGGGGCTCTCAAGGGTCTGATGGAAGCGCGTGAGCAGAAGATGGCGCGCTTTGTCGGCATGACCAGCCATACCAACGGAGAAGTGATGGCCAAGGCCATCGGGCGACATGACCTGGACTGCGTGCAGATGGCGCTCAACGCATCCGGTAACGGCCGGTTTGAAGAGCTTGCCCTGCCCGCGGCTAACGCTAAGAACCTGGGTGTGATTGCCATGAAGGTGACCGGTCAGGAGTTTCTTGTGGGCGACGGTCCGGGAAAGGCTGACATGAGCTCTCTGCTCCGTTATTCCATGAGCTTGCCCGTAACCACTGCGGTTGTGGGAATGCCGCGCCCCGAGATGCTCGCGCACAACGTCGAGACCGCGCGGAGCTTCTCACCGCTCAATGATCAGGAGAAGGATCGCCTGAGGCAGCAACTCAAGCCTTCTCGTGATGGGCTGGAGAAGCGACTGGTCGGGCATCTGGATGGACCGACTGCAAACCCAGAAATGTTTCTGGCGTAGAACCCGAAGACGGCGGGGAATGCGAAGGCTGTGAAGGTCACAACCTTAGAGAATCGCGAAGGATTGGCAACCCGCAGGTCCTCGCGAAGAGCTTCTTCTCCTTTCCACAGCTGGGTGGCGGGTCGACATGATTGGTAGAATACCGGTGTTCCTATAGTGATTTTGCTGGAATGGAGCGTGAAGGATGTCGCTGATTTGCGGTCCTCATAGTTCTCTCATGCTGACTGGTTTGTTCTCTGCCATTTCGCTGGTTGGAGAAACACCACAGCCGCCCGTCGCGCCGGTGATCGAGCATCGTGAAACGCGCCACGGGAGCATGGTGGTCGACAACTATTTCTGGCTTCGCGAGAAGTCGAATCCGGAAGTCATCAAGTACCTGGAGAAGGAGAACGCCTACACCGAGGCCGTGACCAAGCCGGCAAAGCCCTTCGAGAACGCTCTCTACAGCGAGATGTTGTCGCACATCAAGCAGACGGACTTGAGCGTGCCGGTCCGGCGCGGGGACTATTACTACTATTCGCGCACCGAGGAAGGAAAGCAGTACCCGATCCAGTGCCGCAAGAAAGGCAATCTGGAGGCGAAGGAAGAGGTGCTGCTGGATCTGAACGAGTTGGGGCAAGGGAAGAAGTTCGCCGCGCTCGGAGTTTTCGTGGTGAGCGACGATCAGAATCTCCTTGCCTATACGATCGACTACGTCGGTTATCGCCAGTTTAGTCTTTACGTTAAAGATCTGCGGACAGGCGCTACGCTCCCGGACACCATTGAGCGCGTCGACAGCGTTGCCTGGGCTTCCGACAACCGCACGCTGTTCCTGACCACCGAGGATGAAGTGACCAAACGCGCGAACTGCGTCTGGCGCCACACGCTGGGCCAGAAGGGATTTGAGCAGCTGTATGAAGAAAAGGATGAGACCTTCAGGCTGGGGGTGGAAAAGACCCGGGACAAGAAATACTTGTTGCTTTCTGCAACGAGCACCGATACGAGCGAGGTTCGCTACCTGAAGGCCGATCAGGCGAAGTCGGAGTTCACCGTTTTCCTTCCACGTGAAAAACAACACCGCTATTTCCTGGATCATCGCGAGAACCTTTTCTATATTCGAAGCGACAAGAACGCCAAGAACTTCCAGGTTTTCACCGCGCCCGAAGATGCTCCCGACGCGAAAAACTGGAAGACCTTCATCCCGCACGACAAGGACGTCCTGGTCGAGGACATCGATCTGTTCCGCGATTTTGCGGTCGCAGTGGAAAAGTCGCAAGCGCTCAACCGCATGCGGATCTTCGACTTCAAGACAGAGCAGTGGAGCGTCATCTCGTTTCCCGAACCCGTGTATTCAGCATTTCCCGGTGACACACCGGAATATGCGTCGACAACTTATCGCTACAACTATCAAAGCCTGATCACGCCACCGAGCGTCTTCGACTATGACGCGCAGAGCCACAAGTCGACACTTCTGAAGCAGCAAGAAGTGCCGGGGGGTTACGTTGCTTCTCAGTACGTCTCGGAGCGCCAGTGGGTGACAGTGCGCGACGGGGTCAAGGTACCGCTTTCGATTGTCTACAAGAAAGGGTTTGAGCGTAACGGCACACGGCCACTCTTGCTGTATGCCTATGGTTCCTATGGATTCGGTATGCCCGCGACCTTTTCGGCTTCGCGGTTGGTCTTGCTCGACCGCGGCCTGGCGTTCGTGATCGCTCACATTCGCGGCGGCGACGATATGGGTGAGCAGTGGCACGACGACGGCAAACTGATGAACAAGAAGAACACGTTTAACGATTTCGTTGATTGCGCGGAGTATCTCATCCAGCAGAAGTGGACCTCCGGCGATCGACTTCTGATCGAAGGTGGCAGTGCAGGCGGCCTGCTGATGGGCGCGGTGGTCAACATGCGTCCGGATTTGTTCAAGGCCGTCCACCTGGCCGTGCCTTTTCTCGATGTCATGAATGACATGATGGACCCGTCCCTTCCCCTGACCACGACTGACTATCCGGAGTGGGGCAACCCGAATAGCAAGGCCGCTTACGATTACATCCTTTCCTACAGTCCTTACGACAACCTGCACCAAGCGGCGTATCCGCCCATGCTGCTCACCGAAAGCTTGAATGATAGCCAGGTGGCGTACTGGGAGGCAGCGAAGTTCGTTGCCAAAGCGCGCACGCTGAAGACAGACAATAACCCAATCCTACTGAAGATGAAAATGGATCCCGCCGGCCACGGAGGCGCCTCGGGACGTTACGACCAACTGCGGGACCGGGCTTTTGAATGTGCCTGGTTGCTCAGCCAAGTTGGCATTACCAAGTAAAACGGAGTGCAGCCCTGCCGGGTCCGCCGAGTAGGGATAGGCGCAGGTTTGGACGGCGCGGGGCTCCCTCCGCTAAAATTAACTTAGGTTCTGTGATCGCTCATGTCCCTGACCAAGCAGCAAGCGCTGGAGATGTTTGAGTCCGATGACCTGATCGGCATCGGGATGGAGGCTGACGGGGTGCGGCGCAAGCTGCATCCAGAAGGAACGGTCACCTACATCATTGACCGCAACATCAACTACACCAATTTCTGCACCGAGTACTGCACTTTCTGCGCATTTTATCGCCCGCTGAAGGGACCGGCGGCGAAGGAAGGCTACATCCTCGATTTCGACACGATATACGAGAAGATTCGCGAGACGGTGGAACTCGGCGGCACGGGCGTGCTGATGCAGGGCGGATTGCATCCGGATCTGAAGATCGACTGGCACGAGAAGATGATGCGCGGGATCAAGGAACGCTTTCCACGGGTTCACCTGCACTGCTATTCGGCGTCGGAGATTATTGCGATTGCCGAGTATAGCGGGCTGTCGATTCGCGACACGATTTTTCGGCTGCGCGACGCGGGGCTCGACTCGATTCCTGGTGGGGGCGCGGAGATTCTTGACGACGAGGTGCGCTATAAGATTGCCCGCTTGAAGTGCTTGACCGACGACTGGCTGAACGTGCATCGCACGGCACACCAGATCGGCATGCGGACCACCGCGACCATGATGTTCGGCGTGGGCGAGAGTTACGAAAATCGCATCAACCATTTTCAACGCCTCTACGAACTGCAGGAGGAGACTGGCGGGTTCACGGCGTTCATCCCCTGGAGCTTCCAGCCACAGAACACGGCGCTCGGCGGGCGCCACTGGGACGAAGCCACTGCGGTCGAGTACTTGAAGGTGCTGGCCATTTCGCGGCTTTATCTTTCGAACTTCCTCAACGTGCAGTCCAGTTGGGTGACGCAAGGGCTGAAAGTCTGCCAGATGGGGCTGCGCTTCGGCGGGAACGACGTGGGATCGGTGATGCTCGAGGAAAACGTTGTGCGTGCTGCCGGCGTGACCAACTGCACGACCGAAGAGGAATTGCGGCGGATCATTCGCGACGCCGGTTTCCGGCCGGCTCAGCGCGACACGCTGTACCGGCAATACTTCCTGAACTAGCTCTGGGGCTGGAGTGGGCACTGCAGCCGGGCTTCGGCCGGCGGACAGCCGAGGGCGGCTGTCCCCACACGATTCCTGGCGGTCGCTCCCTAGTTCCTACCAAACCATTGGCCTCAGCATAGCGGGCGCTCAGCTTTTTTCTGAGCTCGCCGGACATCGCCGAGGCCCATCGTTAGATTCCTTCCCTAGTTCACGGTGAAGTTGGTTGCGCTGGTGGCACTTCCTCCCGGGGTGCTGACAGTGATTTTCCCGGTGATGGCTCCGGTGGGAACGGTGGCCGTCACCTGCGTGTTGGAGTTCACGGTGAAGGCCGTGGCCGCGACGCCGCCGAACTTCACTGTCGTGGTCTGCGAAAGGCTCATACCCGTGATCACCACCTGTGTTCCCACCGGTCCAGCTGTGGGGGAGAAACTGGTCATCGTCGGCACAATCTTGAACTTCAGCGGCGAGAGCAAATTGCCGCTCGGCTCTTTGACGGTAATCTGTGCAGTGGTCGAACCTGCGACCGGTTTGGCGGTCAGGAAAGTGTCGCTGGTCAGGGTGTACGTCGCGGCCGTAGTGCCGAAGGTCACGCCGGTCACCTTGGTGAATCCCTGGCCGAGCAGGCCGACCGAGGCACCCACTTTGGCCGAGACGAGGATGAGTGGCTTGACGAACGGCTTCAGGTTGTTCGAGAAACTGAAAATCGTTCCGTAGGCGGCGTGTGAGCCTCCATGTTCCGTTTGCCCGTAGATCGTGCCATTGGTGTGCAGGAGAAGAGCTGTTGCGGGCGTATCCCCGGTGGCCGTGCCGAAACTATGGAACAGGGTGAATCCCGTGCCGGCGGTGCTGACTCGGAACAGGGTGCCCTGCCCGGTGGCGCCGCCTGCCGAAGCGACGCCGTAGAGGAAGCCGTCGCTCCCCTGTACGACGCCGTTTTGCGGAAGTCGCCCATCGGTCGTTCCTGCGGTGGTGAAGTTGTAGATCACCTTATAGGTGCCGCCGGTAGTGATCCGAAAGATGGCTCCGCTGCTCCCAGTGCCACCCCAGGTTGCGGTCCCGTAGAGGGCGCCGTCCGTTCCTTGAGCCAGGGGTCCGCCAGCCCCCCATTCGTTCTTAAAGGAGTACAAGGTCTTGATCGTCTTAGCCGACGGCGAGAACTGGAAGACCGTTCCAGAGTTATAGGTTCCACCGTAGAGCGTGGTGCCATAGAGGTTCCCGTCGGTGCCCAGCAGCAGAGGCGAGTAGCTCTGATTGACCAGGGTCGCCATCACCGTAAACACACCTGCAGTGGTGACCCTGTAAAGGACATAGGCTGTGCCGTTGCCAGTTGCCCCGTACAGGTTGCCGTCCATCGCCATAACCGGTGGAGTGCGCGGGTACGCCCCGTCGCCGTTGTTCGTAAAGCTGTACAGGGAAGTAAAGGCCCCGGCGGGAGTGATCTTGTAGATCGTGCCATGGCCGCTGCCTCCTTGGTAGGTGGTGCCGTAGAAGTTCCCGTCGATGGCCAGGGTAATCCCACCTTGTGGGCCGTTCCCATCGGTGCCGTTGAAGTTATGGAGGTCTGTGAGGACACCCGCCGGAGTGATCCGGAAAACGTTGCCCTCCAAGTGTGTGCCGCCACTCAAGGTTGTGCCGTAAATGTTGCCGTCTTTTCCCTGGGCCATCATGCTGGGATAGATGGTGCAGCACCCGTCGGTCTCGACGAAGTTGTGAAGAACGGTGTAGGTTTGCGCCGGCGCCAGCGATGCAAGCAACGCCAGGGTCCACAGGGTGAACAGACATTGGCCCGCACGAAGCTTGAGGTTCGTCATGTTGTCCTCCTGAGAGAGTTGCGATTGATTTGCTGTCTTTGCTCGCCGAACTGATCGCGGCGAGAGAGCAGGTCAGGCGGACGGGGCGACAGAGGAGATTTCTATAACTTTCCGCTGTCGCCGCCGAAAGAACCGCTGAATTCCCAGCGATGAGATCCCCCCGAACCCCACGGCTGGCGGCGGCCAGTTTGTGAACCGCTCTACTTAGTAATGTGAGAAATCGGGATGAATTGGCTCATCCCGACGAGCGGAAAGTTGCGGTGTGCGAAGCGCTCATCTGCCTCCAAACCGCGCTTTCGGCGGGCGTTTCGGTCTTAAGCCGCTTGTTTTCAATTTATTGACACAGAAACTAATACCGGATATGCTTCGCCCCCAAAGCGCTTTTGCGAGCCGCGGTTTGGGCGGGAACCTTTGCATCGGGAATCATCGAGTCCGGTTACGGAATTGTTGGTGCGTTGGAGGGGCGGAGACCAGAAGGCTCTCGAGTCCCTCATGCCCCTTGTCTACGACGAACTTCGCCGTCTGGCACGTCACTATCTGCAACAAGAGCGCAGTGACCACACACTGCAGAGCACTGCACTGGTGCACGAGGCCTATATTCGGCTTGCGGGCGGAAGCGCTCCGCAGTGGCAGAATCGCGCCCATTTTTTCGGAATTGCCGCCCATGTGATGCGGCAGATCCTGGTGGAGCATGCCCGGGCCCACAATGCGGCCAAGCGCGGCGGGGCCGGTGTTTGTAAACTGACCCTCGATGCCGCCCTGGATATCGAGCAGAGAACCGACGTTGACCTCGTTGCCCTCGACGGGGCTTTGAACCGGCTCAGCGAGCTGGATCCGCAGCAGAGCCGCATTGTGGAACTTCGCTTTTTTACCGGGCTCACGATCGAAGACACTTCCGAGGTCATGGGAATCTCTCCTGCCACGGTGAAACGGGACTGGACCTCGGCCCGGGCCTGGCTTTATCGCGAGATCGACCGGAGCGTGGTGGAATGACCCCGGAACGGTGGCAGCAGATTCGAGAGGTGTTTGACGAGGCGGCGGTCCTGGGCGCGGACGAGCGCGCGGCGTTCCTCGACAAGGCCTGCGCCGCCGACGCCGAGCTCCGCCGCGAATTGGAATCGCTTCTCGTTTCGGACGACCGCGCTGGGACTGGTTTCCTGAACACTCCCGCGATCGATCTGACACAGCGGTCCGAGAAGCCCGCGGCTCCCAGCCGCGTCGGTCGCCGAATCGGGGCCTACAACATCCTGCAAGAGATTGGGCGGGGAGGCATGGGCGAGGTTTATCGTGCGGGCCGTGCCGACGGCCAGTACGAGAAGGAAGTGGCGATCAAACTGGTGCGCGGCGGTTACGATACGGCGGCGGTTCTGGAGCGCTTTCGTCACGAGCGTCAGATTCTGGCTTCGCTGGATCACCCCAACATCGCTCGTCTGCTTGACGGAGGCACCACCGACGAAGGCATTCCTTACCTGGTGATGGAACTGATTGAAGGCACGCCCATCGACCAGTATTGCGACGCTCACAACCTGAATGTCACGGAGCGACTGCGGCTCTTTGTGCAGGTTTGCTCGGCGGTACAGTATGCGCACCAGCGCCTGGTGATCCATCGCGACATCAAGCCGAGCAATATTCTGGTGACCGGGGAAGGCGTGCCGAAGCTGCTGGACTTCGGAATCGCCAAGATTCTGGACCCTGCCGGCGACTCCACGACCACCATCGCGAGCCCTATGACTCCGGAGTACGCGAGCCCGGAGCAGATTCGTGGAGAGCCCATTACCACCGCGACCGATGTGTATTCGCTGGGCGTGGTTCTGTATCAATTGCTGACTGGACGTTCTCCGTATCCGAAGAACACGCACGTGCCCCATGAGCTGGCGCGGGTGATCTGCGAATTGGACCCGGAACGGCCCAGTACTGTCATCATGAGGCCGGCATGACAGTGGGACTGACCCACGATGCAACCCGAGTGGTCCCGGCCACTGAGGAAATGCGTGGCGTGCGTGAGGGCTCTCCCGCACGGTGGCGCCGCCGCCTTAGCGGAGACCTGGACACGATCGTGCTTCAGGCCATGCGCAAGGAACCGCAGCGGCGCTATGCGTCGGTGGAGCAATTTGCGGAAGACATCCGTCGCCACCTGGAAGGGCTCCCCGTCTCCGCCCGCCGCGATTCATGGAGGTATCGCGCGGGAAAATTTGCCATCCGCCACAAGCTGGGGGTCATCGCGACTGCCCTCGTTCTGACTGCCGTTCTCGGCGGAGTTGCCGCCACCGTGCGTGAGGCGCGGATCGCCGCGATCAACGAACGCCGCGCGGAACAGCGCTTCAACGACGTGCGCAAACTGGCTAACTCCCTGATGTTTGAAATCCACGACTCGATTGAAGCCCTTCCCGGAGCCACGCCTGCCCGCAAACTCATTGTGCAGCGGTCGCTGGAATACCTTGACAACCTTTCCCGCGAAGACGCGGGTGACCGGTCTTTGCAGCGCGAGCTGGCGAATGCTTACGAAAGAATTGGATGGGTACAGGGAAATCCCGAAGGTTCGAACCTCGGAGAAATTGCCGGAGCCGCGGAGAGTTTCAGCAAAGCACTCAACATCCGCGAGAAGATTGCCAACCCGCCATCCGGAGACAACCTGATGGACCAGATTGCCCTGGCGGGAAGCTATCGAGAAATGTGCGGTATGAATGCGCGCTACCTCGGCAGCATTCGCACGGCTCTCGACTATTGCGGGAAGGCGTTGCGGATAACGGAACGAGTGCGAAGCCAGTATCCGGACAAGACTTCGGTTGCGAAGGAACTCGCGAGCGATTACGAAGCAGCCGGGAGAGTCTACGGGGAAAACAGCTCATTCGGCAACGCCGGGGATTCTTACGCAGCGCTCGAGAACCATCGCAAAGCACTCACCCTCGTCGAGGAACTCATGCGGGCATCCCCGGGAGACTTGGACCTGCGCAGCTGGCAGGGCAGGCTGAGCTATCTGACCGCCGACGATCTTTTTGAAACTGGTCATGCGTCCGAGGCCTTACCGCTCTATCAGCAGGCGACGCAAACCTTCGAGGCGCTCACGAAACAAAGCGATAACCCCAAATACAAGAGTGCTCTGCTTTTCGGCTATCAGCGCACGGGAGACATGCTACTGACGGACGGTCGCTATGCGCAGTCCGTGGCCTACTACCAAAAACAGGTGGATGTCACGATCGGGCTGGTTGCCGAGGATCCGAAGAACATGGTGTTTCGAGTTGACCTCGCTGCCTCCCGCGCGACATTGGGACACGCTTTGTGGCGGGCTGGGCATGTGCCCGAATCTCTGGAATCGTTGCGCCGTGGCCTGGCGGAGCTGGCCGATACGCGGCTGCAAGACTCGAGAACCAAGGGGCTGGAATTAACGTTGAGGCTCTGGCTGGCTGGAGCCCTTGAGAAAGGCGCGGACCTCAGTGGAGCTCTGAGCAATTACCTGATGGTGCGAGATAGTTACCTTGCTATCTGCCAATCCGACCCAACCGATGTCGAAGACTGTCTGAGTCTGGCGGGCACACAGCATCGAATCGCCCGCATTTACCAGCAACGTGGCAAGATCGACGATGCCCTGGTCGAAGATCAGAAGGCGCTGGTTTTATGCGAGCCTCTTTCCGGCGGTGACAAACCGAACCTCGAAGCGCTCTACACCGTCGTTAATGTCTATTACGACATGGGTGAGGCATACACGGCTCTGGCACGCGAGTCGGCAACGCAGCGGGAAGCGCAATGGAATCGGGCTTGTAGCTCTTACGAAAAGAGTAACGCTGCAAACCAGCGTATTCCCGGGTGGCGTCCGATCACGCCCAACGAATTCGACTCGCTCGACCCGAAGCTGATTGAGGCCCGGTTGTCGATGTGTCACAAAGAAGGGGCAAATCGTTGAGGCCAGCGTCAAGAATGCCGGATCGAAGCAGAGAAGGATCGACCTCCACACTGCGCCGCCGGCTATCGGGTGACCTGGACGTGATCGTGCTAAAGGCCATCCGCAAGGAGCCGCAGCGGCGCTACGGTTCAGTGGAGCAATTGGCAGAAGACATTCGCCGACACATGGAAGGGCGCCCGGTCTCTGCCCGCCGGGATTCATGGAGGTATCGCGCGGGGAAATTCGTCATCCGGCATAAGCTGGGTGTCACCGCGACTGCCCTCGTTCTGACGGCTGTTCTCGGCGGAGTTGCCGCGACCGTGCGCGAAGGGCGCATTGCTGCGTTCAACCAGCGCCGCGCGGAACAGCGCTTCAACGATGTCCGCAAACTAGCGAACTCCTTGATGTTTGAGATCCATGATGCGATCCGTGATCTGCCCGGTTCGACTGCGGCAAGACGACTGCTGGTCACTCGTGCCCTGGAATATCTGGACAACCTCAGTGCGGAGTCCAAGGGCGACGCTTCCTTGCAAAAGGAGCTGGCCGCTGCCTACGAGAGGGTAGGGGATGTCATGGGATACCCATACGCCGCCAATTTGGGCGACAAAACGGGAGCGCTGCAAAGCTACCGCAAGGCGCTCGCGATTAGGGAGTCGTTAGCGGGGACGGCTCCGAATGACGCGGATCTGCAACGGGATCTGGTCGGCAACTACATTCGGATCGCGCAGGTATTGGAGGCGAGCGGTAACTTCACGGAGGCGCTGGATGCCCTGCGCAAGGCGCTGCCGATGGCTCAGCGGATCGCAGCCGGCAGCAAGGATCCTGTCCTCGCCGATCACTTTGCCGGAGCCTATTACTTTACCGCCTCGATCCAGGTGCAGACTGGAGATTTGGCCGCCGCGGTGGACAACTACCAGCGCTCCGCTGCGATCCGGGACGCCGCGCTGCAGGCTAACCCAGACAGCTTTCCACTGCGCACCCATCTGGCAGCGGATTACGCCGGCACGGCGAAGTGTCTGGAGCTTAAGCACGATCTTTCTGGCGCGATACAAATGCAGTCCAAAGCTACGGGAATTCTGGATGAGGTGGTGAAGTCCAACCCAGGGAATGCGACGCTTTCCGAATATCTCGGGGAAGGGATCAACCGCCTGGCGACCTATCGGAGTGAAAACGGCGAGTCGGCAGCGGCACTGAAAACTTATCGTCGAGCGCACCAGATTTTCGGAGACCTGATGGCGGCGGACCCGAAGAACTCATTGGCCAAGTCGAATTTCGGTTTCAGCAATAGCGGAATTGCCCAATGCCTGGTGACGCTCGGCCAGCCTGCCGCGGCGACGAAGGTTTACCGCGAGGCCATTGCCACTTTTGAAGAGATGTCTCCCAGAACCGCGAGCAATCGCTATCTTCGCACCGGGCTGGCGGACGCTTATCTGGGCTTGGGCGATACTTATTCGATCCTGGCAACAGGCAAGGACATTCCGGCGAATAAGAAACACGAGTACTGGGAGGAAGCGCGTTCATCGTGCCAGAAGAGTCTTACCTTATGGAATGACAAGGAAAAACGCGGAGAGATGGAAAGGGGTGAACGCGAAGTGCCTGCGCGAGTCGCCCAGTGCGTGGCACAGAGCGAAACGCAATTGCGCGAGCCGGGCCCGAGGTAGGCGATCTGCGCTGAAGGTCAAGGCTTGTCAGTACTGAACGATCTGGGAGGGGAGCCTATGTCTGAACTGGCGTTACTCGGCGGCAACAAAGCGAAGCGGAAGCCGTTCCTGGTTTGGCCGCAGTAGAACGCCAAAGAGCGCCAGGCATGCCGGATGACTTCTTCTGGAGTCCTGATTTAGCGCACCGAAATCGTTGGTTCTGATCCGCAGTTCATAGCCCCAGGCAATCACTTCGCGCGATCGTCAAGGCTATCCAGCGCCTGCCGGAGGTCGGCAATCAGGTCCTCGGCGTCTTCAACGCCCACCGAGCAGCGGATCAGAGCCTCAGGGATGCCGCTGGCCGCGCGCTCTTCCGGTGTGGATTCGACGTGACTGGTGGTCGCTGGAGGGCCGGCCACGGCTTCCACCGCTCCTAAGTTCGCTGCCAGATGCGCGTAGAGCAGTCGCGGTAAGAACGACTTCACCGCCTCGAAGCCGTCATGGAGCGCGAAGCTGAGCACGCCGCCAAAGCCCACCATTTGGCGGCGGGCGATGTCGTGATTCTCGTGCCCGGCCAATCCAGGATAGAAGACCCTCGCGACTCGCGGGTGCGACTCGAGGAAACGCGCAATCCGCAGCGCATTCTCGTTCTGCTAGCGCACGCGCAGGTGAAGGGTCTTCATTCCACGCAACAAGAGGTAGGCGGACATCGGTTCCAGGCACGCGCCGTTGATTTCGCGGAAATGATAAATGCGGTTCACTAAGTCCCTGGACCCGCAGACTACGCCGCCGAGAGCGTTTGCGTGACCGCCAAGGAATTTCGTCGCGCTGTGCACGACGAGATCGGTACCAAACTGCAGGGGAAGCTGATTGATGGGTGTCGCGAGAGTGTTGTCGACCACCACCAGCGCTCCGTGATTGTGGGCGGCCGCCGCGAGTTGGGCAATATCGCCAATCTTGATTGTCGGATTCGTTGGACTTTCGAGATAGAGCATTTTGCAGCCTCTTGCGATTGCAGCCTCGATGGCCCTGTGGTCGGTCGTGTCACAAAGCGAGACTTCGATCTGAAAACGCGGCAGGAATTCAACGAAAAGCTTGTTGGTCCCGCCGTAGGTGTCTTTGATCGAGACGATGCGGTCGCCTGGGGAGAGCAGCGTAAACAAGGTGTTGCTGATTGCGGCCATGCCCGAGGCGAAGCTGGTCGAGGCTTCTGCGCCTTCCAACTCTCTGACTTTGTCTTCAAAGGCGGCTACGGTGGGTTGGTGTTGCGGCCGTAGATGTGTCCTGGGGTTTTGCCGAGTGCGACTTCAGGCCACTCCTCGACGTTCTGTAACCGAATGAGACGCTGAGAGCGACTGAGACCTGCGTCGCGCCGGCCCAGCGCTCGCCCTGTTCTCCGGACCACACCGCCCGCGTTCCCAGTCTTGGGGCGCCATCATGTTTCGGATGATCCATAGCAGTCCTTGTTGGCGATTAAATTGGCTCCGAAGTATGACACAGGCAGCCAATCGACTGTTATTGACTGGTGTCGGGTTGAGGTTCCAAGTGTCCGCACCCTACTTCGTTACTTCTGAAGTCCGAAGGATTTGCAGGAGTATCCAAATGAGGATCGCCCACGCCCACCACGGAACCGGCAATTGACCAGTCGGATTCATCCGCATACCCAGGAACGACGAAATGTGCCGCCATCGCAGTCGCCAGACTGCCCTGCGATACAGGCCAAGCTGATTTTGTTCGAGATAGCGCACCATCATTGGAATGTCGGTCAGCAGAGGACGTCGTCTATCGTCGAACCATTCGTTGCTCTTCTCCTTGCAGTCGAAGTAGCTCCGGTATTGATCCCAGGTCTCACGCAGCCCTTGCTTGTCTCCGAGCAGGGCGCAGGCTTCCGCTCTTGCATGGGCCAGGTAGCGAGCGCAGTGGTCATGGGGAAGATCTCGAAGAGCGTCGCTCGAGGACGCGAGAATTTCCTTTAAGCCGCTTGACCGTAACGCCGAGAGGCAGCCCACGTAGTTGGCCACAACCCACATGCTGATGCCGCGTCGCTCGCGCCACGAGGACATGAACTGGCCCGCTTCACCTTTCCGCTTCAGCGAGGCGAGCGCGCGGGCAGTTTCTGCCCAGGTAGCCACGTCGGCCTCCACTTCCGCTCGGTGCTTCTTCCAATAATTGATCACCAGCAGGCAGTGCCCGATACTATTGAGCCGGTCAAAAGCCCTGGCACGATAGGCCCCGTCAATCCACGGACTGTTATCGGCGAGTTGCAGCAGGCTGAGCAGTTCCTTGACTCCCCGATCCGGAAACCAGCTTGCCCAGCGCGATTGCGGAATTCTCTTTACGGTTTTAGCTTGCTCCAGAGCGTGCGTACACAGAATGAAGAACGCGCGGGGCGTGGGGCGCCTCTGCTTTTCGAGGAACCGGCGCGCCTGTTGATACGCTCTGTCCACGAACTGTGCCTTCTGGAGGGCTTCCCAGGCGTAGTCGACAGGCCAGGTGGAGGCCTCCGCCTCGGCATACAGAATGCTTTGCAGGGCGTCAATCGCTTCCTCGATTTTCTTTTCTTGAACCCGGACCTCAACCATGCGGGCGAGATAGTAAAGATTGTCCGGGTCTGAGGGGCGGAATGAATTCAGGACGGCGTGCGCCTCGGGTAACCGTTTGGCCTCGCTCAGCAGATCATAACGATGAAGGTGGAGAGAGAGTTCCTCGGGGAAGTCGTGCAGCAGACCGCTCCATTCCGCATCCAGTTCAGCGACGGGAAGGCCTGCCTTTTCAAGTACGACCAGGCGCTGCCTGCGGAATTGAGGATTGGTGCGGAGTTCTTCCGGGATTTTGCCGAGCAATTCACGAGCCTGTCCCCAAGCCCGGTCTTCCACCAGCCAATCGATCAGCACATTCCATCCCCACACATACCACGGCTGGCTCCGAACGGCCGAGGACATTTCCTCAAGGGCTTCGCGGGTTTTTCCCTGTTGCCGGTGAATCCACGCCAGTCGGCCCTGAGCCGGCGCAGGGTTGCCGATCCTGGTCCGAATATGCAGCATTACTTGTTCAGAGTCCTCATACCGCCGCTGCTCCGCCAGGAGAATCGACAACTCGTCAGAGGCATGGAAAAACGAGGGATTAAGCTCCACGGCACGACGAAAACACGACTCGATTTCGCCGGGCCGCGCAAACCGTCGCAAATTATTGAGCGCGGAGCCAAGCAGAAACCATAAGTAGGCGCCGCGGGGATATACGCTCACGCCCGCTCGGGCCGCTGCCACGGCGCCTGCTTCGTCACCGCATTGCAGCAACAGCCGGATGGCACGATCACGCCAGTTCACGTCGCGAGGGGCGCGTTCCGAGACCTCCCGAATCATGGCTTTCGCCCGATCGAAGAGGTCATGCCGAATCAGTATCTGGACCAGCGCATCGGAGACTTGATTGTTTTGGGGATCTTTTGCGCCAGACTCTTCCAACAGGGTGCGGGCATCGTCACGCTCACCCCGGAGTTCGTGAACCCACGCCAGTTGAATTCGTGCGCCCGTGTTGTCAGGATGGCGGCGAAGGATCTCGTGCAGGCCGGCCTCAGCTTCGGTAAGTTTGCGCAGTTTGCGGCAGGTGCTCACCAGCGACGAGCGCAGCCCAAGGTGATACGGGAAGTGTTCGACTGCGGGGCATAGCATTGAGTACGCGCGCTCCGCGTCGGTGCGGCCTTGTCCGTGCTCCAGCAAAAGGTCGGCAAAGGACCCGACGATTTCTGGATCATCCGGACGCAACTGGTTCCAGCGGGCGACGGCTTCCTCGGCTACAGCGACACCGAATCTTTGGGCGAGCAGCGGCAGCGTCTCCCGGGCAATGGCCAAATGCCCGGGAGAACGGAGCAGAATAGGCTCGATCCGTTCCCAAACCTCGCGGCGCTGCTCAGCCGTGAATGTGGCCGAGCATTCCCAAGCCTGCTCATAACCGTAAGAGTTCGTCGGGTCACGATCGATCGAATCGAGAAAGGCGGCAACGGCTTCCGTCCATCGACCGCCAACCTGGTGCCATCGCGCATGAACGCGGATGGTCGCGGGATCCTCCGTGGCCGTGCGGTCGCACTGCGCCAGCACAGCGAGCACGCGCGCCCGCAGTCTCGTCTGCCGCCGACTGTCTGCTCTTTCATAGTCCTCCATGCAGAGAAAGGCGAGCTCCCGCCAGGCCCAGCCGTCTTCTGGATTGCGCTTCACGCGCCGGAACAGCAAGAAGTACTTCTTGTGCTTTGATTCTCCCGCCAGCTGCCGATAGTAGAGCTCTTCGAGTTCGTCATGACCCGGACTATCGGTCAACCAACGCGAGGTTTGCTGGATGGCGTGCTGGGCGCCATCGCGCTTCCGAATCAGATCGACCAGCGCGTAGCGCGCCGGCATGTAACGCGGCACCTCGCGCACCCAGCCCTCGGCGTGTTCGATGGACCGTTGAAGTTCCCCACGCAGGCGATAGAACTCGACGGCCGCTTCACGGAACAGCGGCAGGTTCCCGGTCTTTTCCAGGTTCCCCAGATGCTCCTCGGCTTCCTGCCAGCGGCCCATGCGAGCGAGGAAGGGAACAACAAATCCCAGCAATTGCGGCACGCTGCCGTGTTGAGACAGGGCCTCGGTGCAAGCGGACAGAGCGCTGTCTGGGTGCCCCCATCCTTCCAGAGATCTGATCCACGTGATCCATGTTCCGACCGCTCGCGATGAGGTGCCGAACTTCCGCACCCGACTCTGTAGCCAGGAGAAGCCTTCTTGTTCCCGTTGGTTCCGCGCCAGGGCATCGCTATATGCGTACGCGTAGTGTTCATTGCCAGCGGCCTGGCAGGAGGCAATGCGAAAGCACAGCAACGCTCCCTCCATATCGCGTTCTTTCCAACGGACATCGCCCAGCACGTGCCAGCCCTCGGCCGAGTGCGGTTGGCGCCGGATAAGTCCATAGAGCAAGGCATTGGCCCTCTGACGGGTTTCAGCGGAGAAGCGAAGCATGTCGGCATATTCAGAAACGTAGCGGGCCGGCGGAAAGAGCCAATCCTGCTGCGATTGAACGCCGGGAAGGATGCCGCGCTCGACCACTCCTGCCAGAGTTTCCCGCATCAGCGCCGTGTTGCCGCGCGATCGACATGCCTCTAGCAATCGAAACCGCAAGTAGGGGGAATTGGGAAACTCGTTCAGCAACTGCTGAAAGCCGAGTAAGGCTTCGCCCGAGTGGCCGTCTTCGGCGGCCTGAATCGAGCGTAGCAATCGCGTTCCCGGATGGGACGGCAGCTTCTTCGCGACGTCGGCGACAATCTCACGGGCCGCGGTCGGTCCCTGCACAGCCAGAACTCTTTGATGATTCTGAGCCGCGGTCATGATGGCAACATCGTTCTCCGGCAGTAGCTGATCCAGGAATGCAGCCTTGTCCCGCGGAACAACCGCCATGCCCTTCATCCCGAATGGATCGCGATTCTTTGCGAAGCCTTCCAGGAGATATTCTGCGGTTCGGTACGCCATAGGATCATGGATGATCAGGGTTCCCGCCGCTTCATCCAGGCCCACAGCGGCGACCGCGTGAGCGTTGTCGTCCCACTCAAGGGTCAGGACGAAACCGATTCCGTTCTTAATCAGGCGGGTGGCGGTGTCGGGAGTGACCACGAAAAAACGGACCGCGAACCCCTGTTTCTCCAGCCATTCACCCGCCGCCCATTCTGTGGTTCCTCCGAAGGTAATCTCCGAAGCCATGGCATCCGGGTCGAAGTGTTGTTCAAGCGTAGCCAGAGCAGACGAAAGGCTGGTGGGAAGACACGCTTCGTGCTTTTGTATCGCGCGCCGGAAGGGCAGGCGGATACGCAAGCCTTCCGGATTGTTCCGCAGATTCGCCAGCATCTTCCGATAGAAAGGGATGCGCGCTTCCTCGGCCCACCGTTCCATCTCGGCATGATCATCCGCTAGCTCTGCAATATCGAGGCGGGTGCGCGAAAAGAACCGGTGGGGATTGCGGTCGGCCAGTGGGGCCAGGATTGGCAAGCGTTCCGCAAACGCCAGAGCATTGTCGAGGGCACTACGACGATCGTCGCCCGCGAGGGTCTCGGCTACGGCGCACTGATACCAACAGGCGAGGTGCACGACTTCGTAGGACTGACCGTTCTCAGAGGCAGCCGCGAGTCGCTCGGCCGATTCTTGTACGCGGCCAAGGTTCAGCAGACTGGTTGAAAGACTTCGGGCTGCGTGGGGACTTCCTGGATTGATCTCCCAAGCCAGTTCTGCAGCCTTCAGCGCTTCAAGCCAGCGGTCTTCCAGTCCAAGAACGTCAGACTCGCAACTGGTTACCCAACCATCCCGACACTGCAGGCTGCGGGCACGCTCCAGGCATCGATGAGCGCTGGTGAAGTCGCGGAGGAACGCCCAAGTTATAGCGTGAGAAGCCAGCCAGGACGCCTGCATCTCCGGGTCCTCAGCACAGAGGTCTGGATTCGCTTCGAAAAATCGCAGGTCGTCCAGCAAACGCGACCTTTGACGACGGGCATGATTTGTGAAATAGCGCACACGCGGATTGCCAGGATCGCGTGCGTATGCGGCTCGAAATAGGCGACGGGAGAGCCGCCCGCCGCCGAGTCGTGTCGCCAGCCTGCCGCCAAAGATCAGTTCCTCGACGGAGAGATCATGGATCGAGGTTGACGGCTTCCAGTATTTCGAGGTCTGGTGGAAAGCGTCGAGGAAGCGATTGCTATCGTAAAGTTGCTTTAACTCTGTAAGAGAAGCCACGCCCGAGCTATTCAAGCATGGTTCTCAGGCTGGTTCAACCTTCGCAGTGCGCAGTCGGGTCTGTTCCTAGCAGCGGCCGGAAGAAATTCGTTGGCACGGCAAAGGCGACCACCGAGGCTAAAGCCCGCAACTATGACCATGCTCTTTACGCGGCCCTTAAGGGCGCTTTTACACGGAAGGGCCACTCTTGCACGGAACACCGAGATTGGTTAGTTTTTCCGCGGCGTTAGAAGCGACCCACGCGCACACGCACCACCTCGGGCTTTTGATGGAAACAGAGACCGCGGTCGGTCTCATCTCCATTCCAGAGCCTCTGCGGCTTCCAGACGCCGTTCTCATAAGTGCCCTGTTCGGCGGAGATGATCTGGCTGCGCATCCACGGCAATTTCTCAGGGAGATGGAAGCTGACGCTGGCGTCCACACCGGTGACGAGAAACTCATCCGGTCCCAGTTGAGCCACCAGCGCGGCACCATGTGCATCCTTGGTGCCGGGAGCCCTGCTCCCACCGGGCTGCGGAAAGCCAAAGGCAACGGTGGCCTGCCACCCGCCAAAGTCCACTTCCTCCGCGGTTTGACCTGGTTCTTCAACGGCCGTCTTGAGCTTGCCATCAAATTCAAATCGAGCAATTTCGCGGCTCATCGGACCGATCAAGGCGAAGTTGTTCGCGTGCGCCTTCCAAGGTTCGTCGCCGAGAATGTTCCAGCCTGAGTGATCTACTCCGAATGGCGAGAAACCGATGGCCCCATCTCCCAGCGCATAGAAGAAGAATTTGCCAAAGCTATCGCCGCGGCCGGTTTCCGGAATCCACAGCGGATTGTCAGGACGGTGATAGGCACGCATCGTCTCGCGATAGAACTGGGAATCATCGGCGTAGATATCCGGGCCGATCATGTCGATGGAGGGCGCCAGCGCACGCCACAGTCCAACCATCTTCTGCACCGCACCGCCGCTGGGATATGCGATGCCGGGCATCTCCAATTGGCGTTGGGGAGTTTCCGGAGCGGGGTAGTCGATCCAGGCGTTGATGTAATAAGGAATCGGGAACTCCGCCTTGCCCGCCGTGACGATTTCGTTGAGGTATTTCGCCTGATGGTAGAGCTGAAACATCTCATCGGCGTCGGCTCCGAAGACCTGGCTCCAGGTTCCTGAATTCTTGTGGGCCGCGGCCAGCAAATCGGCAGGAACCGCGCCGACAAACTCGCGGTTTGCTTCTGCCGAATTGTCGCGCACGCTGCCGATGTTGCCGGATTCGTTTTCCACCTGGACCATGAGAACGGTGTGTTGCTCGTTGTCGGTCTGTTTCAGATGGCGCGTTAACGCTACGAACGCGGACTTGTCGGCTTCGAGCGTGTTGCTGGAAAGTGGCGAGAGGACGTCAATCGGCTCGCCATCGGGACGGACGACGTGCGGAAATCGCTTGGCATCGGTCTTCACCCACGCCGGAACGTAATGCATGTTGCCGTTCTTCCATGTGCCAAACCACAGAAGCACCACGTGCAGATTGTGGGCGTGGGCGCCTTCGACAATCTGATCGACATTGGTGTAATCGAAGTGGCCCTCCTGGGACTCAAATTGTTCCCAGTAGACCGGCGCCTCCACCGTGTTGGCGTGCAATGCAGCCATCGATTCCCACACCTGCGGCAGTTCGCTGGGCCATGCGCTGGAGTTGTGAATCTGACCGCCGAGAATCAGGTACGGCCGTCCGTCGACCATGAGGGCATACCGGCCGTCCTTCTGAACAAGTTTTGGAGCGTCTGCGCCCAGCGCACAGGGTAGAGCGGCGCAAGCGAGCAGTGCGATCACGACGAGACTGGGAATGCCGGGGAGGAAGTAACGTTGCATGACGGTTTTACCTCCAGAGCAGTGTAGTCGCGTACATGCTCTCGGAACCACCGCCCGGTGTGAGGCTGCCTGAGTCTGAAATAAATTCCTGCCCCTTTACACTTCGCATCTGTTTTTCCCGCTCTTGGAAACAGAGGGTGCTCATGGCGCTTAACGCTGGGGGGAGAACATCCGGAGATTCAGGTTTCAAAAAGAAGGAGAAGCTATGACTTGGCGCATGAAAGCAAGTTTCCTGTTTGGTCTAGTTACGCTGCTCGCAGCGTTGGCAGTTGCAGCCACAAACCACGTCCTGAAGGGAACGTATATCGATTCCACCGTCGCCTACACGGTGATCCCAGCGGACGTATTCACACCAATTGGCAATCTGGTGGCCGTCAACTGTCCGGGCACCGGGACCTGCACCATACAAGGCGACCTCTTAGCGGCAAACGGGGGAAGCAGCAGTACAGGGAATGAGTTCAAGTTGTGTTTATACGTGGATGGCGTCTCAGTCGACCCCTACTGTTTCGGCTACGCGGGCGTCACGCCTTCTGATGGAACCTATTTTTCGGGGTTGAGTTCCCAGACCCTTAGCGGGCTAGCGGCCGGCAATCACACCGCTCAGCTATACTTCTGGTCGGCTAATGGCTGTAACGTGATTTATCGCCATTCCACGTACAACGTCTACAAGCCTTAAACGGCGCAGTTTGCAGAGGGTCGCTTCATGGGGTTTTCGGTCGGCGGCAGGGGACACCAGGTTCCCTGTTTTTCCCTTGACGGCCGGACGAAATATTCCTTTTGCGCCCGCCGATATCCATTGAAACGCGTCCCCTCTTGGGTGCACTATCCTTCGGCGACTCTGGAGGGCCCATGAATCGTTACTGGTCTGGTTCGCTGGCCACGTTGGCGTTTGTTCTTATTCTGGCCTGCCCGAACAACCCACCCAACTATCCGACGCGCCCCATTGAGTTGCACTACTACGCGAACGGTTCGTGGCCTGTTACCTCCAGCGAAAGCACGAACGCCTGTGATTCCCAAGGCCATAAGTTAGTTTTCTACTATCCCAGCAATCTGGGTGCGAATGGATTCCAGCATCCGATTCTGACCTGGGGAAATGGCAGCTTCGGCACGCCGCAGCAGGTCGAATACTTTCTTCGGCACATGGCCTCGTGGGGATTTGTCATCGTGGCCGCCGAAGATCCCATGACCGGCCCCGGGCAAACCATTCTCGACGCTGCGAAATACATGATCGCAGCCAATGGCGATTCCACCAGCCAGTTCTTTCACAAACTCAACGTCAACCAGGTCGGTGCCTTCGGACATTCCCAGGGCGCCACCGGCGCCATTAATGCGCTGCTCAAATCGAGCGGGCTGATCAAGACCGTGGTGCCCATCGAACTCCCAGCGCAGATCTGGGGCAATTCGACGAATTTCTTCAATCCTGCCAACCTGACGGGCTCGATCTTCTTCGTCGACGGTTCGGCGGATTTCATTTCCCCACCGATGCAGGGAAACAACGTTACCGGATTGCAGTCGATTGACGCCTATTATCAGGCCGTTCCAAGTTCCGTCGCCAAGGTCAAGGGCACACTGATAGGCCCGAGTCACAACGATGTTGCCGGACAGCCCACGTGTGCACAGGCGCCGTTCCCTTGCGTTAACGGCGTCTACGGATACCTCGGCTATCCCACCGCCTGGTTCATGGATCGGCTTCAAGGAGATAGCTACGCCCACGGAGCCTTCGTGAACTCCACCGGCGAAATGTTCTCTGAGATCACGAATTGGCAACATGTGGCCAGCAATGTCCCGTAGGGATCTCGCGCCGATAATCGGCCGCGCCCAAGCCTCGCTTTACCCACGATCATAGTCGGTTGTGATTCAAATCACAGACCCATCCCTCATCGAGCGGCAGAATCGCTGGAAACCCTTACGCCAAAACAAGGAGACTTCTATGGCGACTGCGAGTTCCGTCGAGCCAGAGATGATGCGGACATTGCCTTCGGACGCGGCGCGTCAGGTGCAGTGGGGATTTGCTGAGCGCTACGATTTGCAGATGCTGGTGCAGTCTGCGCGAGCGGTGGCGCGCGGTCCGGTGGCACGTCTCGTAGCCAATGGCGGGCGAAACTCGCACGAGTGGACCGAAGCCAAGGCTGGGTTACTCGAAGCGTTTGACGCCTCCGGGATCACCGCCGTCTTCATGGAACCGGAAGAGGGCGGACTGTTTGCAGGTCCCAAGAATCTGGTGCTGGCGCTGGTGGCGTTTGAACTGGCCTGGGTGGATGGTGGCGCAGCGACGGCGAGTTTGGCCGGTTGTCTGGCGCTGGCTCCGATTCATGAACGGGGGACTCCGGAGCAGCAGCGGCACTACATGAAACTGGCGGCCCCGGCTCAACCCGGGGAAGATCGCAAGCCCTGGCGGGGCGCGTTCTGTTTGACGGAGCCTATCCCGTATGTGGGTGTGGATACGGGCATGCTGAACGGCAAGATTCGAATCGTCGAGTGGAAGCCGGGGGAAGAGCCAATCCTGCAGGTGGAAAAACGCGGGCGCTTCATCACCAATATTGGCTTCGCGAACTTTGTTACCGCGGCAGTGGATTCAGGCGACGAGCGCATCAAGGGCAGTTGCATGGTGATTCTCGAAGAGGGCGATCCGGGTGTGTTTGATCGCGGCACGCCCACGCGAAAGATGGTGCACCAGCTCTCCTCGACCGGCGATCCGATTTTCAACCTGCGCATTCGTGCCAGCCGGATTGTTGGCGGTTACGACATTAAGGATGGAGTTCTGGTTCCGCGGCACAGCCACAGCGAAGTCATCGAAGCAGTCTTCCGCCGGACTCGGGTCACGGTAGGCGTGATGACCGCAGCGAAATTGCTCTCCGCAGTCGAGCCCGTCATCCGTTATCAGCGGGGAAGATTCCGTGGCGCCGAAACTGCGACGCCGGGATCGGTGCGCTATGAAATGGGACTGCAGGCGCGCGAAGATTCGCTGCACCGGCTCGCCGATATTTGGGCGACGGGCGAGGCGAGTGCGTCGCTGGCCTTCGCTGCGGCTCGCACGTTCGACGAACTTGATCCTTTGGAAAAAGAAGTGGAGCAGTTGTATGCCGCTCGTGGCATCACCGGAGCGAAGGCCAAATTGAAAGTCTTGCGCGAGGCCGCAGATCAGGCGGTCGCTTTGATTCCGTTGCCGGCGGGCGATGTCCGCAGGGAGCCACTGAACTCCGACTTGCTCTTGCGCTTTGTGGCATTGGACTCTTTGGCGGATGTTCTCTGTCCGGCGGCGAAGCTCTGGAATACTGGTTGGGGCGCACAGATGATGCGCGAGGCGGTGAGCTTGATGGGCGGTTACGGCATCACCGAAGATTGTCCTGGATTCCTCGGTAACAAGTGGATGGATGCGCAGCTGGAGGCCACCTACGAGGGGCCTGAGGCGGTGCAACGGCGCCAGCTTTCGGTGACCATGACGAATCCGGTGTTCCTCGCGCAGTTTCGCAGTTGGATTCGGGAGATGCGGGGAATCGCCAGCGAACATCCGGGCACCGGCGCATGCGCACTCGCCACGGCGATGACCATGTGGCTATGGTCGCTGGATTATCTGCAATCCAACAAAGACGCCGATGGCGGAAAGTTGTATCAGAGCGCGCGTCAGGGTGTGACCTTCCCGCTCGCCGATGTGCTGTGTTGGCTGGTCGCGGCCCGTTGCCAGATTCTCGACGTGCTGCGGTTGCAGAAGCAGGGTGCGGAAGACGCTTCAGTCGCCGAGGGTCTGCCCGGTCTCGTCAACTTCCTGAGAGATCTTTGCCACCTGCAGTCGGCGCGCGCCAGTGGTGAGGTGGCGCGCATCTGCGCGGAACTGGTATTTGGATACAATCGCCATCCCGCTTGGGATGAACCGGGGACTCGCGGCTGCTGGCACGAAGATGAGTTAGACACACTGGAAGGCTTCATTCCTGGCTTCAACTCCTATGCTCTCGATGTTATCGGCAAGGATGGATCGCATCCAAAGAAAGCCGGACCGTGCGTGAGTTGCCATGGAGCGCAGCCGTTTCTTTCCCTGCACGCGAAGCTCGATGGCTGCCTGACCGGATCACGGTTGGCCAAAGATCGCGCCGCCGAAGCGATTTCGAAGCTCATGATCCCGGAGGCACTGGACTATCCCGCATGAGCGCCTCGGACCCAACATCGTCGACGCTCGTCGAACGGCAGCAGATGTCTGTCGATATTGCGGGTGTAGGTTTCGGACCCGCGATGGGGGGATTCCTCACCACCCTCTCGCGCAGTCTTCTAAATGAAGACGGCACTCCGCGGCTGGAGAGTGCCGTGTCGCCGGGCATGCCGCTGCAGGTCATCTGCTACGAACGCGCGGATGGGCTGGGTTTTGGCGTGTCAGGCGCGGTCACACGAGCGCGCGGAATCCGCGCCAGTTTTCCTGGCATCGATCTCACGCAGATTCCGATGGCTGTGCCGGTCACGAAGGAGAAGCTTGTTTACTTTCTCGATCCCGTCGGAGCCAGTCGGCGTTCCCTCACATTTCGCATTAAAGACCGCTTGATTCAAGCGTTCGGTCGGATCGTGCGGCTGCGCGACCACGCGGTCGAGCTGCCGTTTACTCCCAAGTTCATGCGCAAGCACGATGGTTTGGTGCTCTCGCTTGGACAATTCAATCAATGGGTGAGTGAGCAGGTCACGGGTTCCGGAGTCGTGCAGTTGTGGCCGGGAATGCCTGTGAGTGAAGCGCTGATCGAAGGAGAAGCGGTCAGCGGAATTCGACTGTCGGATCAAGGTGTCGGTCTCGCCGGCGCGCCCGGCGAGGGATTCATGCCCGGCATGGACGTCCGCGCCGGACTTACTGTAGTGGCGGACGGACCGGTGGGAGCCGTGGGGCGCCAAATCGATTCGCACTTTGGATTGCCGAAGGGGCACCACCAGCAGGAGTGGGCGCTGGGCATGAAGATGGTGGTTGAGTTGCCTGAGGACACTGGACTGGAGCCCGGGACAGTCCTGCACACATTCGGATTTCCTGAGCCGGAGATTTTCGGTTTTCTGTACGTACACCCTGAGCGGTTGGCTTCGGTCGGTATCTTTATTCCTTCGTGGCTCCGCAGTCCGGTTCGCACCGGTTACCGCTACCTGCAGCATTTCATGCTTCATCCTTATTTGTGGCGGCACCTGCACGGGGGAACGCTCAAGTCCTGGGGCGCCAAATCTCTGCAGGAATCGGGACGCCACGGCGAGCCCTTCCTTGCCGGGAACGGATATGCGCGGATCGGCGAAGGTTCGGGGAGTACGAACGTGCTGGCAGGCGCGGGAGTGGATGAGGCATGGACCACCGGCGTGCAGTTGGCCGAAGCAGTGATTGAATTACTGGAAAAGAAGAAACCGTTTACGCGGGAGAATCTCGAACAAACCTACGTTCGCCGCCGTCGCCAGAGCTGGGTAGATTCAGAATCGAGGACCGCCGCCGATTCGCGCAACGGCTTTCAAGACGGCGTGATCAAGGGCTTGATCGGGATGGTCCTCGCGGCATTGACGCGCGGCGAGGTTTCCTTTCCTCCGCGCTGTCAGCCTCTCCACGCAGGTAATTCTGCGCTGGAAAAAACCTACGGATCACGCATTTCTCCGACCGAACTGAAACAAATACAGGAGGACTGCGCTGCCAGCGGGACCGGGCTTCACGACCGCATCATGGACCGTTGTGGCTGGCCCGAAATCCCCTTTGATGGCCGACTGCTGATCTCGCATCAGGATGCGCTGCTAGTGGGCGGTAGCGTGCAGGCACCGCCGGGCTATATCAATCAGGTGATTTTCGTCCGCCCCGAGCTGTGCCGAAGCTGCGAGCCCAAATTGTGCGTCGAAATGTGCTCGGGGCAGGCGATCACGCGCGGCGAGAGCGGTGTGCCTGCGTTTGATCGTGAGAAGTGCGTGTACTGCGGCGCGTGTTTATGGAATTGCCGCGCCAGCGCTGACGGTGAAAAGGGAAATGTCGAATTTCGCGCGGGAGCGGGTGGTTTTCACTCAGCGCTGAACTGAGCGCTCGGTGGCCGTAGCGCAGCAAATGGAGCGACTCGTCAGCAGCCTCATTGGGGGATCGCATGGGCAACTTCTATCACATCGTCGTATGCGCGGGTGTCGTGCCTGACCCGCTGCAAACCCTGGAACCGATAACAACCGCCACAGGCCCTGCCTTGAAAAATGAAATGATGCTGCCGGCGGTGGTGGATCCGTGGGCTGCTCACGCTTTGTATGAGGCCGCGAATCTTGCGGCACGCGCGGCCGGCAGCAAGGTCTGGCTGGTGAGTGCGGCGCCCAAGGCGAAGCTGCAGCAAGTCATGATGAACGTCGCTCAGAAAGCCTCCTTCGAACTGGTCCCTATCGATGCCCCGGCCAATGGTTTCGCGGACGCGCACACTGTTGCTGGAATGCTCGCGGACGCAGTGCAGTCCATTTCCGGCTTGGATCGCTCCCGCCTGCTTCTCTTCGGAGGCTGGGAGTCAGCCTCGCGCGGTGCGGGCGTAACCATGCAACTCGTAGGCGAACAACTTGGGATCGTCGATCAGTTCCAGGGTGTCGACCAGCTTACGGTGCAGACCGACGGCTCATTCGAAATCCTGGAGCGCATCGAAGGTGGGCGGCACCTGGCTTCAATTTGCCAGGGACCACCGGCGGTGCTGGGATGGGCAACGGGCAATCTGTCCGAGCCGCGAAACAACCCACAAGTCGGGATGGCGAATATGCGCACCGTCATGCCGGCGCTGCAGAAGGCCAGGGCGGGGAAGCTGCCGCACGACGCCGTGCGTTACCTGAGCGTGACGCCTCCCAAGCAGCGGCGGCAGACGCGTGTCGTCAAGGATCGTACGCCGGATGAGATTGCGGCTGAGCTTGTTGAGTGGATTCTGCGGGAATAGAGCACAGGCGCGCACATTTCAGGATTCGAAGTTCGAGAGAAGATATGGCACAAAACATTCTGTTTCTTGCGCACTTGGATGAAGCAGGGTTGGCCCTGCCAAAGGCAGCTTTCGAGGCCTTAGGCGCCGCGCTCGATACCGCTGAGCGGTTGGGCAGCACGCTGACAATTGGGCTGATCGGTGAGAGCGTTCACGACGCCGCCAACTCCATCACAGCAACCGGGGCGCGAATCCTCGGGGTGTCTGGGCCGGACTTTGCACATCCCCGTTATGCCAGCGATGCCGCGGCTGTTGAGGCAATTTGTGCAGCGGCGCCGGCACAAATCGTGCTTGCTCCCGGCACGTCGCGCTTCCTGCGTGTGATGCCGGGAGTGGCGGAGCGCTTGAAGGGAAGCGTAGACACGCACGTCACGGCCCTCGACGTAATTGATGGTGTGCTTTCGGCGAAGCGCTGGTTCTACCGGCAGCGGCTCGAAGGCGTCATTCAGCGGGATGCTCGGCCCTGGGTTTTGCTGCTGGATTCCGGATGCCACCAGACCTGGGCAGGAATCGCCGCCACAGCCGATGTCCAAATGGTTGATGTGCCTCTCTCCGCCGCCGCGAAGCGCACGGTATTTACCGGGGTGCGAACCCCCAACAGCAGCGCGCAAACGATTCGCCCAGATGCGAAGCTGCTCTTCGTAGCCGGAGCCGGGTGGGGCAAGAAGCAAGCCGACGGCAAAACTCACTTACCCGAAGCCGAGACAACTATTCTGGAGTTCCTTCGAACTTCCGGTGCCTCACTCGGTGGAAGCAAGTCGCTGGTCGACCAGACGGCAGAGGATCAGGCGGTTCTGGGCTTTATGACGCACCTCAACCAGGTGGGGCAGACAGGATCGACGCCCCGCCATCCGAAAGGGCTCTCCACCTGTTGCCACGGCGAGGAGCCGCACGTGGTTGGCTGGCGCTTCATCAACGAGCGGCGCGCCATCAATCTGGATCCGAACTGCGGCTGGGCACGGGGCAAAGCCGATGTCCTCTATGTTGCCGACGCATTTCAGGTGGTGGCAAAGCTGAATTCTCTTCTCGCTGAAAAGGCGAGCTCTCGGGCAGATGCGCGGGTCCATCCGGGCATGGCCGATGAACAAGAGCAGCTTACTCGGACTTAGGTTAGAAACCGCGGCGGCGAGTTCGTGTGTAACTGGGAACGTCGCTGCCGCAGTGCACGGGAATACAGCCTCCGGGACCGAGGTCGCGTTCGCGGCTTCATGGCACCACGATCACGGGGCCTTGTTTCACGAGTGGTTCTGCCTTCGCCGTTTTCGCCATCTTCGCTACGTTTGCGGTTTTTGGGAGTACGATGGTGAATTTCGTATTGCCCTTCTGGATCTTATCCGGGACGGGCACTCGTACGGTCTCGCCTTCCGTCAGTTCTACGTAGTCGTCGACAAACACCGTCCTACTGTCAAAAGTCAGCCAGCAGTGTGTATTCGCAGAGAAAAGTACGTACCTTTGTTTATGGGAACCCACGTATTCGTTCAATTGGCTGTGAGGCGTCGCCGTAGCCTTGTCCGGGCCAATGTCGATATGGATGATGAGATTCTTCCCGTCGTGCGGGGCTTTTTCGCCGTTTGGGTACGGTGTGAGTTTTATCCCGCCGGCTGGAGGGGCGGTCTTTACCGGAGGTAGAGGAGTGGTATCTACGGGGTTCATATGCTCTCCTTATGGATTGCCTGCCCATCAGCGAGGCTGCTGAGCAGGGCTATGATTGTTCTTGAATTGTCGTGCGATCTCGCGAAAGCGAGAGTCCAGAAGTAATTTCTGCTGCCCAGGATCGTTCTCCAGTTGCGCCACGGTCCAACCGCGGGCGAGAGCTTTCTTCACCAACTGCAGAGCGGTGTCGCGGTCGCCGAGATTCTCATAGGCTTCGCCGGCGCTGGCCAGAACGCTGGGATCGTCTGGTGCACGGGCCAGCGCGGCCTCGATGAGGAGCACTGACTTCTCTCGCAGCTTCCCCTTCGAGTACAACCGGCCTAGTTCCACTTGCACTTCGGGATCGCTAGTACTAACCTTCGCGATCTCCTCCAGGCGCGCCAGTTCGTTGCGAGATGCCTCGTCGGCTTCGCTTTTCCGGTTCATCCACTGATAGGCGATGCTGAGATTCGACCATGCCCTCCAGTCGTTCCCATTGATCTCCAGGGCCTTCCGTGTCATCGCAACCGACTCTGCCCAACGCCGCTCCCGGTAGTACAAGGCGCCCAGATTAGTGTAGGCGGCATAGCTCGGCTGCAATTCGATCGACCGCTTCAGATGTTTTTTCGCCTCGACATCCTTCCCCAACAGCTGCATCATGCCCCCCAGCGTGGCATGGGCCAGGGCGTTATCGGGCGCGATTTTCAGCACGGACTCAAACTGACTCGCAGCATCGGTATACCGCCGCTGCCGGTAATAGAAGACTCCCAGTTCGTAGTAACCGTCCCAGTACTGTGGGCGGAGCGCCAGCGCTTTCTTGTATGTGCCTTCTGCCTTGTCTTCTTGCCCCATGCTGGCGTACACCGCGGCCTCGCCCAGCAGCGCATCTGGGTCGAGCGGTGCCAGCTTCAGGGCTTGCTGGATCTCCTGGAGGGCCAGGTTGTACTGCCCTTTTCCGTTGTGAACGCGGGCCAAGGTCACATAGACCGCGGGTAACTGGCTGTTCAGTTCGGCGGCGCGCTTGCAGTCTTTCTCCGCCTCGTCGATCCATCGGGCATCGTGGTCAAGCCGGTACATCGCCCAGTGGGCCTCTCCCAGCGCGCTGAACCCGAGCGCGAAGTCAGGGTCCGATCTCACCGCCTGTTGAAACAAACGGATCGCCGACGCCAGGCTGGGCGGCCTGTCCCACCGCTCGAGGTCCTTCATCCCCGCCAAGTACGATTCGTGCGGAGCAACCTGCGCTTGCTCTGTGACTCCAGCCGCCTGCTTGCCGGAAGAAATCCACCGGTGAATCGACTCCAGGCGGATCCCCATAACGACTAAGGCCATTACCGCAGCGGCGGCTGCCAGTACTGCGACCCAGTGTTTGAACCGCTGCCGCATTCCTGTCGACATCGGCGCCGCGAACGCTCGCCCCAGATCCACGGCGATCTCGCGCACGGAGAGATAGCGTCTCTGTGGGTCTTTGTCGAGGCACTTCCGGATCACCGCGTCGAGTGCATCGCTGACCTTGGGATTGAGCTTGCTGAGGGCGGGCGGCATTTGATGGAGAATTCCATCCGTCAGCGCCGGGCCCGTGCCGAGGAAGGGGCGACGCCCGGTCGCCATCTCGTACAAGATGCAGCCGGTTGCCCAGATGTCTGTGCGTGCGTCAAGCTTGCCTCCAAGCAACTGCTCTGGGGCCATGTAGGGGAAGGTGCCTGCAAAGTTCTGGGTCTCGCTCAGACTCTCGGTGACCGCAGTCGGGCTAGCATCGCCTCGCAGGATCATAGCCAGGCCGAAGTCAAGGATTTTCAGTCGTGCGTCAGGGGTCACGCGCAGGTTGCCCGGTTTCAAGTCGCGGTGGATGACACCATGATCATGGGCAGCCGCCAAGCCTTCGGCCAGTTGCGAACCGAGATGGATGATCTCCTTCTCGGGGAGCGGCCCGGCCACCAGCATCGCATCGAGAGACAGTCCCTCGATGAGTTCTTCGACCAGAAAGTCTGTGCCATCCTCAGTGTCAAAGTCGTGAACCGTGGCGATGTTCGGGTGGTTGAGCTTCGAGAGCGCCAGAGCTTCTTTGTGAAAGCGCCTGCGGGCGTCGGTCTCGACCAACAGTCCCGGAGGAAGGACTTTGAGAGCAACGTCGCGGTCGAGGCGCTCGTCGTGCGCACGATAGACGACACCCATCCCTCCGGCGCCAATTTGTTCAAGAATGCGGTAATGAGACAGCGTGGACTGCACGGGGACTCCTGGCTGCGTCCGTCGATCGGTCCCCTGGGCCCTGGATCCATGAATGCAACAAATTTGCGCACTCGCCTCTGAGGGTGCCGCGTCCCGTGGTGGGAAGTGCTCTTCGGGGAGGCGAGGGAGTTTACAACAAACTCTTACGCCACACTCGTCCAATCCGCAGTGATTGCGCTCACACCAGGAGTGTTCTCTGGCTTCGGAGGGATCCCGCGGACGCAGGCACATCTGTTTACTGGTCGAGCGGGTAAGACTCTGAAACCTCAGCTTTCGCTTCCTTCAGGATAGAGATGTTGAGGCCGCGCACTCTAGGTCATTTCGGACCAGTGGGTTAGGGCGGACCGCACGGTTTGCCTGGGCGAGCAATCCGGCGTCTACTGCATCTGGGACAAGACTCTGGCCGCAACTTCCTTAGTGAGGATAAATAGATGACGACATCGACTGACACTGGTAAAACCGATCCATCAATCGTACAGGCGGTGGATAGCCATGCTATCAGCGCCTCTGCCGCTCTCTACTACCCGTCGTTAGCAGGTAATTGCTGGGACGACGAACTGCTACCGTCTGGAGATTAGTACCGGATTGCTTCGATCGTTCGTATCGGCAACGACTTCCAAAGACAAGCCAGCCACCTCGGCACGGCACATCTCTGTCGGGGGCGGTGGGGAGTAGCGACGGTTGGAGCGGCCAGTATCCCGTTGGCAGGTTTCTATCTGCTGATTGGAAAGCGATTGGCAAGGAACTCGCATTACGTGCATCTTCTTGGAGTTAGTGATGAACACGGCAGTTCCCGCATGCCTGGATCGCACCGATTGGAGGGCTCTATACAGAGCCGCCATTCTTGAAACCAACAAGAGCATTTTTCCACAGCGGTTCTCGGAAGCGGAAGCAGCCTTGGTAGCGCGTGGACGAGAAATCTTCTACGAGCACGCGAGCCTCGAAGAAAAGGAAGCCTTAGAAAACGCACTGTATGCCTTGCGTGCGTTCAGAACCTCCTGGCGGCACACGGAAGGTGCATAGTTCCTTTACCGCAATCACTCCTGATCGTTTTTGAGTAACTACGGCCCGATTACAGTCAACAATCGGCGTCAACCTGTCGTGTGACGAAAAGAGCTGCCTCCCGCTGGGCAGTGTCTTGCTACACCTACGGCTCAACCCAGAGTTTCGTTGCGGTCCGTGGGAAACCTCGAGCTTCCGGGGATCCTGAAATGCGATCGCAGCCCTCCAGCCCCCGAAGGCTCCCTTGAGGTCGCGGCGGCAAACTTGATCTTTCACGTGATTGCCCGGTCAGGTATATCAGTAACTTCCACGCGGCGGTTGTGTCTACTAACCTAGGCGGGAGGGCGCTGAGGGAGAGGACTTTATTATGGGTAAAGGTCTTTGGATTGGTGTGATTCTGCTGGCAGCGGGGGCATGCTTTTGGGGGGTGGGCTACGTCGTGGCCCGAACAACGGGGACGCAGAGTTTCAGAAGATGCTGGAAGCAACGAAGCAAGTCAAAAGCTTTCGTGGCACGTACGGCGGGAGCATGGCCAACACCCCGCATGCGGAAAGGCTATGGGAGGTGGATTGCAACCGAGGTATTGTCCACAAGCAATCTCAAGAATTACAAACCGGCGCCAATGCTCTGGAGATGAAAGAAGACGAGTTCCTGGTGGGCAGCGACCAGATATACACCCGCGGCGGCGACGGATCGTGGGAGAAACATGAGTACAGATCCAAGCTCTATTCAGCCAGTTGGTATTGCGACAACCTTGCTCAAGGTACTATTCGCGATCTGCTGCCGGATATTAGGAGCATGCTCAGGAGCGCCATGATTGGAAAGGGCGACAAGAAGACGGTCAACGGTGTCCGCTGCCAGGAATGGAAGTTTGCCATGAAGTCCGCCAGCTCTGGCCAGCAAGGTTCGGTGTGCGTCGGACTGGAAGATCATCTACCCTACGAGATGATCACGGACAACGTCGGCCACTATTCATACTCCGATTACAACCGGCCCATGCAGTTCGACGCGCCTGAAGCCGTCCTGCAATCGGCCAGTTCGAGTGGCGGGTCGAACTGAGTCAGCCCCCGCTCGGTGTTGTGAAATAGGGCTGGCTCTCGTCAGCTGTCGGTTCCACTTCGTGGTTTCAATCAGCCTGAGCAGTTGGGAATGCGTGGGGTAACAACTTGCACGTTGACACTGTGTTACTCGCCAGCCGGTCTGACCAATGCGTCACACATCGTCTTACCCGGTGACTGCATCGTCGGGTACTTGGCGAAAAATCGCCTTATCGCTCATGGTTCGTGGTGGAGTAAACGTTTTCTCTTTCTGGTGGGCTCATTTTAAGCCTGTATCCGGTGTTAGGCCTGCTTCTTTCAGTAATCGTGCTTTCTGTTCCCAAGTTACCCCTGCGTAAAAAGAGAGTAAATCCCGAGATTTGGACTTGACTTATCCGGCGGTTGGCGTAAGGTCAAAGTAACCAATACCTCGTAGACACCAATATCCAGCAACCTCGCTTAGGTGTTCCTCTATCTAGGAGCTTAGTTATGAACCCAGTAGTTTCCCCCTACCTGAATCGAACCGACTGGAGAACACTGTACCTCGCCGCCATACTGGAAACGGACAAGAGCGTCCTCCCACAGCGAGTCTCGGAAGCAGAACAAGCAGTAGTTACCCGTGGCCGAGAAATTTTTCACGAATCCGCAACCCTCGAAGAAAAAGAAGCCCTTGAAGACGCTCTATACGCCTTGCGGGCGTTTAGAACCTCTTTGCACTACAACGACGCCGCCTAGTCCCGTAGCGACTACGGAACCACGGGGACTGGCCCGGTAGCGACCGATAGATCGTTTCAGTGGCGCAAAGACGCAACCAGGTCGATGTACTGCTGCATAGCATCTTCGGCAGCGGTGCCCATGATCGCACTCCAGGCGTCGAACTTGGCACGGCCGACGAAGTCGAAGCTACTTGGCCTATCGACTGAAACATCGCCTTGGGTCGCCTGTTTATAGAGAGCGTACAACCTCAGCATAGTGTTGTTGTCAGGGCGTTCCGCGAGCCCCGTTACCTCCCGTTGAGCTTGTGCAAATCGCGTTTGCAAGTCAGACATAGAGCTCCTTTGAGCTTTATAGCGCAAGAACTGCCGCGCTGGCGCGCGCGAGGCAAAAGATGCAGTAAGACAAACCTTCTCCTCAAGAGGAGGCGATGTCAGTGATGCCGGTCACGTGAGCCTGACCCTCCTCTTTACCTACCCAAATCCTTGATCGCATTTTCGAATCCCAACATTCAGTCGCAGCATCGGGACGCGTGCTTCGCAACCGCAGCAGGCAGTCACCGGGTTGGCGTACGCATTCCGAAGCAGGTTGCGGGAGTGATCGGAGCCGCGACTTTCCGGTTGTCGTCCGGGGAATTTGAGGAGATCGGGAAAGCCTTGCAGCAGGAGGTGGCTGCGAGCAGGTGAGCCCGAATGTACCCTTTAACCAGACCTGCTGGGCTTAATCGGGGACGGTCGTGCGCTTTGCACCGCGGCCGACCCATTAGGCGCGAACGAGAAAGCGGAAACGCATATCCTCGCCGGACCACATGATGTAGTTGGTTCCCCAGGCATTGTTGAAGAGGTTGCAATGAACACCGGCTGAAAGATCAGGCTGGTTGTTCGAAAAGCACAAGGGCGACTTAATACCCAGTGTGACGACAGGAGCATCCACAGTCTCTACAAGAAAAGCCCCGCCCTCATCTCTGTAGCCGAATCCCTTCGAGACTGCGTGCATATGACGATTGCCTGACCGGACGACGTCCAAGGGGGATACCGACTCGCCAGATTTTTCCAGACTCCAACCTGTGGGATCGGAAGCAATCGGATGGAAGGTCAGCCAGAGGGCCTCGGGAAGGCGTGTTGCTGGTTTTTGAAACCAGGAGAAATTCAAGTGGATCACCGGCTCTGCATTGGGGAGCAGTATTTCCAGAATCATTTTCTGCGGAAATGATGCTCGCCCGCTCCGCTCAGCCTCCATATCGTTCACCTCGAGACGCGCGAGCATGCGGTGGCCTCGCCGGTCTTCCTCCACCTGGAGATCCGCGAGGGACGGCAGCCACTCCTGGCTCTTCGCCCCGAAGCGCTCGATGTTGGGTTTTCCGAAATCCTTCTTGGCCCAATCCTCGTTGCTGACAACGTAATTATCAAAAAAATTCGAATAGTCTTGCTGCGACAGCGTCTGATAGCAAAACAGGGCCAACGGGTTGTTGCTGGACGCCCAATCCCGCCCCGACTTCTTATTGCGCAACTGGTGGATGGCTCCGCTTTTCGCATCGATCCCCACAACGAAATGCGGCGTCTCGATCTTACTTCCGGCCGGGTGAGGGTTGGAGTGCATCGGCTGCGGTGAGACCGCTTCGAGACTACGCACCGCAGTCTGAGCTTGCTCGCGCAATGAGGCGGGAAGCGTGGCTATTCCGGCGAAGAGGTCTTGGCGCTTCTCCTCCCAGCTGAACTGGACGACCTTATAGTTCTTCGTTTCGAGCATCGGAACCAGATCGGCCGGGATGTAGTGATCGAAGTCGAGCCAGGTTTTGGTGTCCGTGCCCCAGGTGTGCTCAACCTCCAAAAGCAAATGACGGAGCAAGGCGACATCTGTAGCATCGCCAACGGCAAAGTTTCCCTGATCCAGCCAGCCCTGGCGAAGCCTCGCTACTTCGCGGAATCGCGCGAGTTTCAGGGGGTCGCTGGAGACACCGTGGATCCATGTGTCCCCGATTTCGCTGGTGAGCACCGGCAGAGAGCCGCGATAAGGGTTGACCGCGTTCGCAATCTCGGTCAGGTTCGTAGGGATAATCTGTGCTTTCGGAAACCGGCCATTCAAAGTCGCGTAGGTCTCATCAATCTCTTTCGGGGTATGTGGCCCGCTGTTGTCGTCGGCCACAACGATGGCGATGGCCAAGTCGGAGTCCGGCACAGTCACCACGCCGCCGTAGCCATGGTGATACATGACCACGAGCGCCGAACCACTCGGATCCTTCCAGAGAAATAAGGGAGGCACTTCCGCGGGCGTGCTCGCGTCGTTCACCCCGATGTCCAAAAACTTTACTTCGTGCGCGGCGAGCGGAGCGATTAATCCGCGGGTGTGGCCTGGCACGTCGGTCATCTTGGCGCCCGTGGTGTTCTTGCCGAAACGCCGGTCGAGAGCGCGCGACAGACCAATGCTTCCGGAGATCATTGATTCATCCATCAACTCCGTTTGCCACGTGAATGGGAGGGCGTGCCATGCGATGTCGCCCATGGAGATGGCCTTCTCCATCCGCAGCCGTTCTGCTGGTGTCGCCTGCTCCAGGTATTCGTAAAGCAGCCATGACCCGGTAGTCCATACGTAGCGATGGTCGCCAGACTGGCGCAGTTGGCTGGCGAGATCGATGGCTTGTGGGAAGTATTCCTTGAAATATCGGTGAACCACGGCGGTCTGCGTGTCGATAAAGCCGGCGTCAAAATGACACTTGAACATCACCAGGACGCGCTTCACTTTGGGATCAGGGGCCGGTGACGCGGCGGGAGACTGACGCGCAAGCAATGTGTCCGCCTTCCACAACAAAGCGCTGCCCAAGGCAGATTTTATGAATTCACGACGCTGCACGCGTCACCCCCTTTGCATTCGCCACTCTAATCGTTCGAGTTCCTCCGTATAGTACACCTGAGCTTCGGGATGAACGGCGTGTTGCTGATCATGACGGGTTCACCTGGGCAAGCTGGTTACTCCAGTGAATTGGCGTAATTCCGAAAGTCCGGGGTTCGTCGAATTGCGAGATCACCCTTCCTCAATCACCCTATTGGACAATCCCTGTTGCGGGGGACGGGCCGAACCAATTGGCTGTTTGCGATTCGACCCAGAATGGAACTGAATCGCGCAGGTTCCGACGTCTTCATCCGGAGCACTCGCCCAGCCTTGTTTGACGCCCTTCGAGCAACGTTGACACGAAAGCGATGCGGCTGTCGCCGGCGCACGCGGAAAGCGTCGTGCCGAATCGGCACTTCATGGAACAGAAACCATAATGAGTAATTGCTATTCGATGGACAACCTATTTCGACGCGGATAAATTCGAGAGTACTGCAGATTTCGGCCCATAACCGATATGTTGCGAGGCAGCACCCATACCGAAAAGGAGCCAATGTAATGTCAGGCGGTTGTGACCTGCGTCGCGATTTGCCTCAATCGAGGTTGATCGAGACCCCACCTTCAGACAAAGTATCCGTCTTCTTAGTCGCACAGAATCGTCTTCTGCGCGAGTCGCTGACCAGGCTTCTCGACAAGAACGGTGACATCGCAATCGTGGGCGCCTGTCCGTTTTCTCCGCTGATCTTGTATCAGATCACGAAAGCCGGTCCAGATGTGTTGCTCATCGATTCCTTTACCACAGCATTGTCACATCTGGAACTCACACGTGAAGCGCAGCGCAGTGTTCCGGGGATTAAGGTCGTGATGATCGGGATGGAGGCGAAGGAGGAGAGCTTCGTGCAAGCCATCCGTGAGGGAGCCGTGGGTTACGTTCTGGAAGAGGCAGCCCCTCTCGAGATCATCGCGGCAGTTCAGGCTGTCGTGAAAGGGCAGGCAGTCTGCCCACCACAGTTGTGTATGTGCATGTTTCGTCACGTGGCCAGACAGTGGAACCAGGTCCCTAGTTTTAAGGTTAAGAGCCACCTTGGGTTGACCAATCGGGAACAACAGTTGGTCTTCCTCCTGGGCCGAGGGCTTACTAATAAGGAGATCGCATCTCAACTGCAACTAGCCGAGCAGACGGTACGCAACCATGTTCACCGCATGTTGCGGAAGTTGCGTGCGCCCGATCGGCTAGCGGTCGTCGAGATGTGTCGGCTGGAAGGCCTGCCCGTGTAGAACCATATCTCCTTGTCGCCGGGCCCGCCCGGGCTGTACCCGTGTCCATCCGCGACCCGCTCTCCGACTACCCGAGCCAACGAATGTGTTACCGGGTTATTGGTACAAAATCGGTACCGCCATTGGGATGATATTGGTTACTGATTCGAAGCCAGCGTACCAACTCTGTACTGCCTTACGTACTGACATCCCTAGACAGAATTGATCCTTCCCTCCGAATCCGATTCTTCGGATACTCGGCCATCACATTTGTTCGTTGGGAGCAGGCAGCGTGGAGAAAATTCGGGTCTTGGTCGCCAATCGTCCCCGCCTCATGCGAGAGCTCCTGCTGGCAACGATTTCAGATCAACCCGACATGGAAGTGGCAGCAGAAGTCACGAGCGACACGGATATCGTGCGTGCAGCGGCGGAATGTCGACCGGATTTCATAATCCTTTCTGCGGAACGGCCCGGCGAACGCCCGGAAATTTGTGCCGACCTCCTGGCCCAAAATCAGCAGACAAAAATTCTTGCGTTGGCGCCCGAACTCAATCGAGGTGCGTTTTCCTGGGCAGTTATTGACAACTGCTCCATATACGTTGAGAGCACGGACCAGGGCATCTCCGAGCAGGGCTTTTTGGATGCGATACGGGACAGCACGCGATGCGGCGGAGATGTTTGGTGAACTGTTAGTCCTCCGTCCTTGCGCAAGGCAATTGTTACTTGCAGGAAACTGAAAACAAAGCTTCTTCTCACAAAAAGCTTCTGTAAGTGAGGTGGCGAAGCTGTAGGAACTCCAAGATCATGACAGTAGAATCTCGAGAGAGTACCGTTTCGTTGGTGAGCGTCGCAACTCCACTTCCCGCTCCGGTTTCTGTGGCGCCGGAACCCTTCTGGTATGCAACGTATGTGTGTACCAATCACGAGAAGAAAGTGACGACGCAATTAAACAAACGGCAGGTCGCCTGTTTTCTACCCGTATATCACAGCGTGCGTCGATGGAAGGACCGCAGGAAAGAGCTGGACTTGGTGTTGTTCCCAGGATACGTCTTCGTGCGTATTGACCTGTGCGATCGGCTCCGAGTTCTCGAGTTGCCCGGGGTTGTCCGGTTGGTCGGTTGTAATGGACAACCGGTGCCCGTTCCAACGCAGGAGATCGAGGCGCTAAAGGACGGGTTGGTCGCGGGAGTCCGCGCCGAGCCCCACCCTTATTTGAAGGCTGGCCGCCAAGTGTACGTGAAGCACGGCCCCCTGCAAGGACTAAAGGGAACGCTGATCCGCAGGAAGGATGGATTCCGCATCGTCCTCTCGCTGGACCTGATCATGCGTTCCATCGCAGTCGAGGTTGACGAAGGCGACGTAGAACCATGCTGAAGCTCAAACCCAGCCGTTTCTCCGGCGGAAGACCATGACGTACTCGATCATAGGGTTGCTCAGAGCTGCGAAGTTATGCTCGCTCGTGTTGGGAGGGTTCTTTCTGATGGGCGGTTTGATGGCATCGAGCTTCGCTCAGGAAAAGCGCACAGCCCATAGCGACCAAAACAGCACCAGCTATTCGGAAGACTTGCCGCAGCAACCTGCCAGCTCAGATTCTGACAGTAATCCCCCGCAAGCAACGCCCGACAAACCCGACAAGAACCCTCGGAAAAAGGCCCAGCCTGAAACTCCGCCGGTTGACGAAGACCAGGACCGACCTTCGACCAGCCAGGAACCGAGTGTTGATCCCAACTTGGCCTACAAACCGGACAAGAAGATTCCGAAAAGAGCCCAGCCTGAAACTCCTCTGGTTGACGAAGACCAGAATCGGCCTTCGACTACTCAAGAGCCGAATCCTTATCCCAACTTACCCTCCCTGCAAGACCTCTACCGGCAGATTCCAAGCCAGCGAAGTATTTTGAGGCGGTTTGGCGTGGATGTCTTTCAGAACGGTACCGGCAATCTCGAGAAGTTACCTATGGACCTCCCGGCGGGTCCGGATTATGTGTTAGGGACCGGTGATGGCCTCAGCATTAATGTCCGGGGAAGTGTACCCAGGACCATTATCAAGACGGTGGACCGCGAGGGTCGGGTGTCATTGCCCGAGGTAGGCAGCGTTGTTCTCGCCGGCCAGACCGTAACCCAGGCCCAGGAACTGATTCAACAAAGCTTCAGCACCCAGTTTCGCGATGTCAAAGTCGATGTGTCTCTTACTCGTCTGAGAACGGTCAGAATCTATGTCGTAGGAGACGTCGAGCGGCCGGGTGCGTACGACATCAGTGCGCTGTCCACGCCATTGAACGCGCTCTACGTGGCGGGCGGCCCGACGATTCGGGGTTCGCTACGCTCGGTCCGTCTCTACCGCGGCGAGCACCTTATCCGGGAAGTGGACTTGTATGAGCTTCTGCTACAGGGTGTTCGCTCCGGGGTGGATCGTATGGAACCCGGCGACACGATTCTAGTCCCACCGGTTGGTCCTCAGGTCAGCCTGGCCGGAATGGTGAGGCGTCCTGCTATTTACGAGTTGACTCACGAAAAAGAACTGGTCGACGTGCTGGAGCTTGCGGGTGGCGTACTGGTCTCCGCCAACCTGAGTCAGATCAGCGTGGAGCGCATTGAAGCTCACCAGCGCAGGGTCATGCTGAAGGTTAACTTGCCCGCTTCGACCGACGCGGAGAGCCTGAATAGAGCGCTGAGCGGGTTCAACGTGCAGGACGGCGACTATGTCACGATTTCTCCCATCCTCCCGTACAGCGACCAGACAGTTTATCTCAGCGGCCATGTCTTTCGGCCCGGGAAACATCCTTATCACACGGGGATGCAGATCGCCGAGTTAATCAAGTCCTATCAAGACTTGTTGCCGGAGCCTTCGGATCGCGCCGAGATCATTCGCCTGGTTCCGCCCGACTATCACCCGGAAGCGATTGAATTCAAACTGTCGGAGGTTCTGGGTGGCGACGATCCGATCGATTTGCAGCCGTTCGACACGGTTCGGATCCTGGGACGTTATGAGGCGGACCCGCCGAACGTGTTCGTGTATGGCCAGGTGTTGCGGCCGGGAAAGTATCCGCTTTCGCAAGGAATGACCGCGGCAGGTTTAGTGCGCCTGGCGGGCGGCGTCACACGCAGCGCTCTCACTCAGGAGGCGGATATTGCCAGCTATCTGGTACGCAACGGCAGTAACGTCGTCACCAAACACATCACAGTCGAAATCGGCAAGGCGCTGGCGGGAGTTGGCGGTTCCGATGTTGCCCTGAAGCCGAACGACACGCTAACCGTGCGACAACTAACCGGTTGGGACGACATCGGAGCGGCGGTCACGATCAAGGGTCAGGTCTTCTACCCCGGGACGTATGGCATCGAGGACGGTGAAAAGTTGAGCGCGCTGTTAGAGCAAGCCGGGGGCTTCCGCGACAGTGCCTATCCCGAAGGCGCCGTCCTCGACCGGATTCAAGTCCGCGAGTTGGCGGAGAAAAGCCGAACCCAGTTGATTGCCCGCATCGAAGCTGCGAGTGCCACGACCACTTCTTCATTCACCGCGAGCGGAGCCGACCAGGCAGCCCTGATGCAGGCCCAGGCCCAGCAACAGCAGCAGGTGCTGACCGTTCTACGGAACCAGCCGGCCAGCGGGCGGCTGGTCATCAAGATCTCCAACAACATCAAGAGCTGGCAGAACACGGCCAGCGACATAGAAGTACGGGCAGGGGATGTCATCACGATTCCCCGGAAACCGAGCTTCGTCCTGGTCAATGGGGAGGTTTATAACCCGACCGCGTTGACTTTTGCACCCGGAAAGAATGCCGGTTGGTATTTGAACCGCTCAGGCGGACTCACACAACTGGCGAACAAGAAAGAGATCTACATCATTCGCGCCAGTGGTTTGGTCGTCGGCCGTGGAAGCAACGGATCCTGGTGGGCCGGCGGCAGTGTACTGAGCACGGCGATGAGCCCCGGCGACAGCGTCGTTGTTCCGGAGAAGATCATCGGCGGCTCCCATGTTTGGAAGAATATTTTGGATACCGCTCAACTAACCGGCTCGCTCGCGATCGCAGCAAGGGTGGCCGCCAGCTTCTGAGTGTCTGCCCCTTGCATATGGTTGCGGCAGTGGAGTGCGCAAACCACATTCTGCGGTTTGCCATCGATTTTCGTTGCTTCTCAGGAGCTGTTCAAGCCGGTGGCCCTGCGGAGCGTTGGGGCGAAAGCAGACATCGGGTGGGAGTCTCGAACCTAGTTGTCCCGCTCCATACAGTTGGGCGGGAGCAGATCAAACGAAATGAGTAGCGCCACTCAGATCGCACCAGAGGACCCGGCAACGCATCCACTCGACGTTCGCCCTGGCGATGACGGAGGCGTACCGGAAGCCAGGCAACCGGAAGATCGGATCCTTTGGATCAGCCTCAGGCTTTGGAAGCAGAGGCGAGAACTGCTGCGCACGGCAGGTGTAGGAGCTTTGTTGGCATTCGTCCTTGCGCTGCTGACACCGAACCAATATAAATCGACCGCGCGATTGATGCCCCCTGAGAACCAGGGTGGCGCTTCGGGACTAGCCGCGGTAGCGAGCCGTCTTTCTGCTTCCGACCTGGTCTTCGGTGGCGATCTGTTTAACGCGCAAGGCAATGGAGCATTGTTCCTCGGAATTCTTCGCAGCCGCACGGCTCAAGAGCGGCTCGTGGCGAAATTCGATCTGACGTTGGTTCCCGGCCGATGGTTCGGCACACGCAGTCGAAGTGAGGATGCCTGTCGCGAACTGGAGCGCAACACCGAAATCACTGAAGATCGCAAGAGCGGAATTATCACGATCTCAGTAGTAGACAGCGATCCCAACCGCGCCGCCGCGCTCGTAGAAGGATATGTCGATCAACTGAATCAGCTTTCCGCAAATCTCAACACGTCCGCGGCGCGCCGCGAACGTGAATTTCTCGAGCAAAGGCTGGCCGAAGTTAAGAAGGATCTCGACTCTGCTTCTCGTGAACTCAGCGACTTTTCCAGCAAAAACGGCACCTTCGACCCCAGGGATCAAGACAAGTCACTAGTTGAGGCAGCGGCGGCGCTACAAGGGGAAATGATCGCGGCTGAATCCCAGCTCAAAGGTCTGGAACAAGTCTATACATCCGACAACGTCCAAGTGAAAAGCCTGCGATCGCGTATTGCGGAATTGCGTCGGCAGTTGCAGAAGTTGAGCCACGGATCCAAGCCGGGTTCCCGTTCCGCCGATGATCCAGTGAGCGAGATGCTTTTTCCCAGTCTCCGACAGTTACCAATTCTTGGTGCCAGGTACGCCGATCTTTATCGGCGGGCCAAGACACAAGAAACTGTGTTCCAGGTGCTCACCCAGCAATACGAAATGTCGAAGGTGCAGGAGGCGAAAGAAATCCCGACTGTTCGAGTGCTTGACGTAGCCGATGTCCCAGACAGAAAGGTGGGGCCTCATCGACTCTTGCTCGCTTTGATGGGAGCAATCAGCGGCCTGTTAGTCGGTTGCGCATGGGCCATTGCCAAAGGCCAATGGGACACCCTCCCCCCGGATAGTCCCCGCAAGTCATTTCTCCTCGAAATTGCCGGAACCGCCCGTCGCCAGCCACTTTGGCGGACGAGTAAGAGAGGCCTGAGTCAGGTTGCCGGGATCCGCGCTCGTTTCATACGTTCCCGCAATCCCGCATCAGGTTCTCCCGAAGAAGCGTCACGCAATTTGTGACAACAAGGGCATCGTCTCCAATGCACTTAACCAGCGGCCGTCTACTTGCCAGAAACACGGTGTGGAATCTGCTGGGGTCGGCGGCGCCAGCTCTTATCGCGATCATCGCGATTCCCCTGCTCATCAGAGGGATTGGGATCGCTCGTTTCGGCATACTGACCATCGTCTGGACCGTGATCGGATACTTTACCCTCTTTGACTTTGGGCTGGGAGCCGCGCTCACCCGCATGGTGGCGGATCGTTTGGCAAAGAGACAGGAAAGTGAAATTCCAGGTCTGGTGTGGACATCCCTGGCGGTCATGTTAATGCTATCCATGGCTGGTGCCGCTTTCATGATTGTCATGTCTCCTGTGCTGGTACACAGGATTCTGCAAGTGCCGGCAGCGCTGCAACACGAGGGAGTTTGGGCCTTCGTTCTATTGGCAGCTTGCCTCCCGTTCATGGTCATCACCACCGGCTTACGGGGCGTGCTCGAGGCGCAGCAACTCTTTGGCGTGATCACTGCGATCCGGATACCAACCAATATTTTCACTCTGCTGGGCCCCTTGGCGCTGTTGCCCTTCTCGAATAGTTTGGTGCCAGTCGTGGCGGTTCTGGCCGGAGGCCGCATTCTCACGAACAGTCTATATTTCCGCTCGTGCCTGAGATCGATGCCCGAACTGGGTCGAAGGTTACTGTTTGAGCGGCAACATCTGCGTTACATGTTTGGGTTTGGCGGGTGGATGACAATAAGCAACATCATCAGTCCCCTGCTGGTCTACATGGACAGGTTCTTGATTGGGACCCTGGTGTCAGTCGTGGCGGTTGCCTACTACGCAACGCCCTTCGAAGTAGTGAGCCGAATGCTCACCATTCCGGCCGCCGTGGCAGGTGTTCTGTTTCCGGCATTCACCGTGAGCTCTGTACAGGACCGCAGCCGGATGGCCCTCCTGTTGTTGCGCGGTCAAAAGTACGTTGTCTTCGCGATGTTTCCTCTGGTTTTGATCATTGTGACCATGGCCAAAGACGGCCTGCAACTGTGGCTTGGAAACGACTTTGCCAAAAACAGCACGCCGATTCTCCAATGGTTGGCTGTGGGAGTGTTTGTCAATAGCCTCTCTCAGCTTCCGTGGGGGCTGATTCAGGGCGTTGGACGTCCTGATCTCACCGCCAAGTTTCATTTAGTCGAGTTGGGTCTGTACATGCCAGTCCTCTATCTTCTCGTCAAACACTACGGCGTCTTAGGGGCTGCGATCGCCTGGACTGTACGGGTTTCATGCGATACCGCTGTTTTAGCGGTGACGGCGGAGGTGTTTCTTCTCCAGAAGGATCGCTTCGTGAAGCGTTTCCTGACCTTGGTCGGTGCAGTTCTTCTGGTGACCTTTCTGGGCACCCTCCCGGGCACGATCCACCAGAGGGTGCTGTTTCTCGCCACGGTGTTGTCGATCTCACTGCTGGCATCGTGGTTTGTCTTTCTTCAGCCGGAGGAACGGCGAATGCTGCGAGGGTTTCCCAGTGCGATTGTCCGTACTTTCCAGCGTTTCGAGGCAATGTAAGCATGGCCGACTATGCCTTCACGGTGTTCACGCCTACCTACAATCGAAGACATACACTGCCCGGAGTCTACGATTCGTTGCGCGCGCAGACTTTTTCCGATTTCGAATGGGTCATCGTCGATGATGGCTCCAGCGATCACACCGACGAGATTATCTCCGTGTGGCAGAAAGAGGCTTCATTTCCGATACGCTATTTCTATCAGTCGAATCGCGGTAAACACGTCGCCCACAATCGTGCTCTTAAGGAGGCGAAAGGGGAGCTGTTTTTGATCTTCGATTCTGACGACTCCTGCGTGCCGGAAGCACTGGAGCGATTTCACCACCATTGGCTGGATCTGTCTCTTGAACAACGGGAGACGTTTTCAACCATTACTGCTCTGTGCAGGAAGAAAGACGGGACCGGACTCGGGTCGGAGTTTCCTGCACCCGTCATCGATGCTACATCGCCGCAAGCGCAAATGCGTTGGCGCCGGGATGAGCGCTGGGGCGTCAACCGCACGGACGTCTTGAGAATGTTTCCTTTTCCTGAAATACCCGGCGAGAAGTTTATTGCGGAAGGTCTAGTCTGGACGCGGGTGTCCTTGGCTTATTCCACCCGTTTTATTAACGAACCGTTGCGGGTGGTCGACTTTCGGCCCGATGGCTTGAGTGCGACCTCGGTTCAGATCCGAGCTAGCAATCCCGCTGGCGCCAGGCTTTATTACCAGGAGTCGATTGAGGCGCCTATGCCGCTGATCTGGAAGGTTCGAGACGCCATGAACTACTGCCGGTTCTCCTTTCATGGCGGAATCCGTTGGGCGCGGACTTTGACCGATAGTGCTCATTTCCTGCTGGTTTCCCTATGTTTTCCCGCAGGATTCCTGTTCTATTGGCTGGACTGCGTTCAACTCCGTTCCAGGCAACCTTCTCACCCTCGCGGGGACTCGGTGCGCGCATGAACATTGCGGCTGACTTGACTACACTCAGCTCGCACCGTTGAGTGAACCTGATGCGAATGCCCGACGATCACGTTATTAGCGAGGCGGGCAGTCTGTTAATTCCCATACTGTTTGTCATCGGTATGTATGGGCCGAGCTCTACAGATGGCGTATTCTCTCAGACAACCTGGGAAGTATATTTCCTCATATTGATATCAAGCGTCTTGTTCATGCTAGCTCGCAAGACCGGGCTGGGTAGTCCGTGGCGATGCGTAAATTCAATTGGACTAGTAACTGTCATCATACTGGGAACGATCCTTTCGCCATTCCAAGAATACCGATGGGGAGGGCTGCTGGCCTACTTGGCTTTGGCCCTACTGTTCGCGATGAATTGCAGGAATGTGAGTGCTCAAGGCCGCTTGAATGTCATGCTAACTCTGGCCAATGTCGTCAATATCATCCTCGGAATCGCTGTGGTCTTGGATCTTGGACCAGTGCGGCAAGTGTTCGTCGACTACTATTCTGCGTTCTATCCAGAGTTGGTTGAAGTTATGACCAGCGCTGGGAAACCGGTCCTTACCTTCGGAACACATTCTCTTGCAGCGTTCTTCTTCTATCTCCTGTTCTGGATGAACTTCGAGAGCTACAAAGCTCAACGTTCCTATGGCCGTCTGCTGGCGGCACTGTGTTATATCGTTCTCGGGGTGTTCTTGTGGTCCTTCAGTGCCTTCGCTCTGATGGGTCTGGCAGTGCTCTACATGCTGGCCTACGCTGTACGCAGGCATTCTGGGTCGGTGCTGGTCGGACTTGGCGCGATCGCTATACTGGGGATCGTCGCTGTCTACCGAATCGATGCCACATCCCCTGTGCCCGGGCTCGCGGCGACAACCGTAAGTGAGCTTGTCTCGTCTCCTACCAACGGTTTCTTTGGCCGGTTCTCGGACTCAGGAACCTTGCATTCGACGGTTCAATACATGGCCGACCGCCCGTTTCAGCCCGTAGGCGTGGGTTATCGGAGCGATCTGTTCTTTGGGGACAATGGCCCGGTGGAATACTACCTAAGAGGATCCATAGGTTTAGTTCTCGCCATGTATGGCGGACTGTTCGTGTTTCTGAGAAAGAACCTCGTTTCCAGGACGGATGCTTATCATGCATTCGCGTTGATCGTTATATTCGAGTGCGGGCTGACTGCTCTGTGCAATATCCGTGTTATCTACTGTCTACCGGTGATCGTCGTATTCTTCAATGATCTTCGCCGTCGTGGCGCAATGACCGGGCCTCGATTAGGTGCGCTCGATGTGGGCGCAAGGTCGCGAAGAGAGTCTACCGGGTGATCGAGTCATCATGAGCAGTATGGCGAGAGTTGCGTGTGTTCGGTTGCTGTGCCGCATTCCATCGGTAGGCGATGACGAGAAAGACTTCCTGGATCGGAATGTCCCGGTGAAGATGTTGTTGTTGACATGCTGTTGTTACGAATTACCTCGTCGACGTAGTCACTCCCTCGCGTGATGCTGAGAGTCATTGCTTACACCGGCGGCAACAATACACCCAGCCGCGTGCCACGGGTGCAGCTGTATGTATCACCCTTGAAGGCCTTCAACATCGATCTCGCGGAATGCCCTTCCGCGGCGGGGCTTTATCCGCCTGAAAAGCTATGGCAGCGGCCACTTTGGGGAGCCTGGAACTTGCTGGAGCACATTCCTTCCTCGCTTCGTTCCTACAAATATGACGTCACGTTGTTCCACCGGGAGATGCTAAGTACCGTGGTGACGCTGGAACCGTTTACCAAGCGGCCGCGGATCTTTGATGTCGATGATGCCATTTGGCTTCATCGCAACGGAGGTGGTGCCCGACAACTCGCGCGGCTCTGTGACCACGTGATTTGTGGAAACCAGTTCCTCGCTTCGGAGTTTTCCCGATGGAACCCCTGCGTGAGCGTGCTGCCGACCGCCGTGGATACGAACCGTTTCGTTCCCTCTGCGACAAAGAACATCAACGCGCGGCCGGTCATCGGCTGGTTCGGACTGAGCTCCGGATTCGGATATCTTCACGGGGTCGAGGCGGCTCTGAAGGAAATCCTTTTCCGGCATCCGGACGTCACCCTGCGAATCGTTTCGGACAGGCCGCCAACGCTGACCACACTCCCCCCGCAGCAAGTCGAGTTCATACCCTATACGCAGGCGCGGGAGGTCGAGCATCTCCAGGAGATGACCATCGGCATCATGCCGCTCAGCGATACCGAACTCTGCCGCGGCAAATGCAGCTTCAAGATGCTCCTCTACATGGCTTGCGGTATTCCCGTGGTCGTGAGCCCCATCGGAATGAATGCAGACGTGCTCAAGAAAGGCGAGGTAGGATTCGGCGCCCTTCAGACTGGGGATTGGATCGAGTGTCTTGAGACTTTGCTTCGAAATCCTGACCTGGGTCAGCGCATGGGAAACGCCGGCCGTGACGTTGTGGCTCAATACTACAGCGTAGAGTCACTTGCCCCGAAACTGGCCGAAATCATCCTGGGCGTTGCCAATCGGAGTCGAATCCAGCAAGGCCACGTGAGTTCAACCCGTCTCTCGAGCCGCTGAAATCACCCTATGTGCGGCATTGTAGGTAAAGTAAACTTCGATCCCGAACAACCGGTCGATTCCAATCAAATCCGGCGCATGGCGGACTCGGTGCGTCATCGCGGCCCGGATGACGAGGGCGTATGGACTGACGGTCCTGTCGGCCTGGGCCATCGGCGGCTCTCGATTATCGACTTGTCCCCCAACGGGCACAACCCGATGGCCAACGAAGATGGAACTGTGTGGATCACCTTTAACGGGGAGATTTACAACTTCCAGGAACTGCGTCCCGGGCTGGAGGCTGCCGGTCACCGCTTCAAGTCGCGGACCGACACGGAGGTCATTCTCCACCTCTACGAAGACCTAGGACCCATGTTTGTGAAGGCATTGCGAGGCATGTTCGCCTTCGCGATTTGGGATTGCCGGTCCCAACGCTTGCTGTTGGCGCGCGACCGGCTGGGCGTGAAACCGCTGCATTATTCAGTCACTCGTTCCGGGCTGTTATTTGGTTCGGAAATCAAGGCCTTGCTCAGCACGGGCGAGATTGATCCCGTACCGGACCTAGCCAGCCTCCATCAATTCCTTCTGTGGCAATGCATTCCAAGCCCGCGCACTGGAATTTGCGGAATCAGCAAATTGCCGCCGGCCTCAATCTTGACCTGGCAGCCCGGTGGGCACATACACATTCAAAAATATTGGGAACTGGACTGCTCGCAGCCGTTGACAGCGGACGCGAATGATCTGTCCGAGCAAGTCCGCGGCTTGGTACAGGAGTCCACCAAACTGCGGCTGATTGCGGACGTTCCCGTGGGCATTTTTCTCAGCGGCGGAATCGACTCCGCCTGTGTACTGGCAGCGGCACGGAGTGCGCATCGCGGCAAAATACAGACGTTTTCTGTGTCCTTTGCCCATCAGGACTTTGATGAGTCCAGGTATGCCCGGCTTTTGGCCACGTACTTCGAGACCGAGCATCACGAGTTCCGGGTTACGCCCAAAGTCATGGAACTGCTCCCCGAGATGGCGGGCCGGTTCGATGAACCGTTTGCCGATGCAGCGGCCATACCGACCTGCTACCTTTCCCAACTCACGGGTGCCCACGTGAAAGTTGCGCTCAGCGGTGATGGAGGCGACGAAGCCTTTGCAGGCTACCAGCGATACCTGGCTCTGAAACTGCTAGGCTGGCTGTCCAGGGTTCCAGGAGCCACCGCGTTCGGTGCTTTCCGGGCTATGTTGCCCTACAACTCGGATGAGCGGAGCAAGCTGCGGTATGCCAAGGAAATGCTTTCTCTGGTCGGCCGCTCCCCCGTGCAGCAATATCGAGCCATCCTGCTGGGCATGCTTGAGGAAGAACGGTGGACCTCGTTCTACAGCGATGATTTTCGCGCAGCCCTGAACACAAGCGCCACCGATGAAACCTTCCTGCAAGGATGGCACATGCCGGCAGTGTCCGATGATGTTGCCCGGGCTACGGTCAGCGACACCATCGGATACATTCCCGAATGCCTCAATGTGAAGGTTGATATCGCCAGCATGGCCTTCGGTTTGGAAGTGCGTTCTCCGTTTCTGGACAGCAAGCTCGTCGAGTTCTGTGCCCGAATACCTTCCCGTCGGAAGATCAAAGGAACCCAGCAAAAATACATTCTCCGGCAGGCGTTTCGAAAGGAGTTGCCGGAAGAGATTCTTGACCGGGGGAAGGCTGGATTCGGAATGCCACTGGCAACTTGGCTCCGGAATGATTTACGCAGCTTAACGGAAGACACGCTCCTCGCCCACGATAGTCGTGTTGACGACCTTTTTCGGCCAGACGCAATCAAGATCATGCTGGACGAACATAGCGCGGGCAAGCGCAATTGGCATATCCAGCTGTGGCGGCTCTTGGTGCTGGAACACTGGTTAAAAGCAATCGCGGCCCGTGCGCGCTCCGCGAGGATCGAGCATTCGCCAGATTCTTGCTCCATGCACGCGGCCCCCGCTCAGCGATAAACCGTGCCGGTCAACTATCTCCATAGTCTGTTTCACCGAGTAGAGGATGGCTGGGATCCCGTTTCGTCCTCCTACGCGTTCTCCTATGCCGAGCAGGCTTGGAATGATTGCAGTGTCCAGGTCGTGCACGACCTTGAATTTCTGGTTGGAGGTCTCGCCGGGAAACGCGTCCTTGACCTCGGCGGAGGACCGGGCCAATACAGCGTTCTGTTTGCGCAACGCGGAGCTGACGTGACCTGGCACGACATAAGCCGCCAATACCAGGTAATCACCCGTGAACGCGCGGCGGCGGCCGGGGTGGTGATCAATTTCTCCCTGGGCTATCTCGAGGATGCGCGGCGCTTCCAGATGCAGCCCTTCGACCTCTTATTCTGCCGTGTTTGCTGGTACTACGCACGCGGCGATCGATCGTTCGCGCGTCTGGTGGATTCTTTAGTCAAGCCCAGCGGAGTGGGCTATGTCGAGAGCAACACGCCGGCATTTTCCCGACCGCGCGGCTGGCGCAGATTGCAGTACGCGCTCAATCACTACTTGTGGTTAAAAATCGGCCACCCCATGCCTCCGCACGGCCGAATTGCCGCATTGCTGCAGCGCTCGAACATCACGCGGATGACCCTCGATTATTCTTCACCGTTGCGCGACGTTGTAGTGTTCACCAAGGGTCCTGAAGCTGCCGCCATCCCCCTCACTGGCCAGCTGGCTTCGACCAATCACCCATGACACTGCAGACCCGCTACCTGGTGCGTTTCGACGACCTGTGTCCCACGATGAATTGGACCATATGGGCGAGGATCGAGTCGGTGCTGATCGAGCGAGAGATCCGTCCGCTGCTCGCAGTGATCCCGGATAACCAGGACAAATCACTTGCCGTGGCCCCTGCCCACGCCGCCTTCTGGAAGGAAGTACGGAGGTGGCAGGGCATGGGCTGGACCATTGGCTTGCACGGCTACCAGCATTTATTTGTCAATCAGAATGCCGGTATTGTCGGAATTCAGCGTCGTAGTGAGTTTGCCGGGCTTCCCTCGATCGAGCAAGAGCGCAAACTGCGGCGAGCCGTCGAAATTTTTCGCAGCCAGGGGATCGAGCCCCAAGTCTGGATCGCTCCCGCCCATTCGTTCGATAAGAACACGGTGCTTGGTCTGGCCAGGACCGGTGTCTCAGTGATCAGCGATGGTTTGGCCGTCGCTCCCCACACCGACGAGGCCGGAATGTTCTGGGTTCCGCAACAGATTTGGCAGTTCCGCTGGAGGCCCTTCGGGGTTTGGACCGTCTGCTACCACCACAATCATTGGATCGAAATGCAATTCAATCGGTTTCGGCGGGACACACAGAAATATCGAGATGCGATTACAGATTTGTCTTCGGTCCGAGCTGCCTATCGCGGTCGGCGGCGTGGTGCGATGGACAGTGTTTACTCGATCGCGCATTCCACCGTGTGGTCGCTGCGCACGAGGTCGAGGGCTTCGGCGTGACACCACAATTGCTCGAAGGTGTTGCCACCGTTGCTGGAGAGGAACCCGCCCGCGCGCCGGATGCGAAGGTGCGAGTTACTTATGTCTTGGGTTCTCTGTTGGATGGAGGTACTGAGCGTCAAGTCCTGGAGCTTATTCGCCACCTCGATCGCACCAGATTCAAGCCTTCGCTGGTATTGATGGAAGCGGCCAATGTGGAGAGGTCAAGAGGGTTAGTGGACGAGTGCCTGGTGATGGGGATACCCCAGGCGGGAAACTCAAGCTGGTTGTTGCGCAGCCTGCCTCTCGTCAAGTCCGCTCTGCTTACCAAGAAATATCTGCAACACCTGGGAAGCGATATTGTGCATGCTTTCCTGCCCGGACCATGCATTCTGGGAGGATCCGCCGCCCGTCTCGCCAAGGTTCCATTGATCATTGGCAGCCGCCGCTCCTTGCCCAGCCAATATCGCGCCCGCAGTCGCGCGGGTGGCTGGGCGGACAGCGCTGCACTTCGATTGGCGAACTACAACCTGGGCAACAGTCATGCGGTCAGCCGCGAAATGATCGACATTGCCCGATGCCCTCCAGCGAAATGCGGAACGATCTACAACGGGGTTGACGTGCGACTCTTTCGTCCCGATCTTTCCCCGGCCCTCCGCCAACAGCTGGGCTGGACGGGCTCTGAGGTTGTATTCGGCATGGTGGCAAACTTTCGGGCTTGTAAGCGGCACCGTGACTTCGTCGAAGCAGCGGCGATCCTGGCACAGCAGCATGACACCGCACGCTTCGTCATGGCTGGCGCCGATGCCGGCACGAGACAGGCCGTGCTGTCGCAAGTGGAAGCGCTATCCCTCGGGGCGAAGGTTCGGATTCTTGACACTACCCCGTCGCCCGAGAGAATCTTCGCCGCACTCGATGTCTACATCTGCACCTCCGAGGCCGAGGGATTCTCGAATGTGCTCCTTGAAGCGATGGCTTGTGGCAAGCCCGTGATCGCGACGCGCGTCGGAGGCAATGCGGAGGCTGTACGGCATGGTGACTCGGGGCTTCTGGTCTCCCCGGGTGATCCGCAGGCCATCGCAAATGCTGCGACACAACTCCTGTTGGATACCGCCCTGCGTCGGGCTATGGGAATAGCTGGTCGGAAACGAGTAGAAGACGACTTTTCCCTGAACGCGATGGTTCGGGCACATGAAGAACTCTACTGCAGGCTGTTGCATGAACGTCGGCAGACTGAGCCGTGAGGCCCGCGACGATCCGCGGCCCCCCTCCGACTGGAGGACACTGACTGGAGTTGCGACGAACGGCGTTGCGACGGACCTGTGTTGCATTCCTGCGCAACGCTCTGCCCTATGACAAATTGCGCTCTGATTCTAAAACCATTCCTATTGGGGAAGATGAGTAATACATGGGTTGGCAACGCCAGATCGGGATTGCCCGAATCATCGCCCGCCTGAATGTCGGCGGCCCCGCGATCCAGGCCATTCTGATGACCGAAGCCTTTCGCGCGCGAGGCTACGACACGGTTTTGATCACGGGACAGGTGGCGCGTGGCGAGGCGAATATGCACTACCTCGCTCAAGCCAATGAGGTAGAGGCCCTCACCATTCCAGCCTTGTCGCGCAGTATCTCCTTTAAGGATCTGGTGAGTTTTCTGCAAATTGCCCGCATCTTGCGCCGTCGCCGGCCGGTGATCGTGCATACTCACACCGCGAAAGCGGGAACCCTCGGGCGCTTGGCGGCTCTGATCGTCCGTGTCCCAATTCGCGTGCACACCTTTCACGGCCACGTCTTCAATGGCTATTTCTCGCCTCTGGCAACCCGCGTCTTCCTGATGATCGAACGCTTTTTAGCGCGCCGTACCGATTGCATCATCGCCATCAGCGAATCCCAAAAAAGGGAACTCACCGACACTTATCGCATTGCCCCAGAGCACAAGGTCGTCGTTGTTCCTCTTGGACTCGACCTCGCCGCCTTTCTTCAAGTCAAGGGGCCCGACGGCACAGTTCACAGCGCTATTCACTGTGAACCCTCGGACCCGTTGGTTGGTTGGGTGGGCCGTTTGACGGCCATCAAGGCGCCGAGCCTTTTTCTGGACTGCGTGCCCTTGGTGAAGGAGTCTCTTCCGGCAACCCATTTCGTCATCGTCGGCGGTGGCGAATTGCGCTCGGAATGCGAGCAACGACTGGGGCGGGAGGGTCTGCGGGACTCGGTAGCGTTGCTGGGTTGGCGCCGCGATCTGCCCAAAATCTACGCCGGCCTGGACGTAGTTGTGTGTACCTCGATTAATGAGGGGACCCCCGTTGCATTGCTGGAGGCAATGGCCTCCGGGCGGGCGATTGTGAGTACGGACGTCGGTGGCGTGCGCGACTTGATGGCCGGTATCCCGATTCCCGTAGAGGGAATGGAGTTATTCGAAAACGGAATTCTGGTGCCACGCGACCCCTACCTTGTAGCCCGAGCCATCCGCTATGTTCTGGACAATCCCCAGCGGCGGCGGGCAATGGGGCAAGCGGGGCGTCAGTTTGTCCGGAACCGCTTTTCTCAGGTTCGCCTTGCCGATGATCTGGAGCGTCTCTATTTGTCCTTAGCCCAAGCAAAGGGATTGCTCCCGATGGATGCCGTTTTACCAGCGTGCCAACCTACATCTGCATTTTCCGCCTCCCACAAGCCGGGTCTCTGAACACTTAAGTATGCCCCCTGAACCCGGGTGGGCCATGCCGTGCTGGCTTCTAATCACAATGGGACCGCGCAGATTTGTTTATTCTAAAGGAGCCACGCTGCCATGCATGTGTTGATCACCGGGGGTGCCGGTTTTATCGGTTCCCACTTGTCCGAAAAACTGCTCAGTGAAGGCCACGAAGTGGCCATCATCGATGATCTCTCCACCGGATCGAATGCCAACATCAATCATTTGAAGCAGAACCCTCACTTTCGCTATGTCATTGACTCGATCATGGAACGGGCGGTCTTGGCGGAGTTAGTCGATGATTGCGATATTGTGTACCATCTTGCCGCAGCGGTTGGCGTTCAGCTGATCGTTCACTCCCCGGTTCGTACCATGCACACCAACATCCGCGGGACCGAATTGGTACTCGAGGCGGCTGCGAAAAAAGGGAAGAAAGTTGTGATAACTTCCACCTCCGAAGTGTATGGGAAGTCGACCAGGATTCCCTTCCGTGAAGATGATGATTTACTAATTGGTCCCCCGATATATGGTCGGTGGAGCTACGCGTGCTCAAAGGCAATTGACGAATTTCTGGCGCTGTCCTATCACCGTGAACTTCATTTGCCCGTGGTCATTGTTCGCTTGTTCAACACCGTCGGACCTCGACAGATCGGCACTTACGGGATGGTCCTTCCTCGATTTGTCAGTGCTGCCCTGGACGGGCGGCCCATTGAGATTTATGGCGACGGGAATCAGGCGCGTTGTTTTGGCTGGGTTGGCGATGTTGTCTCGGCCCTGTCCGAGCTCGGGCAGAATCCCCTGGCTGCGGGTAAGGTGTTCAACATCGGTTCTGACGAGGAGATCACCATTAATCAATTGGCCGACCTGGTTAAGGATGTTACAGGTTCACAGTCTCCAGTAGTTCACCTGTCTTACAAAGATGTGTACGGTGAGGAATTCGAAGATATGGCTCGTCGTGTGCCCGATCTAAGTCGCATTCGCGACCTCATCGGTTATGTACCCACTAAAGCGCTGCGCCAGATCGTCGAAGCGGTCGCCGACCACCTGGGCGCGTCTCGCCTGCACGAGAATCAAATGGCGATGGCCGCTTCGGCTCATTGATCCGGATAGGAACACTAGCTTCCATGATGGTGAAGACATTATTCGAGATTCAATCGAACGTGGGGTCTCTGATTGCGGAACTATGTGCCGCCTGCCTGTTGACCGCGTCCGGCGTCGCGGTGGCAATCAACTTGTGCCGTAAACGCGGATGGGTGGAAAAGGCACAGCCCAATCGCTGGCATAAGGGAACACCTGCGAAATTTGGAGGGGTCGCAATTTGGCTGGTGGTGCTCGGTGCCGCCACATGGGTTTTCCCGGCGTCAAATCACTCGATCTGGGGAGTGTTGGGGCTTGCGTCACTGATGTTTGCTCTGGGGCTGACGGATGACGTTTTCCACCTCAGGCCAGGGCCAAAATTGTTGGCCCAGTTCGTTGTGGCTGCCCTGGCCATCGCTCTCGGTTTGGAGTTCACGGTGCAAGGGCGTCCGATTTTGAGCTTTTGCCTCTCTTTGGCTTGGATTGTAGGGATCACCAACGCTTTCAACCTGCTAGACAACATGGACGGGCTGTCCGCCGGTGTCGCCCTTATCACTGCGATTTACCTGGCGGTTCTGTATCTGCTGGCCGGAGTGGCCGCCCATGCTTCATTGCTGTTCATCGTCGCAGGGGCGAGTGCCGGCTTCCTGATTTTTAACTTTAAGCCGGCGCGCATCTTCATGGGCGACAGCGGCAGCCTTTTTCTTGGATTCCTGCTCGCGTCAGCCTCCCTCGATCACATCCGGCAGCGGTCTGGCGTTCCAGCCCTGCTATTCACTCCCGTGATCGTGCTCTCGATTCCCATTCTTGATACCTTCTTTGTTTCGGTGACCCGACGCCTGCGCGGCCAGCCGGTGTCTGTAGGCGGCACGGACCACAGTTCTCACCGCCTGGTGAGAATGGGTTTCAAGGAGCGCGACGCCGTGATCCTGCTCTACCTGGTGACGACTGCTTCGGGCACGGTAGCGATCGGAGCGCAGTTCCTGGTCTACCCTCGTGCATTGGGAGTCATGTTCCTCTGGCTGTTAGTGTTATTGCTGTTTGGCATCCATCTCTTTCATACCGAGCCCGCCTACGATTCTCACGGCACTACCAACAGGTTTCTCCATCGCTTGCTGCAGCACGACAGTTTGGCCTTCCTCCTGGATCCTGCTGTCCTTTCGCTCTCTTACTACATCGCATATTTTCTTCGTTTTGAAACCGCCGTTCCCTACAGTGATTTCATTGCGTTCCTGCAAACCTGGCCTATCGTGTTGATGGCCAAGTGTGGCGCCATGTGGGTGTCGGGTATCTATGGGCGGTCTTGGTGGCGCGGTTCGGCCGGAGATGCATACCGGCTGGCCGCATCCGGCATGGCCGGCGAAGCTCTGGCCGTGTTGGTCTTGGTCGGCTTCTCTCGATTTGCCGGATATTCGCGCATCGTCTTCTTGGTGGACTTCGTCATCGGATGGATGTTACTGGTCGTTCTCCGGCGGTCCTTCCAGTTGTTTCACTCCTCGATGCGTCGTTTGGGATGCCCTGCCGCTCTGCCGGACAGACGAGTGTTTGTGCTCGGCACATCCGAGCATGCCGAACTCGCGGTCCGGTTCCTGCAAGCTCGAAAGATTCAATGCAAGGGCTTGATCGACACAAACGGAGGCAACGATCTCCGCAGGCACGTCTGGGGCATACAGGTAATCGGACAACTTCAGGACCTGTCCAGACTCGCCGTGACCTATCGAGTGTCGGAAGTGATTCTGCCGGAGAATGAATCCATGCCGTGTTCCGAGATGGAATTCATTAGTTCATGCAATCGTGATCGCCTTCAAGTGACCAGGCTTGGCCTGCATGGCTTGAATCATCAGGGGAACTGATTCTTCATCCGCTACCCCCTACGAAATTTCCGCCTCTGCCCACCAGAGACTTGTCGTCGCCGCAGCCACAATGAATGTTCTCTCTCATGTTCTAACCAACTACTACGTCCAACTCGGTCAGAGCATGTCAGATCCTTCGACGATGGTCCAAACGCTACCACTACTGATCCTTCTTGTCCTGGTAAACATCTACATCCTCTTCAAGATTCCGACCATGACGCACAGCTTATTCACTGGCGGTACCGGGGGCCACGGCGGCGGCCTGGGAGCAGCGATGATGGCGATAAGCGCCGTTATGTAAACCACAGGGCGAAGAAACGAGGCGAGAGATGAGTGCTGAAGCGATGAGCGTCGAAACAAAAGCCACCCCGGAAATCACACGCGCCGCAGAGCGTTACTTGGAGCAATACGGAGATCCCTTGGTCATGAATACCTATCTGAAAGTGACCATTCTCATGCTCGCTTTCGTTTGCTTCGTTCTAGCGGCGCTAACCTTCAAAAGCCAGACGGCGCTCGCGAATATGCACCCTCTGATTGTGCGGATTAACGACGTGGGGCGGGCGGAAGCGATCGACTATCGCAACTTCCAATATCGCCCGCAGGAAGCGGGGAACAAATACTACCTTTCGCGCTGGGCGGAACTGTATTTCAGTCGGAATCGCTTCACCATCGAGCGCGACCAGACCAATTCGCTCTACTTCCTTAATAGTGACGTACAACGTGCCGTGATCGACCAGGAACGGAAGGACAACAGCATTCAGAACTACGTCAAAGACAGCAGCTTGCCGTATATCGATGTGGAGAACTTTGTCAAAAGAGGGGCAATATGACGACTGCGCGCCATTGCCGGAGCTGCGGCTGAACAGGTTTTCTTCTCTTATCCGCGCGTTGAAGTGGCCCTTGCGCGTCCGCGCGTTCCTTCGTTCTACGCTCTCGATGTACGGCGAACGACGCTCGGCCGGTTGCCGAACGTGGAAGAATTTGAACATGAAGCTGCGAGGAATTCAGGTGCCGAGTTGGCTTGGCTTGCTCCAGATCAACCTCAGCAAGCTATCGATGACATCGAATACGACCTCTCGGTATTGCGGCCGCTACTGAAAGCCGATCCTAAATCGGTTCGGGGTGGTGCCCGATTCTTGATGGAGCTGAGTCCAGAGCTTGGACGCTCCTTGCGCAGTCGGTGGCAGCGCTGGCAGAAGGGTTGGTCGGCATCCGACGGGCTCTGCGTTGCGAGCGATCCCACGAAGGAGCAGCTGGCTAAGTACCGCCTTACGGCCCGCGCTTATTCTCCAACATCGTTGCAGTCGTATGCGGCCTGTCCGTTCAGATTCTTGCTGTCCGCGATTCACAAGCCATCTCTAAGGGAAGAGTCGGTCCCGCTGGAGATGCTTGATCCCCTTACGCGAGGCCAGCTCTACCACGCGGTGGTCGCGAAATTCCTCCTGAAAGCTGTCACCCATAAGATGCTCCCAATCAGTCAAGAGTAGACAAAGAAACCTCGCACGCTCTTTTCCGCGATAGCCAGCAAATGAACTGAACTTGGCGGAAGCTCAGGCGACGATGGACGACATCCTGACGGCCACGGCTGTCGAATACCACGAGCAGTATGCGCCGGCGATCGAAAGAGTCTGGCAGGACGAAGTCGAGTTGCTCCGTGCGGACGTGCGCGGCTGGCTGACGCAGATGTCCGAACGCTCGAACGGCTATCTGTGTACGCCACACTGCATGGTTCGCTTTTCGCCATCAGCGATGCCGATCTGCTGGCATACCGCAGTGAATTCGGCCATTGGCACCCATTCAGAATTCCCGAGACGGTCCCGGACTAGTTGCAGCATGTGACGCGCGCACTTCAGATTCTTCGCGAGCTTTCGCGGAGCCGGAACTTCATCCCCATCGCGGAGACCGTCAACCGCTTGCTAAGCGTAACTCGAGCTCATGCGGGTTTCGTGATGCGTCCGGGCGGTGAACAGGCATTGGCGAATGTACTACACGTGACCGAACTCGCTCGCCAGTACGAAGCACGGGGAGCCGTGTCATTCCGCGGCTTTGTTGATGAGCTGCTTCAGGCCGCCGAGGAAGGTAGACAGCCGGAAGCCACCATTTACGAGGAAGGCTCTGAAGGCGTGTGCATGATGACCGTGCATAAAGCCAAAGGTCTGGAGTTTCCCATAGTCATCCTGGCTGACGTCACCTGCAAGATCGCACGCGAAGAGCCTGACCGATATGTCGATGCGGATCGTACGCTCTGCGCAGTTAACCTCTCTGGATGGATTCCGCAGGACGTGATCGATCATGCCACCGAGGAACACGGACGCGATCTTGCTGAGGGAATCCGCCTAGCATACGTGGCAGCGACCCGGGCTCGCGACGTCCTAGTCGTTCCCGCTATCGGAGACGATCCGACCGGACACGGCCCGGCAGTCGCAGATCATTGGTGGGTGCAGCCTCTGTACTCCGCTCTGTACCCACCTGAAGGGCGACGGGGAAGGCCGACGCGGGCAAGCATGTGTCCTGATTTTGGCATCGACAGTGTTATGAAACGTCCGGAGGGTGGGCAGCTTGAATATGCATGGCTCTGCTCGTCTTGCACTCTGTATCTGACGATTCAAACTGACGAAGAATTCGGAACGAAGTGGTTCGGAAGTTTGAAGCGAAGAATGGGTCCGAGCTCGCTACATCAGCCGAAGACGTGAACAAGATGGACATCGCCGAGAGAGCTCTCGTGTCACACTTGGCTGAGACGAGTTCGTCGATTACGTTTCTGCCACACGGGCGTCGATCAAATGACGGATCGTCGGTTCTGCTGAAAGATAGCTTCCTATTCGCCCTTCCAACTCACCGTCTGCCTGGGTTTGCCTCTCGTGCTGACGCAGATGCTCCGCCCAAGAGTTCACCAGAAATATCTCCAGATAACGATCCGCGACTTCGGTATCGCGGAAGATGGCCCACTGATACGCGCCATCGCGACGCCGTATCCGACCATATTCATGCATCGCATCCACGAATGCTGCTGCCCGATTTGGAATGACGGCGTATTGGATGGTGACCAGTACCGGTCCCCTCTCAATATCCGCACTAACTTCCCCGATGACAATAGGCATGCGCCAGTGGTTCCAGGGACTCAGATCTGCGGTTGAATCAGGAAGTCGCGCGACGAGCGCAATCGCTGCGGTGGCGATTGTCCCGATTCCAGCATAGACAAGCGCGGCGCGAACGCCGGATCGCTGGGCGACGGCCCCCCAAGCCGCGGTCCCGAGCGCATAACTCCCCTGATAAACCAGAATGAAGATGGCGAGGACACGTGCTCTTACCCAATCGGGCGCCAGGTTCTGGACAAGGGCGTTGATAAGCGAGATGAAAATGGTCCATGCTGCACCGCCAACCAACATCACTGCAGCCAGTGTGCTCAATCTGTGCAACCCACTCATCGCTAGAATCACTAGCCCCAGGTTCACGACGCCCGTCGACACTATGGATTCCATCGCCCACCGGTTGCGGGCCGACTGCATGACCAAAGCACCCATGATTGCACCGCCACCAAAGCAGCCAAGCAAGAGTCCATAGCCGGTTGCTCTCGGATTCACGCTCCGGGAAACGGTCGGTAGCAACGCGAAGAGGGCGCTGGAGAAGAACATGACTACGCCTGTTCGGAGCAAGACCGTCAGGATTGCGGGAGAGTGCCGGACGTATCGCATGGCCGCAACGGTAGCTCCGGAAAACGATTCCGGCGGCGCGCCCCTCCTGCGAACAGGTCTCTGCCACTTGGCAACAACAAGAATGACACCGAAGAACGATAGGAAATTCGTAACGAAGGCTGTCGCGACGCCAGCAACAGATATGATCGTGCCAGCAAGCGCTGGCCCAACCGCTCGGGCGAGGTTGAATTCGATCCCGTTGAGGGCGGAAGCCGCTGCCAGGTCTTCCTTGGGCACCAATTCCGGGAGGATTGCGCGCCATGCCGGCGCTTCGAACGCGTCTCCCGCCGAAAGCGCGAATGTGAGCATCAAGAGTATCCATGGCGACATCACCCCTGCGATGGTCAAGATCGCTAAAACCAAGGCGACGCTCATCATCCACGACTCGGTGAAAAGAACAAGCTTGCGACGATCGACGATATCGCCAGCGGAGCCGGCTGGAAGGGCCAGGAGAAAGTACGGCAAGGAAGCGGCAGTCTGCGTTAGCGCAACGTAAATCGGCCCGGCGCCGAGTGAGACCATCAGCCATGCAGCACCAACGTTCTGCATGAAAGCGCCGGCGTCGGAAACGACGTCCGCGATTAGCAGATT
>Ga0209698_10000143_pt1 | contig 73017 bp, 74 predicted proteins | sample LitLauG_LLR_2012_FD_187203 | JGI IMG/M metagenome (GOLD analysis project Ga0209698, IMG submission 187203) | Freshwater sediment microbial communities from Pennsylvania, USA - Little Laurel Run_MetaG_LLR_2012 (SPAdes) (version 2) | ecosystem: Environmental > Aquatic > Freshwater > Creek >... | reverse complement strand
ACCGCGATACCGCCCCATGCGCCGTGCTGGGTGGGCTTCTCGTGCTTGGAGACGTGGATCTTGCCCTCCGCGTCCTTCGTGATCACGGCCACGTCGTATGTCCCGACGAGGCTGGCCGCGTGCAGGTCAAGGAGCGTGTCGTAGTCGGCGAACGCGTCATCGCTGTTCGCATACGTGGCGGCGTAGATGAAGACAGGCCTGTCGCTCATCAGCTCTCCTTCAGATCGTGGATGTCGGCGCCGGCGGTGTCGGGCGCCTCAAGCGAACCATATGCGCCCACAGCCGCCTTCGGGGAGCCGGCGTGTCGGCGCGGTGCCCTCAGGCCGTTGCGCGACGCAGCGTGAGCGCGCCGCCGGCCAGACACGCGAGGGTGGCCCCGACCACCACGGCTACGTCGGCCACCAGGGCCGCTCCGAGCGGCGCTGGGCTGGTGGCCCGCGCGAGCGCGTCATAGGCGTATGTCAGCGGCAGGGCCCAGGAGATGTCGTACAGCACAGGCGCCATCGAGTCTCGCGCCACGAACAGGCCGCACAGGAGCATCTGCGGGAAGACGATCGCGGGCATGAACTGCACCGCCTGGAACTCGGTCTCGGCGAACGCGCTGACCAGCAGGCCCAGGGCCATGCCGAGCACGGCGTTGCCCACCGCGAGCACCCCGACCAGCCAGGCCCCGTGAGGAGCGTGAAGCCCGAGCGCGATGAAACCCGTAGCGCACACGAGGGTGGCCTGCAGGGCGGCCAGCAGGCCGAACGCGATCCCGTAGCCGCCGAGCAGGTCGAGCTTGGAGAGGGGCATCGTCATCAGGCGCTCGAGGGTGCCGGTCGTGCGCTCGCGGAGCATCGTGATCGAGGTGACCAGGAACATCAGGATGAACGGGAACAGGCCGCACAGGGGAGCGCCGATCTTCTGGAACGCCTGCGGCTCACCGTCGAACACGTAGCGCATCAGGACCAGCAGCAGAACCGGCACCGCGAGGATCAGCGCGGCCGTGCGGCGGTCGCGGCGGACCTGCCAGAGCACGCGCTGCGCGGTCGCCCCCGTCGCCGCGGCGCTCATGCCGCCCGCCCCCTGATGATCGCCAGGAAGGCGCGGCCGAGGTCGTGCTCGCCTGTCAGCTCGCGGAGCTCCTGCGGTGTTGTCTGTGCGAGCAGCGTGCCGTTGCGCATCAGCAGAAGCGCGTCGCATTCAGCCGCCTCGTCCATGACGTGACTCGAGATCAGCAGCGTCGTCCCATCGTCGGCGAGCTCCCGGAAGGTTCGCCAGAGTTCCTCGCGGAGCACCGGGTCGAGCCCGACAGTGGGCTCGTCGAGGATCAGCAGCTCCGGGCTGTTGAGCATCGCGGTGGCGAGTGAGACGCGCGCCCGCTCTCCGCCGGAGAGTGCGCCCACGAGGTGCTGCTCGAGCCCCCTCAGACCGACCGTCTCGATGAGCTCGCCGATTCGCTCGCCGGGTGCGCTCAGGAGCCGCGCGAAGTAGCGGAGGTTCTCGCTCACCGACAGGTCGACGTAGACGGACGGGGCCTGGGTGACGTAGCCGATGCGCGGCCTCAGCTCGGCGTCGCCAGCCGCGCGCCCGAGGACGCGCACCGTGCCGGTCACGCGGGCCTGCACACCGACGATCGAGCGCATCAGCGTGCTCTTGCCGCAGCCGCTCGGGCCGAGCAGCCCCGTCACGGATCCGCGGGCGACGCTGAGCGAGAGCCCCGTGACCACCTGGCGCTCGCCGCGCGTCACGCCGAGGTCGCTCACCTCGATTGCCGGTTCGGCCACGGGCGCCAGCCTATTGCGATCGCCCGGCTACGCTTCGCCCGCAGATGGGGGGAGTCAGCAGCCAGGTTGCCCGCAACGGCTCTCTGAGCCGCCTGCTCGGCGCGTATCTGCTTGTGACCGTCGCGGAGTACGGCCAGTGGATCGCGATCCTCGTCTACGCGTATGAGCGCGGCGGCGCCGGCGCCGCGGGCCTCGCGGCGATCATCCAGCTGATCCCGGCGCTCCTGCTCGCGCCGCTGATCAGTGCGCACCTTGCCCGGTTCGGCGCGATATGGCTGCTGCGCAGGTGCTATGCGGTGGAGACGGTGATGCTCGCGGGCTGCGGCGCCGCGATCCTCTCGGGGGCTCCGGCGATCCTCGTCTACGCCGCAGCCGTCGGGTTCGTCGTGCCGATCGGCGTGAGCAGGTCGCTTCACAACGCACTGATGCCACTGGTGGTGCGCAGGCCCGACGAGCTGACCGCCGCGAACGTGGCGACGAACTGGTGCTCAGGGGCAGCGATGCTGATCGGTCCCGCGCTGGCGGGCCTTCTGATCACGATCGACGGACCGGGTCTCGCGTGCGCCGGCCTCGCGGCGGTCTGCATCCCCGCTCCGCTGCTGGCGGCGGTCAGACCGGTGCGCGCGTCTGCGCAGGAGAGCGGCGGGGAGGATGCCGGCGGCGGGATCGCCGACCTGCTCGCCGCCGTGCGGGAGATCGCCGCGAGGCCCGCGACCCGGGCTCTGATGGCCTACCCCGTCGGGGCGGCGATCATCGAGGGAGCGATCGACCTGCTGGCGGTGCTGCTCGCCGTGAAGGTGCTCACCGTTGGCCCCGGAGCGGCCGGCTACCTGAGCGCGGCGTTCGGGGCGGGCGGGCTCCTGGGCGGCTTTGCGGCGGTGCTGCTCGTCGGCCGCAGGCTCGCGGGCCCACTGGCGATCGCGGCGCTCGCCGGCGGCGCCGCTCTGGCCGCCCTGTCATTCGTGTCGATGGTGGTGGTCGCGGCGCTGCTGCTCGCCGCCGTGGGAGCGTCCCGCGCGATCCAGACCGTGGCCGCTCAGACGCTGCTGCAGCGGACGACGCCGCTGGAGGTGATCGTCTGCGCGTTCGTCCTGCTCGAGTCCGTGTCCGACATCGGGCTCGCGGTCGGCTCGCTGCTCGTGCCGGTGCTGGTGGGTCTCGGTGGCGTGAAGGCAGCCTTCGTCGGGATCGCGTCGGTCGGCCCGCTGATCGTCCTGGCGACCGCGGGCCGGATTCGTCGCATCGACGAGGACGCGACGATTCCGATCGTCGAGATGGCGCAGCTGCGGAACGTCAACATCTTCGCGGCGCTGCCAGCCGCACCGCTTGAGATGCTCGCGCAGGAGGCCGAGCACGTCGACGTGCCGCAGGGGAAGCCGATCATCTCCGAGGGCGAAGCGGGCGAGCGCTACTACGTGATCACCTCCGGTGCCGTGCGCGTGACGCAGGGCGCCGAGGAGCTCAGGCGCATGGGCCCGGGCGAAGGCTTTGGGGAGATCGCGCTGCTGCACGAGATAACACGAACCGCGACCGTCACCGCGACGGCGGACACGAGCCTGCTGGCGGTCGGCCGTGAGGCATTCCTGACCGCGCTGCACGCCAACGTTCACGTTCACAGGGAGGCGAGCGCGGTCGCCTCCGACCTGCTCGGCGCGGCGTGAGTCAGTAACGGTCTTCGACGGTCATGTTCCAGCGGGCCGAGTCGTTGCCGGCCGACACATCGATCCTGTACAGGCCCGGGCCGCCGGCGAAGGTGTGTGTCTGTTCCGCTCCTTCGCCGAGTTCGAAGCTGCCGAACGTCGCGCCGCTTTCCATGTTGCGGACCGCCGCACTCGGCCCCTGGCAGACCACGAGCAGCTCGCAGGTCCCCTGGTAGGCCATGCCGTAGCTCACGCGCCAGCTGCGCCCGAGGATGCGGAACACGACAGACCTGCCTTCGTCCACGCCGGAGAACGAGGTCAGCGGTCGCCAGCGCGGTTCCTCCGCCACGCGCAGAGCCACCGTGGAGCCGCGCGGGCTCGTCTGTGATCCGGCCGGTGTCTGACCGACGACGATCCCCGGCGATGTGCCGGGGGCGGCCACGAGCGCCGTCTGGGAGTGAAGGCCCGCGCCGCGGATGGCTATCCGCGCCGTCTCGGCGCTCTGCCCGACGACGGCCGGGACCGTCACCGGCGGCGGCCCCGCGCTGAGCACCACGGCGACGGTTGAGCCGGCGGGGACGTGGCTGCCGGCGGATGGGTCCTGGGATATCGCGGTCCCGGGCGTGGACGACGAGAAGCGCGACGCGAACGACGGGTGCACGTCCAGACGCTGTGCGCGGGCTTCGACGCCGCCGCGCGGCAGGCCGTGGAGATCCGGGACGGTCGTGTTCGAGCCCGCGTCAGCGAGGAGGAACGCGACGAGCGCCCCCGCGAGTCCGAGGACCAGTGCCGCGGGAACGATCAGACGTCTGCGGCGGCGCGCGCGGGAGGGCGCGGGACCGGGGCCCGAAGCGGGGGGCCGGCGCCCGCCGAGGATCCTCGTCTCGGCCGCGGCGGATGCCGTGTCGAGACGGTCGGCGGAGCTCAGCCTCACCGTCGCGGGCTGCTCGAGCACGATCGTCGCGGTGCCGCCGCGCTCCTCATGGCCCTCCGGGTCCGGCCTCTCGCGATGGACCGCCCCGCGGAGCGGCTCCTGCCCGCACGCGCGAAGCGCGCTGGCCATCTCGGCCCCGTCGTGCCAGCGCTCGGAGGGATCCTTGGCGAGCGCACGATCGACGACGTCCGCGAGGTCGCCCGGCACCCCTCGCGGCAGCGGCGCGGGCGCGTCCTGCAGATGGCGCAGCCCGAGCTCGACCGCGGAGCCGTCCATGAAAGGCGGCTCGCCCGTCAGCATCTCGTACAGCACCACGCCGGCGCTGTAGACGTCCGTCGCCGCGCTCGTCGGGCGTCCGCGTGCCTGCTCCGGCGACATGTAGCGGGGAGTGCCCGCAACCGTTGCGGAGAGCGCCTGCGACGTTCCGCCCGCCAGGCGTGCGACGCCGAAGTCCCCGACCTTCAGAGAGCCGTCGCGGGCGAGCAGCACGTTGGCGGGCTTGACGTCGCAGTGCACCACGCCCTGCGCGTGCGCGCTGGCGAGCGCGTCGCACAGCTGCTCGGCGACCTCGCGCGCCTCGCCGGCGGGAAGCGGCCCTCGGAGCAGACGCTCGGCGAGGCTCTCTCCGTCGACGAGCTCGGCCACGTAGTACGGGCCCTCCTTCGCGTGGCCGATGTCGTAGATCTGCACGATGCCCGGGTCGCTCACGCGGGCCAGCAGCTGAGCCTCTCGCTCGAAGCGCTCCACCCACGCCGTGTCCTCGGCCCACCAGGGCTTGATCACCTTGACCGCCACGATGCGCGCGAGGCGGCGGTCAAGGCCTCGGTAGACGCGGCCGAACGCGCCCTCGCCGATCACGGCATGGAGCTCATAGCGGTCGTCGAGCGCGCGACCGGTCAGATCGGGTGCTGCGGGCACGCACACGAGTATTCCGCGCGCGGGCTCTCAAGCCAACCGTGAACCGTGCCGCGCGACCCGCCCGGAATGGGCGGGAGGCGCGGCGGCACGGCTCCCGCCGTTCTCTAGGCGCAGGCGGTGATCAGCACTTTCAGGAACCGCTGGCGCGGCTTTCCGTGTTCCACGGCGAGCCACGCGTGGACCGTCAGCACGTATTTGTGGCCCGGGATCAGATGCTTGACGTGCAGCACACCGACGAACGGCTTGTTGCTGAGTTTCTTGCGTGTGAGCGTCAGGTGGGAGGAGCCGACTTTGAATTCCACCTTGAACACCTTCACGACGACCCGCCCCTTGCGCTTGTGCGAGGGGTATTTGAACGCCAGGCTGCTGGGGACCGCGCCCGCTTTGATGCACTGGTTGGGCGTGGAGAGCGTCAGGCTCGTGCCTTCGATGCTGGTGCTCGCCGTGATGCTGGCCGGTGGCCGGGGCTGTTTGATGACGGGCGGCACGTAGGGCGCGACCGGCGGCGGCGGGACGTTCAGGTCGGCGACCTGCAGTCCGTGTTCATCACGCCACGTGACCCAGCCGCCGCCGTCGTCGGCGACGGCGATCCGTGGCGGGCCTTCAAAGCCCCCGCCGATGTTCGCGATGTTGCGTTCGCCGTGGAAGCTCGCCCCGCCGTCCGTCGATTCCCACACGCGCATCACCGAGCTGCTGCTGAACAGCGGCTCGACCACGTACAGCGCTCCGGTGTCGGGGTTCTCATAGAAGCCCCCGGATGTGAAGAGGCCTCCGACCGTCGCTGGGATCGTTGCGACCGTCGTCGGCGCGCCGAACGTGTGGGTCCCTTCGTTGAACTTGCGGACGTTCAGGACGGTCGGCTGCCCACCGCCCGCTTCGTCGGTTGTGAACAGGAACAGGCCGCTGGGCCCGCTCGCCAGACGCGGCTCGTAGCCGCTGCTGATCGTCTGGTGTTTGGACCAGTTCGATTCGGTTTTCGCGCTGCCGCTGATCAGGTAGTTGAACGCGACTTCGTACGGGCTTGCGAAGTTCCAGTATGCGGTCACCGGCAGGCCCGCCGCGGTGAAGCCGAGCGTCGAGCCCTGCCCGTTCGGGTCTTCTTCGAAGCGGAGTTTGAACGGCGCAGCGAAGTTGCCGGTTTCACTGAAGCCGACCTGGGTGTTGTAGGAGGCGACGTCGATGCCGTCCGCGGTCGGGCTGCCCGCCGTCCCCGGGACGAGAGGGTTGCGCAGCACGTCACCGACACCCGAGCCGTGAGCGAACTGCAGTGCCGTGGCGGGCGCTGAGAACGAGGCGCCGCCGTTCGTCGAGGTCCAGATCACCGTGTCTTCTTTGACATAGCGGGGCGCGACGACGTAGACCGTGCCCGCCACCGCGCCGAGCACCGGATAGGCAGCGATCGGCGCATCCACGCCTTCGGTGCTACCGCCCGGCAGGGGCAGGGTGATCGGCGCGGTGCACGTCCCGCCGCGGGGGATCCTGCAGAACATGGTGATCGACGAGTTGGATTTGATCGCCGGCGTCGACTCCCACGCGACATACCCCGTTCCCGCGCTGTCGGTCACGACGGGCCCGTAGGTGTAAGCATTCGAGTCGAGCGTGAAGAGGTTGTTGGCGCTCGCCGCAGCGGGAAGCGCCAGCACGCAGACGAGGGCGGCGAGCCCCGACACGATCGCTCTGCCTGGAGCGGTGCGCAGTGGCCGGGAACTGGCGGAGATGTGATGCATGAGGCCCCCTGGAGGTTTCGCGTGGAATGGGCGAGATGGCCGGAGGACGCGTTCGCGGGCGCCGCGCCGGGCGGCGAAGATATCAGTCGCGCGGCGCCGCGGCGGCTCGACTGGGCGATTGTGTGAAAGGTCTCAGACGAGCGCGTCCGCGGGCGGCCGAGTGTGGGTCGCCGCGACACGAAAGCCGATGTTGCCGGTTGCGTCTTCGGGCATGTTGGCGCTGCGTGCCGACACGCGGTACCGGCGGCAGTAGGAGGCGTGGCAGAGGTAGGAGCCGCCCCGGGTCACGCGGGCCGTGCCCGAGTCCGGGCCCAGCGGGTTACGCGCCGGTGTACGCCCGTACCACTCGCGGTCGAACCAGTCGGCGGTCCACTCCCAGACGTTGCCGGTCATGTTGTGCAGCCCGTAGCCGTTGGGCTCGAACGAGTCGACGGGTGCGGTCCCGATGTAGCCGTCCTCGACGGTGTTCCTGACGGGGAAGTCGCCCTGCCACACGTTCATGCGGTGCGCGCCCCCCGGCTCGAGCTCGTCACCCCACGGGAACGCCGCGCCGGCGAGCCCGCCCCGCGCCGCGAACTCCCACTCGGCCTCGCTCGGCAGCCTGACCCCGGCCCAGCGGCAGTACGCGAGCGCGTCGTTGTGCGAGACGTGCACGACCGGGTGCTCGCCGCGTCCATCCAGATCGCTGTGCGGCCCATCCGGCGCGCGCCATTGTGCCCCCTCGACCTGCCTCCACCACGGCGCCTGCGCCACCGAGCGGGTCGGCGGGAAGTCGGCGGGCAGCAGCCCTTGGAACACGAACGACCATCCCCATCTCTCCGCGTCGGTGACGAACCCCGTGTCGTCGACGAACGCGGCGAACAGACGGTTGCTGACGGCGACGGCGTCGATCGCGAACGCGTCCAGCTGCACATCGTGAACGGGGCCCTCGCCGTCCGCGGGATAGGCGAGCGCGTCCTCGGAGCCCATCAGGAACGAGCCGCCCGGCAGCTCGACGAGGGTGTGCCGGTCCGCGGGGGATTTCCTCTCGCCGGCCGCGGGCGGCACCGCGTCAGCGCCGGGCGATCCCCCGCGCTGCGGTGAGCAGCAGCCGTCCGTCTCGCCGCTGCTCATCGGGGGGCTCCGGGCCGCGAGCGTCCTGCGAGGGTGATGCCGCGCATCCTCTGAACGTAGCGAATCGCCGCCCGCCCGGACCGCCGCGGGCTCGCCCCTGGCGGCCGGTCGCTGCGCTTATGCAAGCGATACAGTGGTCCCATGAAGCGCACGTCCCTGGCGGACCACCCATGCTCGATCGCCCGCACGCTGGACGTCGCCGGCGAGTGGTGGTCGCCTCTGATCCTGCGTGACGTCGCATACGGCGTGCGCCGGTTCCGCGAGCTGCAGGAGAACCTCGGCGTTTCCGCCAACGTGCTCTCCGATCGCCTGGAGACGCTCGTCGCCGAGGGGCTGCTCGAAACGCGCCTCTACCAGGACCGGCCCGAGCGCCACGAGTATCACCTCACCGAGAAGGGCCTGGACCTCGTCCCGGCCCTGCTGGCGCTGATGGCGTGGGGGGACCGCTGGGCGTGGCCCGGCGGCAAAGGCCCCGTCACCGTGGTTCACGAGGAGTGCGGGGAGAGGGTGTCGGTCGAGCTGCGCTGCGAGCACTGCGAGACAGCGGTGCCGAGCGGCGATCTGCGCGTGACGCTCGCCCGCCCGGGAGGCCGCATGCCTGCCCAGGGCGCACCTGGCCGCCTCACGGCCGAGCTGCTCGCGGCCACCCCTGGTGGCGTTCACATCACGCCGTGACGCCGGCGCTCTTCGCGCTGCTGTTACGGTCCCGCCGATGGCCGAGCGACCGCCCAACCTCGTCCTCCTGATCACCGACCAGCAGCGGGCGCCGCAGCACTGGCCGCAGGAGCCCGGCTGGCTCGACGAGCTGATGCCGGGCGACGCCGAGCTCCGGCGCACCGGGATCAGCTTCACGCAGGCCTTCACCGCGACCGCCATGTGCTCGCCGAGCCGGGCGAGCATGCTGACGGGCACCTACCCGGCGACTCACGGCGTCAGGCTCACGATGACCGAAGGCGACCTATGGCCCGACCGTAGGAACGGGCCCCGTGCGGTCAGCCGCGCCGCTCGGATGGCGGCGCGGGGAGAGGTCCCGCGCGGGCGCGTCGGGCGCGCGGTCCTGCGCAACGCGCTGCGCCTGGGCCCGCGCAGCGGAGAGGAGCCGGAGCTTGCGCCCGGCACCCAGACGCTCGCGACGCTGCTCGCCGAGCGCGGCTACCACGTCACGATCAAGGGGAAGTGGCACCTCAGCAAGCCGGTGCAGGGGGAGACGTGGAGCGACGCCGACCCCGAGCGGATCGAGCGCGACTACGGATTCCGCGAATGGGAGCCGCCGGATGCCGGCGGCGACACCAAGGCCGAGCGCTTCGGCGGCGGCTCGGCGGGAACCACCGGCGAGGGCTGGGACGAGGACTACACCAGGCAGATGGAGGCATGGCTGTCGCAGGCGGACCTGCCGGAGCCCTTCTGCCTGATCTTCTCGCTGGTGAACCCGCACGACGTCCTCGGCTACCCGAGCTCCTACGCGGAGGGCGGCTACGGCGCGCAGGACGTCGGCGACCTCGGCGTCGAGCTGCCGCCGACGCTGGGCGAGGACCTTCGCGGGAAGCCCGCCGTGCAGGCTCTCTCCAAGCTCGGGATGGACACGTACCTGGGCCCGCTCGCTGACGAGAGCGCGGAGCGCGACTACGTGAACTTCTACGCCCGCCTGCACGGGGTCGTCGACGAGAAGATCAGGCGCCTGCTTGCGGCCCTCGGCCCGGCGGAGGATCCCGCGTCGCTGCGCTCACGGACCGTGATCGTGCGCACCTCCGACCACGGCGAGATGGGTCTCTCCCACGGCGGGCTGCGCCAGAAGATCTTCAACGCGTACGAGGAGACGATCCGCGTGCCGCTGGTGATCTCGAGTCCCGCGATGTTCCCCTCGCCGGTGCAGAGCGACGCGCTCGTCTCGCTCGTCGACATCGTCCCCACGATGCTCGGGCTCGCCGGCGCACCCGAGCCCGAGCGGCCGGGTCATCTCGACGGGTGCGACCTCGGCCCGCTGCTCAGGCGCGAGGCGGAGCGGGTCCGCGACGCCGTGCTCTTCACCTACGACGATCATCAGGCGGGGACCGCGCTGCAGGACGGCGCGGGGCAACCGAACCGCATCCGCTGCGTCAGGGACGGCCGCTGGAAGTACGCGGTCTACCTCGATCCCGCCGGCCGCGCCGCACCCGAATTCGAGATGTACGACCTGCGCGCGGACCCGGCCGAGGAGCACAACCTCCTTGACCGGGTGACGGGCCGCGCCGTGACGGCTGAGCACGACGCCGAGCGCCGCCGGCTGTCCAGGCGCCTTGCCGAGCTGTGCGCCGGAGCCGGCGAGCTCAGCCCCGCGCTGCCGGCGTGATCAGGGGCCCGTGCTGAGCGTCCACAGGACGTTCACGCGGTAGACCTCTTCGCTCGGCAGCGCGAACATCGTGCTCGCCACCGCTAGCGACAGACTCGACGCTGAGAACCCGCTGGCTTTCCACGTCCCTTCACCGGCGCCGCCGGTCGCCGCCGTAGCGACCTTGACTGCCGACGCGCTGTTGAGGCTGCAGCCGGCGGAGCACGGGAACGTCGGAGCGGCGCCCGTGCCTCCGAGGAATTTCGCGCCCGTGCTGTTGAGCGTGAGGTTGCCCGGCGCGAGTGCCCTCCCGGACGGCACGTAGCCTTCGCTGGCGGTGCCGCATTTCGCTTTCGGGCAGTACTGCGCGAACACCGCGCTCTTGCCGACCCCGCTCTGGCCCTGCGCCGTCAGGTTCCAGCCGGATTTCGTTCCGCGGGTATCGGTCACGCCGAATGTCGTCATCGTCGCGTTGAGCGTCTGCGCCTTGCCGTTGATTGTGACCGCGGCGAGGGCCGGCAGCGCCGGCACGCCGGAGAATTCGAACGCTCCCATCGCAGGCGCTGCGAATGCCAGCGCAGCGCAGGTGCAGGCCAGGGCTGCGAGCGGGCGCGAGGTGACGGCCCGTGACCCCGGCGTCACCGTCCGGGTTCTCCCTGGGCGTGCACGGAGCGGCGGCGGAGCAGCAGCGCCGTCGTGAAGAGCGCGTACCCGAGGACTCCCGCGAGCAGCGCGAGCTTCCACCATGAGGCCGGGCCCGGGGCTGACGGCACCGGGCTGCGACCGTAGTCCGTGCCGGTTCGCGCGGCGTGCTCGCCGAAGGTCACGCTCGTGTCCAGGCGCGCGACGGCGCCCGGATAGCTGAGCCAGGCCGTGACGTGGTAGCGGGTTCCCTCCCCGGGAAGCTCACCGCTCGCGGGAACCGGGTAGACGATCCCGGGGCCGGTGACGAACGTGCCGGGTTCGATGGGGCGCGAGAGCACGGTGCGGCTCCCGAGGGAGACGGTGACGTGGCCATGGACCCCCTGCAGGATCACGTTGCCCGCGTTGCGGGCCCGCAGCATGAACGCGAGTCCGCCGGGCTCGCTCGTGACCGCGGCGCCGGTGATCTGGATCCTGGCGGTGCGCGGGCCAGGCACGGAAGTCTCGACGCCGATCACGTAGCGGTCGACGCTCGCGACCGAGACCCCGCGCGTGGACAGGCCGCTGGCGCGCTGGCCCTGCGCTTCGACGCTCACCCCGGCGAGGTAGTCACCGGGCCGGGTGCCCGCGGGCACGGCAACCTGCACGGGCAGGCTGATCGAGCTCCGTGCCGGCACCAGCACCGAGCGCGCCTCGAGCCGGAGCCAGCGCGCGGATCCATGCCGGGCCGAGCCCGGCGCGCCATACCCGGAGCCGAGCGTGCTCAGCGTCCGCCCGTCGACTCCGGACAGCGAGACGAGCACGGGAACGGACGCCGGGTTGCGCACTTCCACCGCTCCCGCCGCGTCCGTTGATCCGGGGGATGCGGTGAGCTTGAAGTAGCTGAGGCCGGAGGTGCCGGCCGGGTGGGGAACGACCACCAGGCCGCCGGGAGAGGAGCCCTGTGCGGTGCCCGGCAGGGCGAGTGCCAGCGCAGCGAGCAGCGTCGCGCGTCGCAGCGCCCGCCACCGTCCGGCGGCGGGCGCTGAGGTGCGTGTGATGGTCGAGCGCATCTGCCCTACGGTCCCGTGCCGAGGGTCCACAGCAGGTTCACGCGGTAGACCTCTTCGTTGGGGAGAACCTTCAGGGTTGAGGGCGTGGCCAGGGCGAGGCTCGTGGCCCCGAACCCGGTCGTCAGGAACGTGCCCATGCCCGCTTCTTTGGCCGCGGAGGCGACCTTGACGGCCGCGGCGCTGTCCAGGTTGCACACCGACCCGCACTGCAGAGACGGGAGCGTGCCGGTCGAGCCGCTCTGCGGCGAGAACGCCGCTCCCACGCTCAGGAGGGTCAGCGAGTTGGCGGGGAGCGTCGCGCCGGCCGTGACGTAGCCTTCGGATTCGGTCCCGCATTTGGCTTTCGGGCAGTACTGCTTGAAGACCGCGCTCTTGCCGACTCCGGGCTGCCCTTCGGCGGTGACATTCCAGCCGGAGCCGCTGCCCGTCGCGTCCGCCACCCCGAAGTTGCTCATGGTTGCGTTCGTTGTCTGGGCGGAGCCGTTGAGGGTGATCGCGCCGAGTGTCGGCAGTCCGGGCGCGGTCGAGAAGGACAGCGACCCGGCGGTCACCGAGAACTGCGTTTTGTCTTCCTGGGTCGCCGCGGTAGCGCTCGCGGGCAGCGCTCCGCCGATGATGCAGAGGACGGCTGCCAGCGCAGGGACGCGCCGTCGCGGCCGGGGGTTGAGCGACATCTTTGAAACTCCTTCTTCGTTGAAGGGCCGACCCCATCCGGGGTAAGCCGCAGGTATCAGTTCGGACTACCTATCGGTGTTAACGAAGAACACTTGAGCGGTGGCGTGTGCCGTGCCGCTCAGCGGCCGCGCGCGAGGATCTCTTCCGTGGCGGCACGGTTGGGGCCGCCGGCCCGCATGCAGGCTTCCCACAGCTCCCGGCGGTCGAGCTCGCTCTCGCGCGTCCACGGCACCCGGTGGGTCGGCCGCGCGCGCCTGTCGTGCCAGAACAGGCCCGTGCTGCGAGCGGGCTCCTGCGCAGCCGCGAGCCACGCGATCGTGTCGGCGCCTTCCTCGGGACTGCGCAACAGCGGCCCGGTCAGGCGGTGAAAGGACGGCAGCGAGCTCTGCACCCCGGGAGTGTCGGCCCAGCCGGGGTGCATGCAGTGCACGACGATGCCCGTTCCGCGGAGCCGCTCAGCCCAGATCTCGCTGAGCACGACCTGCGCGCGCTTGCTGTGCGCGTAGGCGCGCGCCCCGTCGTAGTCTCCCCGCCCGGACTCGAGGTCCGAGGGGTCGAGTCTCGCTGTGTACATCCCGCCGGAGGACACGTTGATGATCCGGGAGGGCGCTCCCGAGAGCAGCTGCCCGAGCAGTTCGTTGGTCAGCACGAACATCCCGAGGACGTTCGTCGCGAACGTCATCTCGTGCCCATCGACCGACAGGTCGCGCTCGCGCGCGAGCACTCCCGCGTTGTTCACGAGCGCGTGCAGCCCGCGATGCCCCGAGGAGAAGCGGGCCGCGAACGCGCGCACCGATGCGATGCTGCTGAGGTCCGCGACCTCGACCTCCACGGTGCCCTCGCCAGGCCCTTCGATCTGCAGCGCCGCGCGCTCTCCGCGGCCGGCATCGCGCACCAGGATGTGCACGTGCGCGCCGAGCCCGCGCAGGTCGCGGGCCGCGGCGAGGCCGAGCCCGGAGGAGGCGCCGGTCACGATCACTCGCCGGCCGCTCATGCAGTCGGGCGGAAGCTGCTCCCAGCCCATCGCACGCCGCGCGCGCAAGCCGAACTTCGTATAGCCGGGCACGACGGCGAGATCCATCGCGGAGTCAAGGAGAGAGCCGAGCAAGGTCCCGGCTTAGCAGGTCGCGCACCGCGGCTCAGCGGCGCGAGGCGCCCGCGGCGCGGATTAGAGTGCGCGTAGCATGCGTCACCGGTCGCTGAGCAAAGGCGCACGCCGCCGAAGGGCCGGGGCAGCCGCCGCGACCCTCGCCCTCACGCTCGCCGGGTGCGGCTCATCCTCACCCCCCGGCAACGGCGTGTCGTCGAAGAGCCCGCAGGAAATCGTGTCGGCCGCGAGGGGGGCCGTCGCGGGCGCCGCGACAGTGCACATGTCAGGCTCAATTCTCAGCGAACACAAGCCGATATCACTCGATATGGAACTGGTGGCCGGCAAGGGCGGCAAGGGACAGATCACGGTGGAAGGGCTCCGCGTCGACCTGATCGCGGTTGAAAGGGCCGTCTATGTGAACGGCAGCAGGTCGCTGTACGCGCGACTGGCTGGACCCGCCGCGGCGAGCGTGCTCCAGGGTCGCTGGCTGAAGGTCCCTTCGACCTCGGGGAGCTTCGGCTCCCTCTCGGCGGTCACGAGCCTGACAGGCCTGGTCGACACCACCCTCGCCGAGCACGGGAACCTCACGCGCACCGGCGGGCGCGTGATCGGAGGCACGCCCGCGGTCGGCGTCACCGACGCCTCACGCCGCGGCACGCTCTATGTCGCCGCGACCGGTGAGCCCTACCCGCTCGAAATCACGAAAGCCGGGTCCGGCGGCCGGATCGTGTTCGACCGCTGGAACCAGCCCGTCACGCTCGCGCCGCCTCCCGACCCGATCAACGTCAACGAACTCAGCGGCCGCTAGTCCATATGTCCAGATACCGCAATTTCCGGTCAATTCGAGAAGCCCAGCCGCCGAGGTGCAGTCTTGACGGTGCAGTGATTCCGGCGCCGCTGGAGCCAGACAAGGACGCGAGTGTTCTCAGTGAACGGTGCGATGCAGGCCAGCTTGCTACGACAGCCCGACGAGCGCGCAGGGGACGCTCGGAGGACCGGCGCGCCCGGAAGGGGCCGCTCGTTCATGCGTAGGCTCGCCGGATCCGAGGTGCCGGGTGCCGGAGCCGACGGCCGCCCGCCCGGCGGCGACACTCGCCGCCGCCTTCGCTCCGTGCCGATGCTCTTGTGGCTGGCGGTGGGGGCGCTTGCCGCAGCCGGCGCCCTGATCGCGGGCGCCTCACTCGTCGTGGTCGGCTGCCTGGTCGTGCTCGCGCTCGCGGCGAGCGCGGTCGGCTGGTCGGTCAGCGAGCGCGGCCGCACGGCCCTGGAAGTCGAGATCGACTCGCGAACCAGCGAGCTCAAACGCGCTCTCTCCGAGCTCGAGATCGCCCAGGCGGAGACCGTGCAGCGTCTCTCGATGGCGGTCGAGTTCCGGGACGAGGACACGGGCTCTCACATCGAGCGCATCGGGCGTTTCTCCGTGCTGCTCGCCGAGCACATCGGCATGGACGAGCAGTTCTGCGAGCGCCTGAAACACGCGGCGCCGCTCCACGACGTAGGCAAGGTCGCGATCCCCGACGCGATCCTTCTCAAGCCCGGGCCACTCACCCCCGAGGAGCGCGCGATCGTCGAGACGCACGCCGAGGAGGGCCACCGCCTGGTCAAGGGCTCATCGTCCTCGATCCTCGACATGGCCGCGACGATCGCACTCAGCCACCAGGAGAAGTGGGACGGGAGCGGCTACCCGCGCGGGCTCAGGGGCGAGGCGATCCCGATCGAGGGACGCATCGTCGCCGTAGCCGATGTGTTCGACGCTCTCACCAGCGACCGCGTGTACCGCAAGGCCTTCTCCGTCGAGGACGCCGTGCAGATGATGCGCGAACAGCGCGGCCGCCACTTTGATCCGGTCCTGCTCGACGCCTTCATGGAAGTGCTCGGGCGCACCGGGCCGGACGCCCGCGAAGAGCTCGGGTCCGATCCTGCGGAGCTCGTCGAGCACACGTTCGAGGTGTTCGCGACCGCCCTTGAACGGGGCGACGCCGAGACGGCCGAGCAGGCGATCGCGACGGCGATCGAGGACGGCATACCGCCGGCCACGCTCCACGCCGAGGTGATCGCGCCGACCCTCCGGCGCCTCGAGGTGAAGCCCCGCGAGGACGGCGAGAGCCGTGAGATCAGCCAGCGCGCCAGCACCATCACCAAGCGGGTGCTCGCCACGCTGCACCGTTATATGACCAGCGGCGCGGAAGCGACCCGCGAGCGTGTCCTGGTGCTGGCGATCGAGGACGCCGGGCGCGAGCTCGGGATGCAGATGGTGCACGACCAGCTCGCCGCCGCCGGCTTCCACGCCACCTTCGAGACATGCGTCCCGCCCGACCGCATCGCGGGCCTCGTCGACGGCGACTATCCCGACGTGCTCGTGATCGGCTCCGTCCCGGAGATCGGCGGTGAGCGCGCCTCCGCTGCGATCGCGGAGCTCCATGCGGCCCGTCCCGACCTGCCGATAATCCTCGCCTGCCCTGCGGTTGGCGGCGAGCTCCCGGGCGACATCTCCGGGATGAGCACGCTTGAACGGATCGACGAGTCCGTGGCGGTGGTCGAGCGACTGCTCGCGACTCCCGCATCTGCCGCGTCCGTATAGTTCGCCGCGGATGAGCACAAGCGCGATCGTCACCGGCGGAGCCGGGTTCATCGGCTCGCACGTCGTCGATGCCCTGCTCGAGGACGGCTATTCGGTGACGGTCATCGACGACCTCTCCTCGGGCGACGCAGCGCGGATCTCTGAGCGAGCCGAGCTGCGCCGGCTCGACATCGTCGACCTGGCCGCGCTCACGGCGGTCGTCGAGGAGGTCGCGCCCCGGACGATCTTCCACCTCGCAGCCCAGGCGAGCGTCGTCGCGTCCGTCGAGGATCCCGGACGCGACTGCGAGGTCAACGTGCGCGGAACCCTGAACGTGCTCGAGGCGGCCGGCCGCTGCGATGCTCCCGTCGTCTTCACCTCGACCGGCGGCGCGCTCTACGGCGATGACGCGCCGATGCCGACCCGCGAGGACCGCATACCCGCGCCGCTGTCCCCGTACGGAGCCTCCAAGTGGGCCGCAGAGGCGTATGTCAACACTTGGTCGCTGTCGTCGGGGATCCCACATGCCGTTTGCAGGCTCGGAAACGTCTACGGCCCGCGCCAGAGCCCGCACGGAGAGGCCGGCGTCGTCGCGATCTTCGCCCATCATCTCTACGAGGACAGGAAGCCCCGTCTCTATGGGCACGGCAACCCCACGCGGGACTACGTGTACGTCGGTGATGTCGTGAGCGCGCTGCTGTCCGCGTCGGGGCGCTCGGGCACCTACAACATCGCGACCGGCGTCGAGACCGACGTCAGCACCGTCTGGGCCGAGCTCTGCGCGGCCGCCGGCAAGGAGATCGAGCCTGAGCTCGCCGACCTGCGCCCCGGCGAGCTCAAGCACAGCTGCCTCGACGCCCGCCTGGCCGAGCGCGAGCTCGGATGGCGCGCGGAGATGGCGATCGCAGACGGGCTCCGCATCACCTACGCATCGCTGCTCGAGGAATTCGAAAGCCGCTAGGCCGTTCGAAGATCCGTGCAACGGGGCGCGCAGCGCTCGCGGCGCACCGCCCCGGTGCCGAGGCTGAGGTATGAGCCGAGCGGCAGGATCCAGGATCGCCGTGCTCGCAGCCAGCGTGCTGCTCGCCGCTCCCGCCGGAGCCTCCGCGCTGCCGGGGGTCACCGGCGGCGCCGCCGCACCGACCGGTGCGCCGGGCGGAACCGCGCCCGTGCGCTCCTCCTCCGTCAGGCACCCCCTTCTGCGCCGCGTGTCGATCCCGTCGACGTCCGTCGCGGGCCCGCCGCCGCCGGTCTCATTCGAGGTCGACGAGGCGGGCGTCGCCACGGTCAACGCCGCTGTCACCGTGACCAGCCTGGTCTCAAAGCGCGTCGTGGTGAGCGCGGCCCTCGGCTGGGTGCACACCGGCCGGCTGCTGCGCGTCGCGTGGCCGCGGGGAGCGAGCCTGCCTGCCGGTCCCTACGCGGTCAGCGTGACGGCGCGCGATCATCAGGGCGCCCGCTCGAGCAGTATCGGCGGCTCCCGCGGAGCAAGGCTGACCGTGACCGCGCCGCCGGCTCCCGCGCCGACGCCTTCACCGGCGCCCACCCCGGCGGGCGTCCCGACCCCGGCACAGACGCTGGCAGACGGTGCCGTCTTCCCGCTGGCCGGAGCCCACACTTTCGGCGGGCCGGAAGACCGCTTCGGAGCTCCCCGCGGGACCCACATTCACCAGGGCCAGGATGTGCTCGGCGCGGAAGGCACGCCGGTGCTGGCTCCGCTCCCCGGCACGGTGTCCTGGACGAGCTATCAGGCAGAAGGAGCCGGCTACTACGCGGTCGAGCACACCACCATCGGGTTCGACCTGATGTTCGCGCACTGCCAGGCGGGCAGCCTCGCGGTGAGCGCCTCGACGGCGGTGGGCGCAGGCCAGCTGATCTGTCACGAGGGGCAGACGGGCGACGCGACCGCGCCGCACCTGCACTTCGAGATGTGGGTCGGCGGCTGGTGGGCTCCCGGCGGCTACCCGATCGACCCGCTGCCTTACCTCCAAGCGTGGGAACGGTAGCGGCCGCCGCCCTAGGCGTCCGAGCACGTTTCAAACCGCGCGAAGCGCGCCTTGACAGCACCGACGCCGCCATGGAGCGCGCCTGCAAGCAAACGCACGGCTCGCGGGTTCGCCGGGATCGAGTTCCGTTGGCTCGCACCGAGTCGAAGAGTTCAAGCTGGCCGGGTTTACTGCCGAAGCTAGTGTGACGGCCTCTCATCTTTCGATCTCGGCGCCGCTGGGCCTCGACACCTGAGCTCCCGCCTTTGGGCAATCGAGCATCACGAGGACAACGTGGGCAAACGCCGGGCAGGAGTCGGGTCCCCAGATCGATATGCGGTCGGCGCCCGCGCGCGGCAGCGGTCTCCGAGCGCGGTGGACAGAAGCAGGGTCGAAGTGCGAGCAAGGCCCGAGCCGGTCGTGCCTAACATCCACTCGACGGTCCTGTCGGCGCTCGACGAAGGGCTGATCGTGATCGATCGGGCAGGAAGGCTCACTGACAGCAACTCTGCGGCTTCGAGGATTCTGGGTGTCAGCCTGCCGCCTGCGGGCGTCCACGACGCTGACTGGTGGGCGCCGCTGGCGGCACATGCCGTCGGTGGAGAGAAGCTCGACGTTGGCAGACATGTCATGTCTCATGGGCGTGAGATCAGAGGCGTCGAGGTCGAGATCGCTCGACAGGGTGTGCAGGCACGCCTGTCGGTCAACTACCTGCCATTGAGAGGGGCCTCCGGAGCCGTCGTGGGTCTGGTCCTGGCCTTCCGCGATGTGAGCGACCGTGAGAGTGAGCGGCGCAACCTGCTCGAGACGCAGGACCGCCTGCGCGAGGCTCACGATGTCGCGCATCTGGCGAGCTGGGAGTGGGACCGCGCGACCGGTGACGTGATCGTCTTCCAGGCACTTGAGGGGTCAGGGATGGAGCCGGGAGCGACGGTGGCCCTTGACCAATGGCTGGCACTCATCCCACCAGAGCATCAGGAAGAAACACATCAGGATTTCGCCGGCTTCCTGAGCGGCGAGCGCAACGAGTCCTTGAGACGCTTCCGGCAGGTCCTTGCGAGCGGGACCATCTGGCTCGAGATCCGTTCCCGGGCGATTCGCGACAGCGACGGACGGTTGCTCTGTGTCCGCGGTACGGCGCAGGACGTGACTGAGCAGGAGCTCGCGCGACGAGATCTGAAGGCGACCAGCGCCTTTCTCCAGGCCACGCTCGACTCGCTTTCGACGCATGTCGCAGTGCTCGACGAGCGCGGCGACATCGTCCTGACCAACCGCGCGTGGGCGGAGTTCGCAGTCGAAAACGGCGGTAACCCCGACTCCGTCGGAGTCGGCGCCAACTATCTGGCGGCGTGCGATGGCGATGTGTCAGATCCCTCGGCGAAGCAGACGGCGGCCGGGCTACGCGCGATCATCGCCGGGGAGCTGGCCGACTATTCGATGGAGCACTCCTGCCACAGCCCGGAGCTGCATCGCTGGTTTCAGATGAACGCAACCCTCTACAACGGCGCCGGGCCCGCGCGGGTCGTTGTGACCCACGAGAACATCAGTGAGCGCAAGGCGGAAGAGCGTCTCGTGGCGATCGACCTGGACAAGCTGGCCTGGGTCGCGCGCATCGAGGACGCGCTCAGCAACGACCGCTTCGTGCTCCACGCCCAGCCGATCCTCGAGCTCGCGAGCGGCCGCGTCGTGCAGCGTGAGCTCCTGATCCGCATGCGCCATCCCGAGGGATCCGACGAGCCGGGCCTTGTGCCCCCGAGCTACTTCCTCCCGGTCGCGGAGGAGTTCGGGCTGATCATGGAGATCGACCGGTGGGTGATCGACCGCTCGGCCGAGCTCGTTGCCACGGGCCTTCCGGTCGAGCTGAACGTATCGGGTCGCTCAATCAGCGACCCGAGACTCGTCGACCACATCAAAGGGGCCCTCGAGCGCACCGGCGCCGACCCCCAGATGATGGTCTTTGAGATCACCGAGACGACGCTGATCAACAACGATCAGGCAGCACGCGCGTTCGTGTCCAAGCTGCACCGCCTCGGCTGCAAGATCGCGCTGGACGACTTCGGGACCGGATATGGCGGCTTCACGTACCTCAAGCAGCTCCCGATCGACTTCCTGAAGATAGATGTCGAGTTCGTCAGCGAGCTTCTCTACGACCCGGCGAACCGCACCGTCGTGCAGGCCATCGTGAAGCTGGCCCAGGGCTTTGGCCTGAAGACGGTGGCCGAGGGCGTCGAGAGCGGCGACACGATGGATGCGCTGCGCGAACTCAACGTCGACTACGTCCAGGGGTACCACATAGGCCGCCCCGCGGCCCTTACCGCAATCGAGAACCCCAGAGGGGTGACGACGTGAGCAAAGCAGCCGACGGCGAGCAGCGAAACTTGCAGAGCGACCTCGACCAGGAACAGGCCGTCGCGGATCTCGACCAGGGGATCGCCGACCGCGAGCAGGCGCGCGTTGACCGCGAGCAGGAACCACTCGACGACGCCGCAGCAGCACTCGCGGCGGGCGAGCCCGAGGCGCACGGAGCTACCCGCACAGACGCCGAGCGCAGCACCGACATCAGGCTCCAGCAGGATCGCCAGGACGCCCACCAGGCTCAGATCGACCAGACACAGATCGCGCAGGGAGTCCGCCAGGACGTGCTTGACGAGCAACAGATCGGGCTCGAGGCCGCATCCTCGCCTGGCCCGTGCAGCGAGGACGATCTCGCCCGCGCTGAAAGAGAGCTCCGAGAGGCGCTGCGCCGACGGGCCGAGGGGGCCCTCGCACGGGCCGAAGGCGCACGTCAGCGTGCCTCCGACATACTCCTCCGACTCGAGGCCACCCAGGCCCGCGACCTTCAACGCAACGACCGTCGAGACGGCGAGTCCGGCCTCGGCTGAGCTCGTCGCGGGGCGCACAGCCGGGGACCTCCCTGAGCGATCTGCGGCCTCCTCGCTCGCGTTGCTAGCGATGTCGTGTCGACTGCTGCTGTTGGCCCAGTCCGAACTGTGCGCGCGACGCTCACGCGGATCCCGAGGACATCCGCGAGTCACGCCCGGGCGGCACTCTGGAGCGTCAGTCGAGCGCCGCGCTGGATCAACCCCGGTGGGTTGCTCCCAGCGCATGGCGTGCCGGGGCGTTCCGCGGACGGGCCACGGAGCGCCGACAACGGCGGAGGGCCGCAGTGCGTCTCGGGTAAGGTTCAGGCCATGACGCTGCTCTCAGCCACAAAGACGACCCCTTCCTCGCAGCAGATGGGCCCAGGAGTGGGCCAGCTGCCGTACGCGAAGAGGCGTCAAGCGGCTTACTAGCAGGTCTTTTGGCGAGATAGCTCAGTTGGTAGAGCACACGACTGAAAATCGTGGTGTCCCCGGTTCGAGTCCGGGTCTCGCCATAGCCGGCCGCGTATCGGCACGTGCTGCGCGCGCCGCCTGCCGCACGCAGCCCGGGCAGCGCGTTTGCGGGGATTGACGGCGCGACGCGCCCGCGGCTAGGGTCGCGCGACAGGGGCCGGGCGGCGGGCCGCGCAGCACGTGGCCGCCGGGCCGGCGAGAGGGAGCCTAAAGAGGGGGATTGCAATGCGGAAGTTGCGGATGATCGGCCTCGGCGTGTTCTGCGCCGGGGTGCTCGTGCCGGCGGCAGCGGCGGCAGCGGCACCGCAGTACGTCGCGCTCGGGGACTCCTACTCCTCGGGGGTCGGGACGAGGGTCTTCTACAAAGAAGAAGGAAGCTGCTCGCGCAGCCCGGACGCGTATGGGCCGAAGATCGCGGCGGCGCGCGGCTACAGCCTGAGCTTCCAGGCTTGCAGCGGCGCGAAGACCCCGGACGTCAACGGCAAACAGCTCGGGACACTCAGCTCATCGACCAGCCTCGTGACGATCACGATCGGCGGCAACGACGCCGGCTTCAGCGAAGTGATCCTCAACTGCGCGCTGTACTACTTCACGTGCGGCAGCTCGATCAGCACCGCCAACAACTTCATCCAGACGAAACTCGGGGCGCTGCTCGACACCACCTACAACGACATCCGCGCGAAGGCGGCGTCTGCGCATGTGGTCGTGCTCGGCTACCCGCACCTGTTCACCAGCGAAGGGGCCACGTGCAACGTGAACCTCCTGACCTCCTCGCACGAGAAGGAACTGAACCACACCGGCGACCTGCTGGACGGCGTCATCTCGGCGCGTGCCGCGGCGCACGGATTCACGTTCGTCGACCCCCGCAGCGCGTTCCTGCCGCATGAGGTCTGCTCCTCCTCGGAGTGGCTGAACGGCCAGTCCAACCCGCTGTCCGAAAGCTACCACCCGAACGTGTCCGGCCAGGCGGACCTCACGACGCAGGTCGAGGCCGTCCTCCCGTAGCCGCAGCCGCGGACTCCGCGCCCGCCCCGCCGCGGGCGCGGAGCCCCGGGCCGTGACGGATGCCGCTTGACGGCCCCTGACGCAGGTGCCAAACTCCTCGACCTGCGCGAGCGCCTCGGCGCCGCGCGATGCCAGAGGGAGTGACAGGACGCAGAGGGAGGCCGGGTGCCCGGCCGCAAACGACGGAGGCCGCGCGCCATGGAAGGGACGAGAACCGAACGGACAGGCCGGCGCCTGCGCTGGGCCGTGGCCACGCTCGCCGCTCTCGCACTGCTCGTCCCGGGTTCGGCGTCGGCGTTTGAAGTGGAGAGCCTGAACGGCAGCGCGAACAACCTCGCGCACCCGTCATGGGGTGAAGCCGGCACCGCGTACCAGCGCCTCGCGCCGGCGCGCTACTCCGACGGCGCCGGCACGATGGCCTCCGGCCCGAACCCGCGCTACATCAGCAACAGGGTCTTCAACTCCCTCGGCGTCGACCTGTTCTCCGAGCGGAACGTCAGCCAGTGGGTGTGGGTGTGGGGCCAGTTCGTCGACCACACGTTCGGCCGCGCCCAGCCCGGCAGCGAAGAAGCCGCGATCGCGTTCAACGCGAGTGACCCGCTCGAGGAATTCAGCGACACGCTCGGGATCATCCCGTTCACCCGCGACGCCGTCATGCCGGGCACCGGGACGGGTCCGGGCAACCCCCGCCAGCAGGTCAACACGATGGGCTCGTACATCGACGGCGCCGCCGTCTACGGGAACACCCAGCAGCGCCTGGAATGGATGCGCACCGGCCCGGACACCGGCAACCCGGCGAAGGCCGGCGCGAAGCTGCTGCTGCCGCACGGCTACCTGCCGACCGCGGGCGCCCGCCACAACCCTTCCACCGCCCCGTCGATGGTCAAGGAAGGCGCGCTCAGCGCAGAACCGCAGAACGCGGCCGTCGCCGGTGACGTGCGCGCGAACGAGAACGCCGAGCTGACGGGCGTCACGACGCTGCTCGCCCGGGAGCACAACCGGATCGTCGCCGCGCTTCCCGCGACGCTGAGCCAGGAAGAAAAATTCCAGATCGCGCGCCGGGTCGTCGCCGCCGAGGAGCAGTACATCACCTACAACGAATTCCTCCCGGCGGCCGGTGTCACGCTGGCGCCGTACAAAGGCTACGAAGCGGGCGTGAACCCCGAGCTCAGCGCCGAGTTCTCGGTGCTCGCCTACCGGCCACACTCGATGGTCAACGGCGAGGAGCGCATCTTCGTCCGCGCCTCCTACTACAAGGCCTCCCAGCTCACGGCGATGCGGGCGAAAGGGATCACGGTCACGCCCGTGCCGGCCAGCAAACCGGCCGAGCTCGAAATCGCCATCTCGCAGAACGCCGCGTTCTTCGACCCCTCGGTCCTCACCTCCGTCGGCCTCGGCCCGCTGCTCGCGGGCCTCGCGGGCGAACCGGGCTACAAGAACGACGAGCAGCTCGACAACTCGCTGCGCTCGGTCCTGTTCGGCGTGCCCGGGCCCGGCGCGGAACCGGCGGCCTGCTTCGCCCAGCCGACGACACCCGGCTGCTTCAGCGGGGTCGTCGATCTCGGCTCGATCGACATCCAGCGCGCCCGGGACACCGGCATGCCGACCTACAACCAGCTACGCGAAGCGCTCGGCCTGGCGCCGCGCGCGACGTTCGCTCAGGTGACGGGCGAGGAAACCGAAGAATTCCCGACCGGCGACCCGCTGGTATCGCTGACGGACCCGATCAACGACCCGCACATCATGCAGTTCACCTCGCTGCGCAACTACTTCGGGGAAACGATCCCCGCCGGCTCGCAGGAACGCGCCGTCTCCGGGACGCGCAGGACCACCCTCGCGGCGCGCCTGAAGGGCATCTACGGCAACATCTCCAACCTCGATGCCTACATCGGGATGGTCGCCGAACCCCATGTCGCGGGCAGCGAGCTCGGGGAACTGCAGCTCGCGCTGTGGCGCAGGCAGTTCGAAGCGCTCCGCGGCGGGGACCGCTTCTTCTACGCGAACGACCCCGAGCTCGAAGTGATCCAGCGCGAATACGGGATCACCTACAAGCACACGCTCGCGGAATTGATCGCCCTCGACACCACCAAATACGGCACGCTCCCGGCGAACGTCTTCTATGCGCCGACGCCCGCCCACCTCGGGGCGGCCAGGACACGGCGCTAGAACGCCTGAGCCGGGCACCCGCCGTTTGCACGCGGCGGGTCAGTAGCGAGCCCCGAGAGCCGCGGTGCGGCCTGCGGATGGCGTGGACGGGATGTTTGCCTAGCCTGCCGTGGAGACCGATCGACGGAGGCGGAGGATGTTCGCGAACGTGCTCGTGGGGGTGGACGGCAGCTCGAGCGGCCGGGACGCGGTCGCGCTCGCCCGCAGGCTGGCCTTCGGCGAGGCGGCCCTCACCCTCGCGCACGTCCGGGACGACGGCCCGCGCGACCCGCGCGCCAGTCTCGGCGCCGACGACGCACTTGAGTCCTCGCTGAGGGTGCTCGCGCGTGAGCGCTCCGCTGCAGGCCCGAACGTGACGACCGCCGCGCTGGCGGCGCCGTCGCCCGGCCGCGGCCTGCACGTCCAGGCCGAGGAACAGGGGTCGGACCTGATCGTGGTCGGCTCGTGCGGCGACGCGCCGCTCGGCCGCACGATGATCGGGGACGGGATGCGCTCAGCCCTGAACGGCGCGCCGTGCCCCGTGGCGATCGCGTGCGCCGGCTACTCCCGTCGCGAGGGGCCCCTGCGCAGCGTTGGCGTCGCCTACAACAGGACGAGGGAGAGTGCCGCCGCGCTCTCACTCGCCCGCGAGATCGCCGAGCCGACGCGTGCGAGCGTGCGTGCGCTCGAGGTCGTGCCGGTCGCCGGCGCCGGCCACAGGGCTTTCGTTCCGGCCGCTGCCGATGAGGGCATCGACATGGTGCTGCGCGAGGCGGGCGAGCACATGGATCACCTCGACGGCGTGGACGGCCGCGTCGCGTACGGGCTCGTCGGCGAGGAGCTGGCGGCCTTCGGCACGGAGGTCGACATCCTGCTCGTGGGCTCCCGTGGGTACGGGCCGACCAGGCGCGTGGTGCTCGGCAGCACCTCGGACTATCTCGAGCGCCGCGCCGGCTGCTCGCTGCTCGTGCTCGCTCGCGCGGACCCGCTGCGCCGCCGCCGCACATACACCGACGCGCGGCGCGCGCGCGTCTGAGCCGCCGGGCTCTCGGCCGCTCCCTGCGATAGCTTCGCCCGGATGGCCGATGCCCTGCAGGATCTGCGGATAGTCGACTTCTCACGGGTCCTGGCGGGCCCGCTGGCGACGATGGTGCTGGGCGACCTCGGGGCGAGCGTGACCAAGGTGGAGCGGCCCGTGACGGGCGATGACACCCGCTCGTGGGGACCGCCCTGGGATGAGAGCGGGATGGCGACCTACTACCAGTCGGTGAACCGCAACAAGGCGGTCCTCGCGATCGACCTCGCGAGCGCCGCCGGCCGCCTGCAGGCGCGCACGCTCGCGCAGCGGGCGGACGTCGTCGTCGAGAACTTCCGCCCCGGCGTGATGGAGTCGCACGGACTCGGCTACGAGGATCTCAGCGCGGCGAACCCCGGGCTCGTCTACTGCTCGATCACCGGCTTCGGCTCGGGTGAGCTTGGCGCGGCGATGCCCGGATATGACCTGCTGGTTCAGGCGCTCGGCGGCCTCATGAGCATCACCGGCGAGCCGCAGGGGGAGCCCCAGAAGGTCGGCGTCGCGCTGGTCGACGTGATCTGCGGGCTGTTCGCCGCGGTCGGGATCCTCGCGGCGGTGCGCCACCGCGAGCGGACCGGCGAGGGGCAGCGCGTGGAGGTGGATCTGCTCTCGAGCCTGCTCGCCGCGCTCGTGAACCAGGGCTCCGCGTTCACGATCGCGGGCGCGGTCGCGGGCCGGATGGGCAGCGCGCATCCGAGCATCGCCCCTTATGAGCTGCTCCACGCCGCCGACGGGCAGCTCGTCGTCGCGGTCGGGACCGACCGCCAGTTCCGCTCGCTGGCCGAGGTGATCGGCATGCCGGAGCTGGCGGTCCAGGACGCCTTCTCATCGAACGCCGCGCGGGTCGAGAACCGGGCCCGCCTGCGCGCGATCCTGGAGCAGCGGCTCGCCTCGCGCCCGGCCGCCGAGTGGGCCGCGCTGCTCTCGGAGCAGCGCGTGCCGGCCGGTCAGGTCAACGACATCGCGGGCGCATTCGAGCTCGCACAGCGGATCGGCCTGGACCCGATCGTGGAGGTTCCGCGGGAGCACGGCGGCGCCGCCCGCCTCACCCGCAACCCGATCAGGCTGTCGCGAACGCCGGCCTCCTATCGCTCAGCGCCGCCGTCGCTGCCGGACCCGGGGACGCCGCCGCAAGCGTGACGTCGCGGGCCCCGGAGGATCTATGCTGGAAGCCATGAGCCCCGTCTCGCAGAAGCCCGCGACGGCGCCCTCGCGGCGCGGTGAGCCCGGATGAGCGCCGCCGGCAATCCGCTCTGGCACCCGTTCGCGGACATGGGAAGCACGGACGGGGCGCGCTTCGTGCTCGTCCGCGGTGAGGGTGCGTGGGTCTACGACGACGCGGGCTCTCGCTACCTCGACGGCACCGCGGGACTCTGGTACGCGAACCTCGGGCACGGCCGCCCGGAGATCGCCGAGGCGGTCGAGCGGCAGCTGCGCAGCTTCGACACCTACAGCATCTTCGGTGATATCGCCAACGAGCCCGCGCTCGAGCTGGCCGAGCGCCTCTCGGGGCTCGCACCGGTCGCGGACAGCAAGGTCTTCCTGGGCTCCGGCGGCGGCGACATGATCGAGGGTGCCGCGAAGATCGCGCGCAGCTACCACGCCCACCGGGGCGAAGCCTCGCGCGTTCACCTGATCGGCCGGCACCTCGGGTACCACGGGACGCACGGCATCGGGACGAGCGTCGGCGGGATACCGCAGAACGCCGCCGGCTTCGGGACGATCGTGCCCGACACATCGCACGTCCCGCACGACGACGCGGAGGCACTCGAGGCGGAGATCCTGCGCGTCGGGCCGGAGCGCGTCGCCGCGTTCTTCTGCGAGCCGGTGATCGGCGCCGGAGGCGTGTGGCTGCCGCACGAGGGCTACATCGAGAGGGTCGCCGAGATCTGCGCCGCCCACGGCGTGCTGTTCGTGGCGGACTGCGTGATCTGCGGGTTCGGGCGCCTGGGAACGTGGCTCGGCATCGACCGCTGGAAAGTGCGCCCGGACATGATCACGCTCGCGAAGGGCGTGACCGCCGGGACGCTGCCGCTCGGCGCCCTGATCGTCGCACCGCATGTCGCCGAGCCCTTCTGGACCGGGGAGGCCGGCGCGCCGATGCTCCGCCATGGCCAGACCTACGCCGGCCACCCGACCTGCTGCGCGGCCGCCAACGCGGCGCTCGACATCTACCGCGACGAGGACGTGATCGCTCGTGGGCGCACCCTCGAGGGGCCGCTCGCCGAAGCGCTCGCGCCGCTCGCGGCGAACCCGGTCGTATCCGACGTCAGGTCCGGCCTGGGCTTCCTCGCGGCCGTCGAAGTCGTCGACGAGGTGTTCGAGCGCGACCCGCTGTTCGTCTACCGCTGGCAGCACGCGTGCCGGGAGCTCGGGCTGCTGGTGCGCCCGCTCGGCAGGGGAGTGGCGGTATCGCCTCCGCTGATCTGCGAGGCAGAGGACATCGAGTTCCTCGGCGAGCGCATCGCGACGGGACTCGACCGCGCGGCCGCCGCGGTCGCCGCCTGAGGGCGCCGCGCGGCGCCCGCGGCTGAGCCGCATCGCTCCGCGCCAGCCTCTAACGTCCCCGCCATGGAGCTCACTCCGCGGCAATACGAGAAGGAGCTGCTGCGGCTCCAGACCGAGCTGGTCCACATGCAGGAGTGGATCGTCGCGAACGGCAAGAGGCTCGTCGTGGTGTTCGAGGGCCGCGACACGGCCGGCAAGGACGGCGTGATCAAGCGGATCATCTCCTATCTGAACCCTCGCACCTGCCGCGTCGCCGCACTGCCCGCGCCGACGGAGCGCGAAGCGACGCAGTGGCATTTCCAGCGCTACGCGGCGCATCTGCCCGCCGCCGGCGAGATCGTGCTCTTCAACCGGAGCTGGTACAACCGCGCGGGCGTCGAGCACGTGCTCGGCTACTGCACCGACGAGCAGTACGAAGAGTTCCTTCGCTTCTGCCCCGAGTTCGAGCAGGCGCTGCAGAACGACGGCCTGATGCTCGTCAAGTACTGGCTGTCCGTCAGCGACGACGAGCAGGAGCGCCGTTTCAAGAAGCGCCTATCGGATCCCCGCAAGCGCTGGAAGTTCAGCCCGGCGGATCTGCAGGCGCGCGCCCGCTGGGTCGACTACGCGGAAGCGAAGGACCGCATGTTCGCCTACACGGACACGGCCGCCAGCCCGTGGTATGTCGTGGAGGCGGACGACAAGCGCTCGGCCCGCCTGAACCTGATGAGCCACCTGCTCTCGCTCGTCCCATACGAGCACCTCGATGCCGGCAGGCGGCGCAAGCTTCCACGCCGCCAGCAGCGCACGTATCTGCGCCCGCCCAAGCGCGTCGAGCACATCGTGCCGGCGACCTACAGCATCCGCGCAGACTGAGCGCAACGCGCTCGGCAGGCTGCGGGTTTCTGCGGAGCGGAACACGGACTCACCCTGATCACGCCCGGCCCGGCGCACCTTACGCTCCCCTCATGGAGCGGCGCGGCCAGGACACCGGTGAGACGCAGGCGACGGAGCGCGGCCACTTCGCGGACATCCTCTGCGCGATCGACGGCACCAGCGAGAGCATGGCCGCCGTCGAGCAGGCCGCCCTGCTCGCGGAGCCCGGCGCCGAGCTGACGATTCTCACCGCGACCGCGTTCCGCAGAGGAGGAGCACAGCGCTCCCCCGAGATCGGGCCGGCGCGTGCTCAGGAGATCACCGACCGCGCCGTCGCGATCGCACGCGAGGCGGGCTTGCACTCGGCCGTCGAGGTCGACCCGGACGGGCCGCCGCCGGACGTGATCCTCGGCTGGGCCGAGGGGCGCGACCTGCTGGCGCTGGGAGCGCCGCCTACGTCGCTGATCGGGAGCCGGTTCGTCCGCGGCGTCGCGGACGCCGCGCTCGGGGCCTTCACGACTTCGATGCTGATCGCGCGCCCTACGCCGGACGCGGGGCGTTTCGGAGAGCGCATCATCGTCGCCAGCGACGGCCACGAGGGCTCGGATGAGCTCGTCGCGCTCGCCGGCAGCGTCGCTCTCACGCTGGGCGCCGAGATCAGGCTCGTGCACTCCGGGTCGCCGTCGTCCTCGAGCAGCATCAAGGCCGGCCTCCAGGCCGCCGCGCTTCGCGAGGCATGCGGCGGCACGCAGCAGGCCGTGATCGTGCAGGACGGCGCCCGCACGGCGATCGCGGAGAGCGCCGAGGAATTCGGAGCATCTCTGATCGTGATGGGCAGCCGCAGGCCGCGCGGGCTCGTGCAGCTCGGCAGCATCAGCGCCTGGGTGGTCCACGACGGGCCCTGCTCGGTGCTGATCATGCCCCCGGAGGCGCTCGCCCCCGCCGCCTAGCGTTCGCGCGCGGCGAGCGGCATCGACGAGAGGGCTGCCGCCAGCAGCGCGGCCCCCGCCGACAGGTAGAACACGGGCGGATAGCCCGCGATCGACGCGGTCAGCCCCGCGAGCGGCGCGCCGAGTCCCACGCCGACATCGAAGAACGCGGTGAAGGCCCCCATCGCCGAGCCGCGGTGCTCGTCGCTGACGTTACCGACCACCATCAGCGCGAGCGACGGGAACAGCATCGCGAACCCGAGTCCCACGATGACGGCGCCCGCCAGGGCCTCGGGCAGCGAGGTGGCCGAGGCGATCACGACGAGGCCGACGGTCTCGGTGAGTGACGCGAACGTCGCTGTGCGCCTCGCGCCCATCCGGTCCGGCACGTGGCTCAGGACGAGCCGGCTCGCGAACACCGCCACCGCGAACGCGGTGAAGACGGACGCGCCGCCGCCGATTCCGCGCGCATGCAGGTGCAGCACCACGAACCCGGCGAGCGCCGCGTAGCCGACGTTCGCGAGCGCGAGCGCCGCTCCCGGCCGCCGCGCGGCACGCGGAAGCCACGGCCCCGCCTTGGCGCGCTCGACGGTGGCGGGCCTGGGCTCAGGCAGCCGCATCGCGATCAGCGCGCCGATCAGCGGGAGCACCGCGGTCAGCACCCACACGGCGCTGTATCCGGCGCCCGAGCGCAGCAGCTCACCCGCGACGGGGCCGAGCGAGAGGCCGCCCCAGACGGCGAGGCCGAACAGCCCGAGCGCCAGGCCGCGGCGGTGGGGCGGCGCGAGGTCGACGGTCCACGTGGCGCCGGCCGTGTAGACCGAGCCCTCGCCTGCGCCCACGACCAGCCGCGCGAGCACGAGCGTCGGGACGCTGTCGGAGAGCAGGTACAGCGCGCCGCCGGCTGCCATAGCCAGTGACCCGGCGACCAGCACCACGCGTCGGCCCCGGCGATCGGCCTGCCGGCCGGCGATCGGGCGGCAGAAGACGGACGTGGCGGCGAACGCGCCGATCACGATCCCGACCGCGAGGTCGCTGGAGTGCAGGGGGCCGCGCACGAACGCCGGAAGCACCGGCAGCGACGCGCCGATTGAGATGAATGCCAGCAGCGCGGCTATGAACAGGCCCGCAGAGGCGAGCGCGTTGAACTGCGGGGCGGGCTCGGGCGGCGCCGGGCGGGGCTCGCCGCGCCGCAAGGGCTCGGCGGGGCGCCGGGAGGGAGCCGGCTCTGAGAGCACCCCTCCGGCCGTCTGCTGGCCGTCCTCCACGCCCAGGGCCGCCTAGCGCGGCGCCTTGGCCTTTGCGATCGCAGCCTTGTGGGCGCGCTTCTGCTCCTGGTACTCCGCGAGCGCCTTCGCTGAATTGACGTCGCCGAGGGTCGGGTGCGCCGGGAGCAGGCCCTTCGCGGCCTTCACCTTGAAGCGCTTCGCGAGCACGGACCCGAGCGCGGTGACCTTCATGTCACCGAACCCCGGGAGCTCCTGCAGGTTCGCGCGCAGCGCGTCGCTGTCCTTCGCGTCCGTCCAGACCCGGGCCGCGTCCCCGTCATAGCGGTCCTGGATGTGCACGGCGAGGTCGTGGACCCGCCGCGACATCGCGCCGGGATACCGGTGCAGCGCTGGTTTGGCACGGAAGATCGGCTCGAGGTCCGCGGCTGCGATCGCGCCGGCATCGAGCGTCCCGAGACGCTCGCGGAGCACCAGCGGGCCGGAGAACGCCTTCTGGACGCTCACCTGCTGGTCCAGCGCGAAGCCGATCAGGAGCGCCATCGGATCCCTCGCGATCAGCTCGTTGGCCTCGTCGGAGTCTGTGAAGTGGAGGCGATCGGGCATCCGTTGATGTTAGCTTCCGGGCCCTTGCGCGGCACCCCGCGGTCGCCCGCGGTTTGCGGGCGCCGGTAGGGTTGCTGCGCAATTGCTGAGAGGACGGAGCGGCTCTTGCCTGCCGCCGGGATCGGTCAACGACGGAGCCGGGTGGAGCGGCTGCAGCGGCGCTCCCGATCGACGCGGGCACGGCCGATGCGGGCACTCGCGTAGGCTTCGGTCACCCTCCAGTCCCGAACGACCGAAAGGACCCGACGCCATGAGCTGGGACTTCTCCACCGACCCCGAGTACCAGGAGCAGCTCGACTGGATGGAACAGTTCGTGCGGAGCGAGATCTGGCCGCTGGAGGCGATCTGGCACGAGCTCGGGCTCGAGGGCCTCACGGCGGCGATCGCGCCGCTCCAGGAGCAGGTCAAGGAGCGCGGGCTCTGGGCGACGCACCTGCCGCCGGAGCTCGGCGGCCAGGGCATGGGCCAGGTCCGGCTCGGGCTGATGCACGAGATCCTCGGGACCTCCCCGATCGCGCCGCTCGCCTTCGGCAACGCCGCTCCAGACTCGGGCAACTCGGAGATCCTCGCCCTGTCGGGCACTCCCGAGCAGAAGGACCGCTGGCTCCACCCGCTGCTCGCGGGCGACCTGCGCAGCGCGTTCAGCATGACCGAGCCGGGAACCCCGGGATCGGACCCGACGCAGCTCGCCACGCGCGCCGTGCGCGACGGCGACGGCTGGATCCTCAAGGGCCAGAAGTGGTTCACGTCGAACGGCTCGATCGCGGACTTCCTGATCGTGATGGCCGTCACGAACCCTGACGCGCGCCCGTCTCAGCGCGCATCGATGTTCATCGTCCCCGTTGACAGCCCCGGCGTGGACATCGTCCGGGACGTGCCGACGATGGAGCACCCCTGGGAGCACTTCGGTGCCTACGGCGGACACTCCGAAGTCCTCTACAACGACGTGCGCCTCGGACCCGATGCGCTGCTCGGCGGTGAGGGGGAGGGCTTCGTGATGGCACAGCACAGGCTCGTGCCCGGGCGCATCCACCACTGCATGCGCTGGCTCGGCGTCGCTCGCCGCGCGTTCGACATGATGTGCGAGCGCGCGACCTACCGCCACGCCCACGGCTCGGTTCTCGCCGACAAGCAGACCGTCCAGAACTGGATTGCGGACAGCGCCGCCGAGATGCAGGCCGCGCGGCTGATGACGCTGCACGCAGCGTGGGTGATGGACACCCAGGGCGCCCGCGCCGCGCGCACCGACGTATCGCTGATCAAGTTCTACGGGGCCAAGGTCCTGCACGACGTCGTCGACCGGGCGCTTCAGCTGCACGGCTCGCTCGGCTACTCGACGGACCTCCCGCTCGAGCAGATGTACCGCTTCGCGCGCGCAGCCCGCATCTACGACGGCCCGGACGAGGTGCACCGCCAGACCGTGGCGCGTCACGTGCTCGGCCGCTACTCGCCGCCGGCCGGCGGGGTCCCCAGCGAGCACCTCCCGACACGGCGCGAGGAGTCGCGCGAGCGCTTCCGGCACCTGCTGGAAATGGTCACCGCCAACGACTGACCGCGAGCGCCCCGGCCGCTCCTCCTTCTAGGCTGAGCGGATGGCCGCAGGCGCAACGCAGCCCCCGATGCTGTTCGACCCGGGCGCCTTCACGGCGTTCCGCTTCACAGCGCGCGAGATCGACCGCTCCGGGCTCGTCAGGCTCCACTATGCGCTCGACGAGCGGATCGCGTTCACCGAGGAGATCCGGATCCCCGTGCCGGGAGGGCTCGGCGAGGGCGATGCGGCCCGGGTCGCGGGCCTGCTCGACCTCCTGCACTGGGTCGCCGGTGTCAGCTACTACAAGGTTGCAGCACCCGGCTCGGTGAGCCTGGAGAGCGCGGCGCCGCCGCCCGCCGCCGCCGCGCTGCTGCAGGCGCTCTACAGCGAGGGCCTCGGCGAGTTCGCATACACCAACTCGCTCGCCGGCCCTCCGCGGCCGCGCTTCGGCGCCGCGGCGCAGCCCGCCCCCCATGTGCCCGTCGACCCGCAGCGCGTGCTGGTGCCCGTGGGCGGCGGCAAGGACTCGGCCGTCGCGCTTGAGATCATCCGCCGGTCGGGCCTGGAGATGTCGCTGTTCTCGGTCGGCGACGCGCCGCCGATCGCCCGGACCGTCGCCGCCTCGGGCCTGCCGAGGCTGCTCGCAAGCCGCTCGCTGGACCCTGGGCTGGCAGAGCTGAACCGCTCCGGGGCGCTGAACGGCCACGTCCCGATCACCGCGATCGTCTCCTGCATCGCGCTGCTGACGGCTGCCCTGAACGGGTTCGACGCGGTCGCGATGGCGAACGAGCGCTCCGCCTCAAGCGGCAACCTGCGGTGGGGCGGGATCGAGGTCAACCACCAGTTCAGCAAGGGCCTTGCAGCCGAGCGGCTGCTCGCGGCAGCGGCGCGCGAGGCCTCGCCGGGGCTGTCGCTGTTCTCGGTGCTGCGGGGAGCGTCCGAGCTCGCGATCGCTCGCGCCTTCGCCGGCATGGACCGCTACCACGCGGCCTTCACCAGCTGCAACGCGATCTTCCGGATCGACCCGGCCCTGCGCGCGGCGTCGTGGTGCGGGGACTGCCCGAAGTGCCGCTTCGTGTTCCTCGCGCTCGCTCCCTTCTCGGACCCCGCTCACCTGAGCGAGATCTTCGGCTCGGATCTGCTCCAGGACGAAGCGCAGTACGACGGGTTCGCGCTGCTCACCGCGACCGGGGGCCACAAGCCGTTCGAGTGCGTCGGGGAGGAGCAGGAGAGCATCGCCGCGATCCGCCTGCTCGCGCAGGACGAGCGCTGGAGCGGCCACGCCGTCGTGCGCAGGCTGGCGGCGCAGGTGCTGCCGAACGTCCCGATCGGCGATGGGGACCCGAGCGCGGTGCTCGCGCTGTCCGCTGAGCACGAGGTCCCGCCCTCTCTGATGGACGACGTCCGTGCGGTTCTCAGAGCTTGACGGCGCCGTGATCGGCGTCTGGGGCGCCGGCCGGGAGATCAGCTCGCTGGCCCGCCAGATCGCCTCGCGCATGCCGTCGGCGCGTATCGCCGTCGCGGTGTTCGACACGCCGCCGGACGCTCGCGAGCTCGCGGCGCTCGGCGATCATCCTGAGAGGGTGGTGGGGCCCGGCGACGCCGCCGCGGCGCTCGCAGTCTGCGACGTACTGGTCCGCTCGCCGGGCGTCTCGATCCACCGGGCAGAGATCCGGGCGATCCGCGACGCGGGCATCCCGGTGACGACCGCGACCGCGCTGTGGCTCGAGGAGGCCGGCAGCGAGGGCGTGCTCGCCGTCACCGGCACGAAGGGGAAGAGCACCACGGCGTCGCTGGCCGCGCACCTCGCGCGCTCCGCCGGGGTCAGCGTTCGCCTGGCCGGCAACGTGGGCGTTCCCGCACTGGAGCTGCTCGACCAGGCACCGGCACAGCTGACGGTGCTCGAGCTCTCCAGCTACCAGGTGGCCGACCTGCAGGTCGGCCCGCAGGTGGTGCTGCTCACCAACCTGTTTCGGGAGCACACCGACTGGCACGGGTCCGAGGAGGCCTACCGCGCTGACAAGCTGAGGTTGCTGGGGCTGCCGGGCGTGCGCAGCGCGGTGGTCAACGGGCGTGAACCCGCGCTTCTGGCCGCCGCACGGGCGGTCAGCGCCGAGGTGACCCTCTACGGCGTGGCGGGCGGCTGGGATGCCGGGGTGAATGGGATCAGCCTCCGCGGCGAGCCGGTCGCGTCCGCCGATCAGCTTCCGCTTCGCGGAGAGCACAACGCGCTGAATCTGTGCGGGGCGCTGGCGGCGCTGGAAGTCCTCGGTGTCCGTCCCGTGCTCCCGGGTGCGCTCGGCGGCTTCCAGGCCCTGCCGCACAGGCTCCAGACGGTCTCGCAGGCGTCCGGCGTGACATGGGTGGACGACAGCATCTCAACGACACCCGAGTCCTCGATCGCCGCGCTGGCGAGCTTCCCCGGCAGGAGCATCGTCCTGATCGCCGGCGGCCAGGACCGCGGCCAGGATTTCTCCGGCCTGGCTCGCGCCCTGGCGGACACGGGGGCGCGGGTGATCGGGATCCCGAGCACCGGCCCGAGACTGATCGCCGCGGCGCGCGCCGCGGGGCTGACGGGCGAGCTGGCCGTCGAGGCGCGCGATCTCGCGGATGCCGTCGCCAGGGCACGCGCCGAGGCCCGGGACGGGAGCGTGGTCCTGCTCTCACCGGCCGCGCCCAGCTACGACCACTTCGAGAACTTCGAGGAGCGCGGGGAGCGCTTCGGCGAGATGGCCCGCGAGCAGTCCGCCGCTTAAGCGGCGACGCCGCCCCCGAGGGGGCGGCGTCGGCCGTCCTGACTGAACCGCGGAGGGCTAGGCCTTCCGGTGCGCCTTCTTCTTGCGCGCGTACGGTTCGGCTTCTTCGTTCGGGCAAAGCGGGTTCACCGGAACGTTGGTGCATGGTTTCGGCATCGTTTCCTGAGCCGGGGGTGCGGCCTGCGGGGTGGGTACCCGAGTTTTTTCGGAGACTTCCTGCAGGTAGATCAGCCAGCCGATCCCGTTGATCCCGAGGTTCGGGTTCGGGGTCGTTTCGTTCTGGCAGCCCCATGTCGTTTCGAGTTCGCCCTGCGACGGGTACGTCGCGTCCACGAACGAGTTCGCTTCGGGCCCGGTGCCGATGCAGTTCATCGTGGACTGGGACTTGCCTTTCGCGAAGATCCCACCCTCCATGAACAGGTCACCTGCGTACGGGCCGCCATCGCCACCGTTTTCGTTGAACGTGTTGTTGGCGATCTTGTTGCCGGCGAGCTCGAAGTAGATCGTTTTTTCGGTCGGCGGGTAGGGGTTCGGGTACTCGAACGCCAGGATCCCGTCGGTCGGGTTCTTGGTGATCGTGTTGTGTTCGATGAGCTCGGCGTAGTCGCCGGGAAGCTCGATCCCTGCGCCGTAGGGCGACTTGATCGTCGACCCGTTCGCCGGCACCGTGAGGTTGTTGTTTTCCGTCACTTCGTTGTAACGGAGGATCTCACAGCGTTCGATTTTGGTCGATGTGAACGACGGCGTCGGGTTCGGTTTACCCCCGTTGCGCCGGGTGCACAGGCCGTTGTTCGGCGGGGGCCCGTCGCCGGGGTTTTCGCCGTTCGGCACGATCCCGTCCGAGTTGTGGGCGAACCGCGACTTTTCGATCACGAGTTCTCCGCCGGAGTTCGAGCCGGAGTAGCCGACCGCGTTGTTTTCGATCGTCGCTTCTTTCACCAGCGCCTTGCACTGCTGGCAGCCTCCGATGTAGATGCCGGAGTCGTTGAAGCCCGATGCGTAGATGTGGTCCCAGGACCCTTCGGTCTCGAACTGGGCGAAGATGCCGTAGCCGCCGCCGAGTCCGGTGTCGTAGGCCGTGAGGTATTTGCCCCACCAGCCGCGCGCCGTGACCTTGCCCGGGTCGTTGCCTCCGCTCCACCAGAAGTCGTTGCCGCCGCCTCCTGGGCCGTTTTCGAAGTTGCGGGCGGTCATGTTCTCGATCCACACGTTGTTGGTCTTGAGAACTTCGATCCCGTTGCTGCTCGGGATGCCTGCACCGTCGAGGATGACGCTGTTGCGATTCATCCCGCGAATGTGGATGTTCGGCTGCGTCACTTTGACCTGTTCTTTGTAGACGCCGGGCTCGATCAGGACCCAGTCACCTTTCTTGGTGCTGTTGACTGCCGCCTGGATCGTCGAAAAGTACTTGGTGTTCTTGGGAACGCCTTCCGTGGGAATGGTTCCCTGGGTGACGATCTTGACGTTCGGCATGGCGGCCATCGAAGATGCCGCGCTGACGCCGAGTGCGGTTGCGGCGACGGCGATACACGCCATCACCCGCGAGCGCTTGAAGCGACCTCGCAAACCTGACATCGGTTTCTCCTCCCTCGTTTGGACTGCGGTGCGCAGTTCGTTTGGGGAGGTGACCCGGTCCCGGTGCGGAGCCTTCCGTGCAGGAACCCGGCCCGCCTCGCCAACGAGGCGCACAGCTGAGTGCCTCCGAGGTCCCCCCCAAGAGGCAGCCGCAGTCTACACCAATGATGTCGGCGTTTGTGGGCGCCGGCGGGCGACCGTTAAGCGGCGATGCCGCCCCGTGAGGGGCGGCATCTGCCTTCTCTTTCGCGCTTCCCGGGAGAGTTCAGCTCTTCCTGTGCTTGCCCTTGACGCGCGAGTACGGTTCCGCTTCTTCGGTCGGGCAGACCGGGTTCGCCGGGACGCCCGAGCACGGGTGAGGCATCGTTTCCTGGGCCGCCGGAGCGGGCTGAGCCGTCGGTTTCCTTTCGGCTTCGGAGACGCCCTGCAGGTACAGCAGCCATTCGATGCCGCTGATCCCGAGGTTCGGGTTCGGCGTCGTTGCGTTCTGGCAGCCCCACGTGCTTTCCAGCGACGCCTGTGCGGGGAAGGTCGCGTCTGCGAACGTGTTCGCGTCCGCGCCGGTGCCGACACAGTTCATCGTGGACTGGGACTTGCCTTTCGCGAAGACCCCGCCCTGCATGAAGATGTCACCAGCGTACGTGCCGCCGGCGCCACCGTTTTCAGCGAACGTGTTCTTCGCGAAGCGGTTGCCCGCCAGCTCGAAGTAGATCGTCTTTTCGGTCGGCGGGTAGGGGTTCGGGTACTCGAACGCCAGGATCCCGTCGGTCGGGTTCTTCGTGATGGTGTTTTCTTCAACGTCCATCGCGTAGGTGCCCGGGAGCTCGATGCCGGCGCCATACGGTGACTTGATCGTCGCCGTTGTGGCGGGCACCGTCAGGTTGCTGTTTTCGGTGACGAGGTTTTTGCGGAAGATCTCGCACCGTTCGATCGCCGTCGTGGTGAAGCTGGGCGTCGGGCTCGGGCGCGGCACGTTCCTGCGGTGGCACTGGCCGTCGCTGGGCGGCGGGCCGTCACCCGGGTTTTCGCTGTTCGGGACGATGCCGTCCGAGTTGTGGCGGAACACCGAGTTCTGGATCACCAGTTCTCCGCCGGAGTTCGAGCCGGAGTAGCCGACTGCGTTGTTTTCGATCGTCGCGTCGTTGATCAGCGCGCGGCATTCCTGGCATGCGCCGAGGTAGATGCCCGAGTCGTTGAAGCCCGATGCGTAGATGTGGTTCCAGACGCCCGTCGTCTCGTTGCTCGTGAAGATGCCGTAGCCGCCGGCGAGCCCTGTGTCGTATGCCGTCAGGTAGGAGCCCCACCAGCCGTGCGCTTTGACCTTGCCGGAGCCCTCGCCGCCGTTCCACCAGATCGCGTTTCCGCCCGGCCCGTCGATTCCGCCTTCCTTTTCGAAGTTCCTGGCGGTCAGGTTTTCGATCCAGACGTTGTTGGCTTCGTGGACTTCGATGCCGTTGGCGCCGCCTTTGGTGGTGATCCCTTCGCCGTCGAGTACGACGCTGTTGCGGTTCAGGCCGCGGATGTGCACCCCGTGCTGGGCGGCGAGCACCTTGACTTCTTCTTTGTAGACGCCCGGCTCGATCAGCACCCAGTCACCGTTCCTGGACGCGTTGACGGCCGCCTGGATCGTGGTGAAGTAGTGGGTGTTGGCCGGGATCGGGCCGCCCGGCGCACCGGACTGGCTGACGATGTTGGACTGCGGGTTTTTCAGGTTCGCCAGTGCGCTGGTGCTCATCGCTGCGAGCGCGAGCATCGCGAGCGCGAGAGTTGCCGCAATGCGGGCGCAGTGCGAACTGCCTTTGGAATGCATGCTGCTTGTTCTCCTCCCTCGAATGGACTGCGGTATGCGGGCCATGCAGGGAGGTGACCGGACCCCTGTGCGCTCGAGCATCCGTGCACGGATCCGGACCGCCTCGCCGACGAGGCGCACTGCCGCTTGCCTCCGGGGACCCCCCCGGAGAGCGGAGGAGTCTAGCGACCGACTGAGCGCCGATCAAGCAGGAGGTGACTGAGGGTCTTGTGCGGGGCTCTCGCCGGCGGACTCGCCGCCGGGCGCCGCGCCCTGCGGCGGCGTCTCGGCCGGGTGGATCGACGGCAGCGCGTCCGCTGCGGCGGCGGCCGCGGCGCGGTTCTCCTCCATCACCGCGAGCCAGATCTCCTCGCGGTAGATCTGGATGCCCTGGGGCGCTTCGATGCCCAGCCTGACGGTATGGCCGCTGACGGCCATCACCGTCACAAGGATCTCGTCGCCGATGACGACGCGCTCACCGGGACGACGCGTCAGGATCAGCATCGACACCGATTATGAAGCAATCCGGGGCGGAGCCCGGAGACGGCGTCCGTCAGGCCGCGTCGACGGTCTGCGCGGGCTCCGCGGGCCGCTCGGCCGCGAGCGTGAACAGCGGCGCCTGCAGCGGCGCGTCCGGCGCCGTGTTGAGGACCTGGTAGCCGCGCCCGCCGGAGATGATCAGCGGCGCGCGGAGGTTCGCGGTGATGTCCATCGGGTCGGGCGTCGCGCGTACCGTCACGAACATCGCGGCTCCCGCGAGGTCGCTCAGCCCGGTGCGCTCGATGTCGGCGTCGGCCATCTGCAGCGCGAAGTCCGGGAAGAACTGCTGCGGCGCGACCACCGGCAGCGCGAGGGCGGGCTCGTCGATCGAGTGCAGCCACAGGAAGCCGGTACCCGGATTGCGGTCCAGCAGAACGTAGCGAAGGCCGCCGAGCCCGATCAGCCCGTAGGGGAACTCGACGACGCTCTCGTCGGGGACCTCGATGCTCCCGAAGCGAAGGCTCTCGAATGTGATCGGCATGGCGCTGGTCCTCTCGGTGGCTATTTCAGGAAGTTGAGCAGGGATTCTTGGATGATCGTCGCCCCGGACTTCAGCGCGGCCGTGTACGCGGCCTGCTCGTTCGAGTACCTGATCGACGCTTCCGCGATGTTCGTGTCGTTGATACCCGCAAGGCTCGCGGTGATCGAGCCCTGCAGCCCTTCGATGCGGGTGTTCGCGATCGCGAGCTGGTTCGTGACGCTCCCGGCCGTGGCCTGCAGCTGGCTGAGTGTTTCCATGTTCGCGTCGAGCGATTTCAGGCCCGTCGCGCTGAGCGCTTCCTTCGCGCCGGCGCGGAGGTCGACGGCGATGTTCCTGAGCACGTCGAGCAGCTTGCCGTCTTTGGAGGGCGCGCCGTTGCCGAGGAGAGTCGAGATGTTGGTGTTGATCGTCACCGAGGAGCCCGGGCCGATCGCGCGCGCGATCGTTCCTTCGTTGCCGTGGAAGGTGTCCGTTTCGCCTGACTGGTAGGGAGCCGTGGTCGTCGAGGTGCCCGAGAACACGTACTGGCCTGCGTACTGGGTGTTCGCGTCCTGCTTGACGGCTTCGGTGAGCTGTTCGACCTCGGCCGCGATCGAGTTCAGGTTGCCCTGGTTGTTCGTCCCGTTGGAGGCCTGCACCACGAGCTCGCGCACCCGCTGCAGCACGGTCCCCATGTTGGACATCGCGCCTGTGGCCGTGTTCTCCCACGACGTCCCTTCCTGCACATTGCTCGCGTAGGAGGCGAGACCGTCTAGCTGGCTCTGCAGGTCGACGACGCGGCTGGCGCCGTACGGGTTGTCCGACGGCTGCTGGATGCGCCTGCCCGAGGAGAGTTCGGTCGAGGTCCGCTCGAGCCCGGTGAGGGAGTTGTTGATGTTCCCGAGCAGGGTGTTGGAGACCATCTCCGTGGTGATGCGCCCGGTCATCTAGAGCCCCGCCTTCCCGGTGTGCTCGATGACCGTTTCAAGCATTTCGTCCATCGCCGTCAGCGTCCGCGCCGACGCCTGGTAGCCGCGCTGGAAGCTGATCATGTTCGTCATTTCTTCATCGACCGACACGCCGGAGACGCTCTGGCGCTGCCCGTTGATCGCGCTCACGATCGTCTGCAGGTTGGTGGCTTCGTCTTTCGCCGCGGCGACTGTCCCGCCAACGTGCCCGATCAGCGCCGACCAGCCCTGGTCGGCGGCGGCGCCTCGCAGGCCGGCGATCGCGATCGCCACGTCGTTGCCGCCGGGCGCGCCGGTGGAGGAGGTCTGCACCTGGGCGGGCGTGACCGCGACGGCGATCGTTTCTGCGCTCGCGCCGGTGAAGAAGGGCGTAGCGGTGTGCAGCGCGTTGACGGAGCCCGCGAGCGTGGCGGCGACGGTGTCCAGCGCCGTCCTGTAACCGCTCAGCGTCCCGCCGGGTTCGGTCAGGCCGAGCAGCGCTCCGAGCTGGCCGCCCGCCGCGGATGTGAGGGCCTGAGGCCAGTTGACGTTGGTGCCTTCCACGAGCGGTTTGGCGGCGTTGCCGAAGCTGACGGTGTCTGTGCCGTCGGGCTGCTTGTTGACCGTCACGCTCGCCAGGGAGGAGAGCTTGTCGAGCAGCAGATCGCGGCGGTCGAGCATGTCATTTGGCCTCTGTCCTGACTGTTCGGCCAGCTTGATCTGGCCGTTGAGCTGCGCAAGCTGGTTTGCGTAGTCGTGGACCTGCCCGGATTCGCCCGCGAGCGACGCGTACTGCTGTCCCGCCTGCGCGGAGATCGTGCTGAGCTGCGCGGCGAGCTGGTTGAGCGATGTCGCGAGCTGCTTGCCGGTGGCCACGACGGCCTCCTTCGCCGCTTCGCTAGTGGGGGCGTTCGCGAGGCTGCTCCACGAGCTCCAGAACGCCGACATCTGGCTGGCGATCCCCGAGGTCGAGGGTTCGTTCAGCGCGGCCTGGGCCTGCTGGAGCTCTTCGGACTGCGTCGAGGCGCCGCTGAGGGCGGTGTTCTGCGTGCGGTACTGCGAGTCGAGGTAGATGTTGCGCACGCGTTCGAAGGTTTCGACTCCGACGCCGGTCCCGAGCTGCGCGCCCTGGCCGGTGAGCGGCGACAGCGCGGGCACGTCGATCGGCGTGTTCGGCGTCAGCACCGCGCGCTGGCGGCTGTAGCCTTCCGTGTTGGCATTGGCGACGTTGTTGCCGGTGATATCCATCGCCTGCTGCTCGGCCATCAGGCCGCTCAGCGCCGTCTGCAGCCCCTGGAGAGTCGGGATCGTCATCGCTCAGGCGTGAAGGTCGAGGACGTGGAGGCCGCCGTTGGGGCGCGGCTGCGTGATCGCCTTCGACTCGCCGCGCGTGTCGTAGCCGCTGACGCCGTCGAGCGCGAGGATCCCCATCAGGTGGTCAAGGAAGCCGAGCTCGATCTGCATCAGCGCCCGGTTGCACGCGTGCTCGCGCTGGATCTCGTGCAGCAGGCCCTTCAGCTCAGCGCTGCGCGAGGCGGCCTGGGCTGCGGCGCGCTCGTCCATCAGCGTGCAGAGCAGCCCGATCGTGACGCCGTCCGCGGGCACCCCGAGCCGCTCACCGCTGCGAAGGAGCAGCCGCGTGCGGTCCTCCTCGAGTAGGTGGCGCCGGCCCATCTCGCCGCGCAGGATGCCCGCGGTCCGAACGACCGACTCGACGTCGCGCACCCGGATCGCAGCGCCCTGCTCGAGCACGACCGCGAGCAGGCTGCGCGCCGAATGGATCTGCGCGTCGAGGTGCGCCAGGACGTCCGCCACGAGGCCGCGGTCCTGAGCCGTCAGATCCAGGGCGGTGGAGCTCATTGGGCGCCGCCTGCGGGCGATGTGCCGCCGCTTTCAGGCGAGATCCCCGCCGTCCCGTGCGCGGAGCCCTGGGAGGGGCCCTCCATCGCGCGCGTCAACTGTGCCGCGAGGCCGAGGCCGCCGCTGCTCATCACCGAGCTCGACAGGGCGGGCGGGAGCATCGAGGAGATCTGGCTGAGGCCGGCGCCCATCCCCGATCCCCCTTCGCCTTCCTGCGAGCCTTCTTCGCCCGACTGCGTGATCGCGGTCGCGGACTTCGAGAGCTGTTCGACGAGCGTGCGTTCGAAGGCGAGCGCCGTCGCGTAGTCGCGCTGCGTCGCCTGTGAGCCGTGCCTCACCCAGCTCGGCTCCAGTGCCCGGTTCACGGGCGGGATCTGCCCTGAGGCGGGGTCGACGCTCACGGCCGCAGCTGGTTGGCGATCGACATCATCTGGCTCTCCGTCTGGATCGCGCTGCTCGTCAGCTGGAAAGCGCGCTGGGTGCTGACCATCTGCGCCATCTCCCTGCCGACGTCGACGTTCGCTTCCTCCAGGGCGCCCTGGCGCACGTGGCCGACGCCGGTGGTGCTCACTGGGCCGCTGGCGGCCGTCGGGCTGAACTGGCCGACCCCGTCCGCGAGCATCTTCTCGGGAGAGGTGACCGTCACGAGCTGGACCCGGCCGACCTTCCTGCCCGCGGCGAGCACCGTCCCGTCGGTCGAGATCGAGACCTGGCTGAGCGGCACGCCCGCGGGGATCTTGATCGGCGGCGCGATGCGCTCGCCGTGAGCTGCGACGAGGGTGCCGGTCGCGTCCGTCGAGAACGCGCCGTCCCTGGTGAGGACGATCTGGCCGTTGGGCTTGGTCACCTGGAAGTAGCCGGGCCCTTCGATCGCGAGGTCGAGCGGGTTGCCTGTTTCGTGGATCGTCCCCTGGCCTTCGCTGCGGCCGATCACGCTCGCCGATGCTCCGGCGCCGACCGCCGTTTCGGTGTGGGCGATGTTGACCGGGTTGTAGAGCAGGTCGCTGAAGGCGACGCGCTCGGACTTGTAGCCGCTGGTCGACAGGTTCGCGAGGTCGTTGCCGATCGCGTCGAGCTGTTCCTGCTGAGCTGACATGCCTGCTGCTGCGGAGTAGAGGCCCTCTAGCATCGGCCCTTCCTATGTTCGTGGTCGCCGTTGAGCCGGGCTTCCGCGTGGCGGTCCAGCCGGTGGCTCGTCCTTCGTCTCCGGGGTCATCGGCCGGCGGCGAGCGGACTTGAGCGCTGCTACGGGACGGGCTGGATCGACCCGACCTGCGTGGAGGCCGACTGCAGCGTCTGAGCGATCGCCTGGATCGCCTGCTGACCGGACTGGAAGTTGCGCAGCGAGCTGATCATCTCCACCATCACCTTCGCCGCGTCGACGCCCGAGCCCTCGAGGGCGCCCGCGCGTACGACGCCCGAGCCCTTGCCGGACGAGGTGCCCACATAGAGGTTGTTGCCCTGCTTTTCAGCGGACGCAAGTTCGAACACGCCGAGTTCGGAGGCCGGCACCTGGCGGTTCGCGGCGACCTTTATCTGGCCGCCGCCCTGGGAGAGCACGGGGTTGCCGGCGGCGTCGGTCAGGACGCCCTGCGCGGACTCGGTGAACTGCCCGTCGCGGGTGTAGCGGACGCCCTGCGGCGTCTGCACCGCGAAGAACCCGTTGCCGGCGACGGCGAAGTCGAGCGGTTCGCCCGTTTCCTGGATAGAGGCGGGCGAGAGGTCCGTGTGAGTCTTGCCGAGCGCGACACCGGCGACGGTCGAGCCGGTCGGCACTCCCCCCTCGGTGTTCGCGAGCAGCGCCGCGCCGAAGCTGTGCTGCGCGGACTGGTCGGGCTTGTAGCCCGGTGTCGACGCGTTCGCGAGGTCGTTCGAGAGCTGGTCCTGGCGCGTCTGCTCGGCGACCATGCCGGTCGCGGCTATGTAGAGACCGAGATCCATGTCGCCCCGGTTGTTCGGCCGGCCGCGGCGATTCTTGAGCGCCGCCGGCTCAGCCGACGGCGCCGAACAGCGCGAGCTCGCCGGACAGCTGTTCGTAGAGGCGGCGGCGAAGCTGCGTGTGGATCTGGGAGATCCTGCTCTCCGACACGCCGAGGCGGTCGCCGATGTCACGGAGGGTCCAGCCCTCCACGTACAGCAGCACCGCCACCTCGCGCTCCTGCTTGCTGAGACGCGCGAAGGCCGCGCGAAACCGCTCCTTCGCTTCCGCGCGCTCGGCGCTGAGAACCGGGTCGCTGTCGGTATCCGAGGTCTCGAGCGTGTCGATGCGCTCGATCGTCGCGCTCTCATCCGAGCGCACGATGCGGTTCAGGGAGCCCACCTCCGCGAGCGCGACCTGGTCAAGGCGGTCGGCGAGCTCGGCGGGGGACATGCCGACCCGCTCCGCGAGCTCCTCGCGGGTCGGCTGGCGCTCGTGCATCGCGAAGAAGCTGTCGCGTGCGCTGTTGATCGCGCGCTCGTCGCGTCGCAGCGATCGCGGGGCCCAGTCATGCCGGCGGAGCTCGTCGAGCACCGCGCCGTGGATCCTGGTCCATGCGTACTGCTCGAGCGTTGCGCCCTTGCCGGGGTCGTAGCGATCGATCGAGCGGATGAGAGCCTCGAGCCCGCAGGAGAGGAAATCCTCGACGTCGCACTGGGCCGGAACCTCGCGCACCTTGCGGTAGACGATGTACCTGACCATCGGCAGGAACATGAAGATGAGCCGGTCGCGCACCCGCGGGTCGCCGGACCGGCGGAACTCCTGCCAGGTCGCCAGCACCTCTGCGGCGGGCGTCCTGACTGCGCGCTTTCCGATTGTTTCCATTCTCCTGCTCTGGTGTCGAGGGAACTGACAGGGGGATGGTCCGCCTGCTGTGGCACGCCACCCGCGTCCGGGCGCCGCTTTGCAGTGTTGAAACCGGAAGACATTTCGCGCTCGTGAACATATCCCCTCTATCGGTCGTACAGGTAATGCGGAAATCCCCGCAAATCCGGGCCTTCAGGGCCTCGCGGGAGGGGTCGGCGCTCACCCGCGCGCGCACGAGGACGGACGTCTGAAACGCAAGGCATCCACCAGACCGGGGTGCTTCTAAAGTTTCGGCGAAGGACGTCGATCATCCTTATTGAACGCAACAGCGAGGCGGCCCAAGGATTGGACCGCGGACCCACGTTTTCAGGGAGAAAACGCCATATGAGCTCGCCCGTCACACCCGTCCCGGGTTCCCGCGGACCGTCAGAACCAATGTCACCAGCTCCCGCCCATCCGGGCGACCCCACCGGCTTCGCCGTCGAGCTAGAGGCGGTCGAGCGTGCGCTCACCGTCGATGCCCGCACCGCCTCGCCGCCCCCCGGCCTGCTCGAGCAGGTCGCGGCCGCCGGCGCCGTCCACGACCGGCTGGCCGCCGAAGGCGTGCACGTCTCGTTCTCGGCCGCCCACGTCGGGCGGCCCGGGGCCGTGATGCTGCAGGCCGCCGACGGCTCGGCGCGATCGATCAGCGTCACCGAGGCGGGCGACATCGCCGCCGGGAAGCCGCTCGGCTAGGCGCGGCGATGTCGACGAGCGCCGCGAACATCAACTCGGCGGGAGCCTCGCCGCTCTCCCTCACCGGCCTCGCGTCGGGCCTGAACACGACGGCGATCATCTCCGCCCTGATGGGCGCCGAACGCGCCCCCGTCACCCGCCTCACCCACACCCAGGAAAAGCTCCAGGGAGACCAGACGGCGCTGCGCACGATTCAGGGGAGCCTGCGCGAACTCTCGACATCCGTCTCGGAATTCGGCCTGCCCTCCCTGTATGAAAGCGCGCAGTCGGTCACGTCGAGCGAACCGACCCGGATCGCGGCGGTCGCCACGCTCGGAGCCGTGATCGGCGGCCACGAGGTCGAAGTCACCCAGCTCGCGACCTCCGCGCAGCGGGCGTTCACCTTCACGAGCCCCGCAGCGGAAGACAAGATCACCGTCGACGGCCACGAATACGCCGTCAAACCAGGCGAAACCGCACGCGAACTCGCGGCCTCGATCAATTCCGACAGCAGCTCCACGGTGTACGCCTCCGCGCAGGAAAACGGCACGATCGTGCTGTCCAACCGGGCGACCGGATCCGGCGCCGAATTCATCAAGCTCACCGACCCCGGAGCCACGCTCGTGGAAGTGGCGGGAAGCGCGCGGGAAGGCAAGAACGCCGAATACAAGGTCGACGGCGTCGCCGGCACCGCCACATCCAACACCGTCACCGAAGCGATCGCGGGCGTCACCCTCACCCTCACCGGTCTCACGCCCGGCGGCCCCGTCACGATCGACGTGAAGCCGCCCGGGCCGAGCACCACCGCGATCGAAGCGCAGGTCCAGGCGTTCGTGAAGCTCTACAACACGACGATCGCGGCTATCCAGAAGCAGCTCGCGACGAAACCGCCCGCGAAGGAATCCTCAACCGAACGCGGCATCGGGACGCTGTTCGGCGACCAGGAACTCGGCGGCCTGCTGACCAGCATGCGTCAGGCGATGTACGAACCGGTCGCGGGCCTGCCGGCGGAAATGTCCAGCCTCGCGGGCATCGGCGTCAGCACCGGCGCCGCGACCGCGGGCGGCAGCTCCCAGACCGCGCTGTCCGGCCAGCTGACGCTCAACGCGGCGAAGCTCACCGAAGCGGTACGCGGCAACCCGGCGGGCGTGCAGAAGATGCTCGCGGGGTGGTCCCAGGGCCTGCAGGGCCTGCTCGGCGCCACGGCCGAACCGGGCGGATCGATCGAAGCGCGCATCAACGGCGACGCGAGCCAGATCACCAACTACGCGACCCAGATCACGAACATGAACGAAGTGCTCCTCATCCGCGAAAAGGCGCTGATCCAGACCTACGCGAAGCTCGAAGGCATCATCTCGCAGAACAACAACCAGACGACCTGGCTCGCCAGTCAGTCCGAACAGCTGATCAAGTCCGGCCTATAGCGGGCGCGCCCGCCACGGCCCCGCCGGGAGGCGATCGGTGATACCCCGCAGCGAGCTGTCCTGCAGCTCTCAACTTTGCCCGCGCCGGGCCGATCACATAGGCGCATGCCGACCCGGGCCGCATCCACGAGCGCGTACCAGCAGGGCGCCGTCCTCGCCGCCACACCGACCGAGCTGGTCGTCGCGCTCTACGACGGCGCCCGCCGCTTCCTGCGCCAGGCGGGAGCGGCAATGGTCGAGCGGGACATTGAGCGCACACACAACTCGCTGCGCAAGGCAGAACTGATAATCGCCTACCTCGACGGCATCCTCGACGTCGAGCAGGGAGAGATCGCGGCACGTCTTCACTCGATCTACCAGTTCAGCCTTATGCACCTGAACGCGGCCCGCATGAGCCAGGACCCCGGCAAGCTCGAGGAGGTCAGCACGCTGCTCGGCGAGCTGCGCGAGTCGTGGGGGCAGATAGCGTCCGAGGCCGGCCGCGCGTGAGCTCACAGCCCTCCGCCCCGAGCCTGCGCGGCTACGAGGAGCTCTGCGAGCACGCCGAACTCGAACTCGAGCTCGCCGGGAGGGGCGAGGTAGACGCGCTCGCGGAGATGTCGGCGCGCTGGGAGGAACTGATCGCCTCGCTCCCGGCGCAGGCGCCCGCGGAGGCCGCGCCGCTACTGGAACGGGCGCGCATGCTCCACGAGCGCACCGGGATCGACCTGGTGCGGCTGCGCGAGTCGCTGCTTGCCGACCTGACGGAGACACGGCGCGCGGTGCGCGCCGCGAGCGGCTACGCGGGCGTCCAGCCCGCCGGCGGCCCCCAGCTTGACCTCAGCGCGTAGGCGCTAAAGGTCTCGGGCGTTCGGCCGATCACGGGGGCGGCCCTCGCTGAGGGCCAAAGCGAGCGACCTCAGGGAGAGCGTCGTCTCAAGCCCAGGGAGGGCGGAAAGGCAAACCTTCTCACCATGGCTCTCGTGGACAGCACTCAGCAGCTGCTCGAGGCCGCTATGCGCGGCTCGTGGCAGCGCGAGACGGCGCTGACGAGCAACGTCGCGAACGCGGACACACCCGGCTACATGCGCCAGGAAGTCAACTTCGAGTCCACCCTCGAAAATGCGATGAACGGCGAAGAACCACTTGAACAGGTGCAGTTCCAGACCGAAGCGGCGCCGACACCGGCGGGACCCAACGGCTCGGGCATCAGCATCGACCAGGAAGCCGCGAAGGTCGCGGAAAACGGCCTCGACTACCAGGCCCTGACGCAGGTCGCGAACACGCGCAACAGCATCGTGCGCGTCGCGATGGGTCTCTGATGGGGATCTTCGACGCGATCGAAATCGCCGGCTCCGGGCTGACCGCCCAGCGCATCCGCATGGATGTCACCTCGGAGAACCTCGCGAACGCGGACACGACGAAGACGGCGACCGGGCAGCCCTACCAACGGCAGGACGTCGTGCTGGCGTCGGCCGCGGCGGGAAGCTTCGGCGGCGCGCTCTCAGGAGCGCTCGCGCAGGGCGAAGAAGGCCCCGGCGGCGTCAAGGTCGCGGGCATCGTCACCGACAAGACGCCCAACCAGCAGGTCTATGACCCCGGCAACCCCGAAGCCAACGCCCAGGGCTACGTGCAGATGCCGAACATCAGCACCGTCACCGAAATGACGGACCTGATCTCAGAGCAGCAGTCCTACCAGTCCGACGTCACGGCGATGCAGACCGCTAAGTCGATGTTCACGACCACCCTCGGGCTGCTGAAGTGATCATCCCAGCGATCGCAGGAGCAGTCGGGCAGCTCTCGCTCGGCGGGACGCTCGCACCCACCGCCGCGCAGCCCGCGGCGGCCGGGCAGGCCGAACCGTCGACCTTCGGCGCGGGCGAAGCGGCCGGGACCGGGCCGAGCTCCGGGTCCTTCGGCAGCGAGCTCACGGAAGCGATCTCCTCGCTGGAGAAGACCCAGCAGAGCGCCGACAGCGCCTCGCAGGCGCTCGCCACCGGCAAGACCTCCAACCCGGAGGCAGCCGTTGTGACGGTCGAGGACGCGCAGCTCTCGATGGACCTCGCCTCGCAGATGCGAAGCAAGGCGACGGAAGCCCTCCAGACGATCTTCCAGACGCAGGTCTGATCCTTGCCCCCCGTCTCCCAGCTCGTGTCCAGGATCACGCCGCGAGGCTGGCTCATCGGCGGAGGCTTCGCGGCCGCCGCGATCATCTTCATCTACCTGTTCGTGCACACCGTCTCCCAGCCGACCTACGTGACGCTCGCGAGCGGCCTTGACCCCGCCCAGACCGGCAAGATGACGGGCACCCTCAGCTCTCACGGGATCAGCTACGAACTCCAGAACAACGGCACCGCGATCTCGGTGCAGTCCAACCAGACCGCGCAGGCGCGCGTCGCGCTCGCCGGGGCAGGCCTGCTCGGCAACACCCAGCCGGACTTCTCGCTGTTCGAAAAACAGAACCTCGGCGAAAGCAACTTCCAGCAGCAGGTCACCTACCAGCGGGCGCTGCAGGGCCAGCTCGCGGAGACGATCAACAGCATCCAGGGCGTTTCGGGCGCGCAGGTCGAGCTGGTGCTGCCGAACCCCCAGAACCAAGTGTTCGGCGAAAGCGCGGGCGTATCCTCGGCCGCGGTGCTGCTGTCCGGCACGACGTCGCTGGACCCCGGATCGGTGAAGGGGATCGCGCAGCTCGTCAGCTCCAGCGTGCCGGGTCTGCAGCTGAGCAAAGTCACGATCACCGACGCCTCCGGGCAGCTGCTCTGGCCCGTCGCGGGCGGCTCCGGCGGCGACTCGACCAACAGCGTGCAGGCCGCCGAGCAGCGCTACAACCAGAACATGGCCGCGAGCCTCGATGCGATGCTCGCGCAGACGCTCGGGGCGGGCAAGGCGCAGGTGCTCGTCTACGCCAACATGAACGTCAACCAGACGACGCAGGAATCCCTCGTCTACGGCAAGGAAGGCGTGCCGCTCCAGCAGAGCAAGCAGACCGAGACGCTGACGGGCCCGGGAACCGCGGCGGGCGGCGCCGGCACCGCGACAGCTACGACCGGCGGTACCGGGAAATCGAACTACAAGAAAGAAACGACCAACGCCACACTCGGCGTCAACAAGACGGTCACGCACTCCACGATCGCCCCGGGCACCGTCGAAACCCAGCATGTCTCGGTGCTGCTCGACCATTCGGTGCCGGCCGCGTCGATCCCGGCGATAAAGGAAGCCGTCACCAACGCCGCCGGGATCCAGGCCAAGCGCGGCGACACGATCTCGATCGGACAGGTCGCGTTCGCGAAGCCGGCCGCGGAAGCCGCGGCGGCCTCCGCCAGCAGCCCGCTCTCCTACGCGAAGTACGTGCTGCTCGCGATCGGCGCGATCATCTTCCTGTTCTTCACCACCCGCTCGCTGCGCAAGCGCGAATCCGAGGCGATCGAGGAGCCGGTGTGGCTCCGCGAGATCGAAGCTCCGATGCGCCTGTCGGAGCTCGAACGCGAGACGGCGGTCAGGCCCGCTCCCGTGATGGCGGGTGTCGGAGCGAACGGCAACGGCAACGGCAACGGGAACGGCTCGCTCGCGTCGGGCGACCCGCTGCGCCGCCAGGTCGAGCAGCTCGCCGACAGCGACCCTGAGGCCGTCGCCCAGCAGCTCCGGCAGTGGATGCAGGAGGGTTAGCCCAGTTGCCGGGCGAGTCGCTCTCGCAGGCCACGCTCCCCGCGCTCGCAGCCGCGCCCGAGGACGGCCGCGCCGCCGCCGACAGGATCACAGGGGCCCGCAAGGCCGCGGTGCTGATGGCCGCGCTCGGCTCCGAGCGCGCCGCGACCGTCCTCGCCCGCTTGGACGAGGGCGAGATCGAGAGCCTGTCCGTCGAGATGGCGCGACTCAGCGCTGTCGGCTCCGACACAACCGACTCGATCTTCACGGAGCTCGCCGCGGGCGCCCAGAGCCAGGGATCGTCGGTCGCCGGCGGCATCGAATTCGCGCGCGAGGTGATCGAGCGCGCGCTCGGGCCCGAGCGCGCGGCCGACGTCCTCGGCCGCCTCTCGACGGGCGGCCCGTCGCGGCCTTTCGAGTTCCTGCGCCGGGTGCCCGCGGAGCGGGTCTCGTCGCTGCTGCGGGGGGAGTCCGCGCAGACGGTCGCGCTGGTGCTAGCGAGTCTCCCCGCCGGACTGGCCGCGGACGTTCTCACCCACCTGCCAGAGCGCGACCAGCCCGGGGTGGCGCTGCGCATCGCCCGCATGGGTGAGGCCAGCACGCGCGTGATCCAGCAGGTCGAGGAGGTCATCCGCCACAAACTCGGCTCGGTCGGCGAGCAGGTCTACGCATCCACCGGCGGGGCCAAGGCACTCGCCGGGATCCTCAACCACGCAGACCGCGCCACCGAGCGCAACGTGCTCGAGAACCTCGCCGGCACCGACCAGGAGCTCGCAGCCGAGGTCCGCGGCATGCTGTTCGTCTTCGAGGACATCGCCAAGCTCGAAGCGCGGGCGGTGCAGCAGGTTCTGCGCGAGGTCGATCAGAAGGACCTCGTGCTCGCGCTGCGCGGCGCCGACGAGGCCGTCATGACGGTCGTGCTCGAGAACATGTCCGAGCGGGGGGCCGCGATGCTCAAGGAGGAGATGGAGATTCAGCAGCCACAGCGCAAGCGCGACGTCGACGACGCGCAGAGCCGGGTCGTGGCGGTCGTCCGCAAGCTCGAGGAAGCCGGGACGATCGTGATCGCCGCGGCCGAAGGCGAGGACGGCGAGGCCGAGGACGTTGTCTGAGACGACGGCGGTCAGCTTCGAGTTCCAGGAGCTCGAGCCGTCCGACCCCCCGCCGCGGGACGGCGCGGCACAGCTGCTGGCCCGCGCGGCCGAGGAGGCCGACGCGATCCGCGGGCAGGCGCGCGCCGACGGGCTCGCCGAGGGACGCGAGCAGGGTCTGCGCGAGAGCGCCGCGGAGATGCAGTCGGCGCTCGCAGCGCTGCGCGAGGCGGTGATAGCGATCGAGGCGCTGAGGGCCGAGGTAGCGGAGTCCGTGGAGCACGATGCCGTGGACCTCGCGCTCGCCCTCGCGGGCAAGATCCTCGCGGGCACACTTCAGGCCAGGCCGGAGTCCGTCGTGGACGTCGTGCAGGGCGCGCTGCGCCGCGTCAGCGACAGGCGTTCGCTGAGCCTGCTCGTGAACCCCGCTGACCTGCAGGTGATCCTGGACGCGACCCGCGACGGGCGCACCGGCATCGAGGAGTGCGATCTGCACGCCGACCAGCGCGTGGCTCCCGGCGGCGTGATCGTCCGCACCCAAGAGGGAGAGGTCGACGCGGGTGTAACGACGCAGCTGGAGCGCGCCCGCGAGGTGGTGGCCGCGGAGCTCGCGAGCGGCGGGCCGGCGGAGTGAGCGCTCCCGCGTCGGTGCTGGGCCGGGCGTCGCGTGCGATACACGAGGCCGACCTCGCGCGCCGGCACGGCCACGTCAGCAACCTGATCGGGCTGATCATCGAGGCAACCGGCCTGCAGGCCGAGGTCGGCGAGGTGTGTCTGGTCGGCACCGACCGCAACCGCGCGCCCGTCGCGGCGGAGGTCGTCGGCTTCAGGGAGGGCAGGACGCTGCTGATGCCGCTCGGCGAGCTCCACGGGATCGGGCCCGGGACCAGGGTGCTCGCGACGGGCGCCCCGTTCAGGATCACCGTCGGCGACGGGCTGCTCGGCAGGGTCCTGGACGGGCTGGGCATGCCGGGCGACGGGGGGGCCGAGCCGCTCGGCGTGGCGCGCTCGACGATCGCGGCCCCGCCGGCCGCGCTCTCGCGGCCGAGAATCACCGAGCGCGTCGGGCTGGGCGTCCGCGCACTCGACGGCCTCGTGCCGTGCGGGCGCGGGCAGCGCCTCGGGATCTTCGCGGGCTCCGGCGTGGGCAAGTCCTCGCTGCTCGGGATGATCGCGCGCTCCACCAACGCGACGGTGAACGTGATCGCGCTCGTCGGCGAGCGCGGCCGTGAGGTCAGGGAGTTCATCGAGCGTGACCTCGGCGACGCCCTCTCGCGCTCGGTCGTCGTGGTCGCGACGTCCGACCAGCCCGCGCTCGTGAGGATCAAGGCGGCGTTCACCGCGACGACGATCGCCGAGCACTTCCGCGACCAGGGGCACGACGTGATGCTGATGATGGACTCCGTGACCCGCTTCGCGATGGCGCAGCGGGAGGTCGGCCTGGCGATCGGCGAGCCTCCCGCCACGCGCGGCTACACGCCGAGCGTGTTCGCCCTGCTGCCGCGGCTGCTCGAGCGCGCCGGCACGAGCGCCACGGGCTCGATCACCGGCCTCTACACGGTGCTCGTCGACGGCGACGACATGAACGAGCCGGTGGCCGACTCCGTGCGCTCGATCCTCGATGGCCACGTCGTCCTGACGAGGTCCCTCGCACACGCGGGCCACTACCCCGCGGTGGACGTGCTCCAGAGCGTCTCGCGGCTCGTCGGGGAGATCGTCACACCCGAGGTTCAGGACGGCGCACAGAGGCTGCGCGCCGCGCTCGCAGTGCTCCGCGACAAGGAGGACCTCGTCTCGATCGGCGCCTACCAGCACGGCAGCGACCCGGCGCTCGACACCGCCCTCGCGCACCGCGAGGAGATCGAGAGGTTCCTGCGTCAGGCGGTCAGCGAGCGCAGCGACCCGCTGGAGACCGACACCCGGCTCGTTGAGCTCGCGCAGTCGCTGAGCGGCCATCAAGCGGCCCACGAGCACGAGATACCCGACGCGGAAGAGGTCCCGCCCGACGAGCAGGGGTACGTGCCCGGGCCGGACCCTGGAGCGCCGGCGATCCCCGCCCTCGGGCTGAGCCTGTAGGCGGCCGCCCGCCGCTAAAGAACCGGGTGCCCGGGCCGATAAACGGAGGGTGACCGAGATGGCCTTTCGCTTCCGGCTGGAGCGCGTGCGCGCGGTTCGCGAGCGCCGCGAGAAGATCGCGCAGCAGGATCTCGCGCGCGCCATCGCGGAGCGCTCGAGCGCCGAGGCGCAGCTGAGAGAGGCCGAGGAACACCTCGAGAGAGCCCACGAGCACCAGCGCGGCGTAGCTCCCGGCGCGTCGATAAGCCCAGCGGAGCTGCAGGCGCTCCAGGCATACCTCGAGCGCGTCGAGGCGCAGCGCGGCGCGCACGCCCGCGAACTAGGCGTGCGCGAAGAGGAGGTGGCGGCGCGCGACGCACAGCTGACCGTCGCCGCCGGTGAGCACGAGATGCTCAAGCGACTGCGCGAGCGCCGCCGCGGCGAGCATCAGCGCGAGCTCGCACGGATCGAGGGCAACACGCTCGACGAGATCGCCGCGCGCACGGTCCGCAGGGGAGCGGCATGAGCACCCAGGCGATCTCCTCCGAAGCTCTGGCGCCCGGCGAGGCGTCCGCGGTCGCGCGGGTCCGCCAGCTCCAGGAACTGATCGAGCAGGCGCAGACGGGCGTCGCCCCGTCCCAGCGGGCACCAGAAGCCACGGGGGGCTTCTCCACAGCCCTCGCCCAGGCGAGCACCCAGCCCGTCGCTTATGCGAGCAGCGCGCCGGCGGGCGGAGGCTCCTCCACCCCATACGACGGGCTGATCGCGCAGGCCGCTCAGCGCTATGGCCTGGACCCGGCGGTCCTGCACGGCCTGATCCAGCAGGAGTCGGGCTTTGACCCGAGCGCGCAGAGCAGCGCCGGCGCGGCAGGGCTCACGCAGCTGATGCCCGGCACCGCATCGTCGATGGGGGTCGCCAACCCCCTGAACCCCGCCGAAGCGATCGAAGGCGGAGCGCGCTACCTCAGCGGGCTGATGTCTCAGTTCTCCGGGAACACCACCGACGCGCTGGCCGCCTACAACGCGGGCCCCGGCGCGGTCCAGCAGTACGGAGGCGTGCCCCCATATGCCGAAACCCAGGATTACGTCACAAAGGTCCTCGGCTACGCCCAGGCCTGGCGCCAGTCCCATCCCGAAGCGCTCCCCGCAGGAGGCCTCGCATGAGCGCCCCGGCCGAAGCGCTTCAGATCCTGGCCCCGCAATCGGGCCAGGGCCCCGCTCCGCCGGGTGCGCCGCCGGGTGCGCCGCCGGGAGGGGAAACCTTCCACAGCGCACTCGCCGAAGAATGGGCCCGGACCGCACCTGCGGAAGGCCACAAGAGCGAAGCGCAAGGCGACGGAAGCGAAGCGGCCCAGACGCGCCCGCGGCCGCAGGCCGAAGAAGAAACCCAGTCAGCGCCGGCGGGCCTCGCGCAGGCGGGCTGCTCCCAGCACACGCCTGCTCGCGCCGCCGCGGCCACCGTCAGGGCCGCCGCCAAGGCGGGCAAGCCGGCCGACGCGCGTGCGGATTCGTCCGCCGCGCCGTCGAAGCCGGCCGAAACCCGCGCGGGGGGCGCGTCGGCAGTCAGCCGCTCTCAGCAGCCCGCCGCGCCGCGCGAGGCCGCCGAGAAGGCCGCTCCGGCCGCCCCGGCGCCCTCCACGGACAAGACCCCGAGCATCGCCGGCCCCGCGCCGGACAGCGCCCCGGCACGGGCCGCGGGGCCCCCCGCCGCGGCCTCTCCCGCCGGGAAGCCCGAGGCCACGCCGCCGCCGAGCACATCGGCCGCGCCGCAGCCGCCGCCGAGCACATCGGCCGCGCCGCAGCCGCCGCCGAGCACCGCCACGCCCCCGAACGCTCCGGCGGCGCCGGTCTCCGGCGCCCAGCCCGCGGCGCCCAGCCCGCGCGAGCGGACGGCGCCGGGCAGGGCGGCCGGCGCTCCCGCACCCGGCTCGTCTCCCGTCGCGGCCGCCCCTGCCCCGCCGCCGGGTCAGGCCGCCGGCCGCGAGTCCGGTCAGCAGCCGCAGCGGCCGCCGGCCGGCGCTTCGGCCGCCGCTCAGGCACCGGCGAGCACGCCGCAGAGCCCGGGCCTGCAGGCCGGCTCGGGCGCGCCTGCCTCCTCCGCGCCCGGCACCCCGGCCGCGCCCGCTCCGGCTGTGGCGCTGGGAGACATGATCGAGGCGATCCGCGGCCAGATCGAGCTGTCCGCCCGCCAGGGCACCTCGCAGGCACGGATCGCGCTCGCGCCCGCCGAGCTGGGTGACATCAGGATCCATCTGACCCAGAGCAGCCAGGGCCTGATCGCCCGCGTCACAGCCGGGACCGCGGCCGCCGCGCAGGCCCTCACACAGGGCCGAGCCGAGCTCCAGCAGTCGCTGAGCACGCTCGGCCTGTCACTGCTCAGCCTTGACATCGGCCTCGCCGGTCAGAGTACGCACGGTGAAGAGCGCATGAACGCAGGGCCGCACGAAACGCGGCGGAGCCCGGATGGCTCAGCAGAAGGCGAGGAGGGTGCTGCAGCGCTCTCCGGCGCGGCGCAAACGGGCCCGGCCGGGCCCGCCAAGGGCGAGCTCGTAGACGTGCTCGCCTGAAAAGAGAAAGGAACGACGACGACATGAACACACCGATTGCAAGCGCCGCCGCAACCGCCCCCGCGGCGGGCGCGAAGGCCACGCCCCAGAACCCGAACAGCGTGCTCGGGCAGAACGACTTCCTGAAACTGATGATCGCGCAGCTGCAGTCACAGAACCCGCTCTCGCCGTCCAACACGAACGAATTCCTGAGCGAGCTCGCGCAGATCACGCAGGTCGAGCAGACCACGAACCTCGCGAACGCCAACGAGCTGTCGGGCGCCGTCCAGCTGATCGGGCGCACCGTCTCCTACAACGGTCCCTACGGTGCGGTGACCGGCAAGGTCGAAAGCGTGCAGTCCACCGCGCTCGGCACGACCGTCACCGTCGAAGGCATCGGCGGCGTGAAGATCTCGAGCGTCACGGAAGTCCATTGAGCGGGATCACCAACCCAGCCCTGATCCCCCCTACGGGAGCCGGAGCTCCCGCGCCGGCCGCTGCGCCGGCCCGCACCGGCGCACCGGCGCAGCAGGGGCCGTCCTTCGCGCAGGAGCTGAGCCGCGCGGGCGGTGCCGCGGGCGGCCTGCAGTTCTCCAAACATGCGCTCGAGCGCGTGCAGCGACGCGGCATCGAGCTCGGCCCCTCCACCATCTCCCGCCTCTCCGAGGGCGTCGGGCGCGCGGCGAGCAAGGGCTCGCGCGACTCCCTGGTTCTTGTCGACGGCACCGCCTTCGTGGTGTCCGTCAGCAACCGCACCGTGATTACGGCTGTGGGATCGCAGCAAATGAAGGACAACGTGTTCACCAACATCGACAGCGCCGTGATCGCCTGATCGCGAACGCCTAGAGAAGCGACTGCGGCTGGACCTCGAAGAGGAGGCCGCGAAAGGAAGGGCAGTCAGATGATTGCTGGAATGTATGCCGCGATCAGCGGCCTGGATGCGAATCAGGCGATGCTCAATGACACCGCCGGGAACCTCGCAAACGTCAACACGGTCGGCTACAAGTCCTCGAGCATGACGTTCGCGGACTCGCTGACCCAGGTCAGCCGCGCCGCCGCCGGGCCCACGAGCACGAACGGGGGATCCAACCCCGTGCAGGTGGGCCTCGGGGTGCAGATCGAGTCGACCCGCAACGAAATGACGGAGGGCTCGTTCCAGACGACGAACAACCCGCTCGACGTCGCCATCGAGGGCAACGGCTTCCTGCGCGTCGGGTCGGGCACGCCGCCCGCGAAAGAACCGTATACGGCCAACATCCCCGCGGGTATCAAATACACGCGCGCGGGGGACCTGTCCACCAACACCGTCGGGTTCCTGACAACGAGCGCCGGCGAATACGTCGTCGGCCGCAACGCGGTCGGGACCGAAGCCGAAGGCGGCATCAGCTACGCGCCGGGCAAAGAAGACACCTACATCAGGATCCCGCCCGGCTCCACGAACGTCGCGATCGGCCAGGACGGCGCGGTCACGTACACGAATGAGAACAAAGAATCGCCACTGTACGAAAAGCGCGTGACCGCGGGCTACCTGTCGCTGGCGACGTTCTCAAACGAACCGGGCCTTGAAAGGCTCGGCGGGAGCCTGTGGGGGCAGACGCCCAACTCCGGGTTCCCGATCGTCGGCACGCCCGCGACCGCGGGCTACGGCTCGACGATCGGCGGCGAGCTCGAGATGTCGAACGTCGACCTCGCGAGCGAGATGACGAAGATGATCACCGCGGAGCGCGGCTACCAGGCCAACTCGCGTGTGATCACGACCGCCGACGAAATGCTCTCATCGCTCATCCAGATGCACTGATCCGCCCGGGCCCGCTCGCGCGGGCCCGGCTGAGCACCCTGCGAAAGGGGGACCGCTTCAGCGAGGAACGCTCCGAGGAGCCCGAGGTGGGACGGCGTCCGCGCCGTCCCACCCCGAGGCTAAGCTGCAGACAAGGGGGTAGGAAGAGATGATCACGCTCAACAGGCTCGGCCACAGCGACGAACCGTTTCAGCTCAACCCGGACATGATCGTCACGATCGAGTCCACGCCGGACACGGTGATCACGCTCGCGACCGGCGCGAAGGTCGTGGTTGCAGAGGGCCCGGAGGACGTCGCGGCCGCGGTTCACTCATACCGCGCCGAGGTCCTCAGCGACGCGCTCAGGCGCCGGGGCGGGCTGCGAGGGCCATCCACGGCGCCGCCCAGGCCCGGGCAGCCGCGCCTTTCGGCGGTGGAGGACACACCCGCCACGTAGTCCCGCGGCGTGGCGGAAGCTGCGTCCTGCAGAGGTTTGTGCAGCGTGGGTCGTCAGGACTGAAGGATTTTTCCCGCCGGCCGATGTATGCATGCGATGAAGGCGGCGACACTTATCGGGATCGCGGTTGCGTTCCTCTCTCTGATCATGAGTTCGATGATGGACGGCACCAGCCCGGCGTCGTTCATCAACATCCCGGCGCTGATGATCATCATCGGCGGGACCGCGGGCGTGACGCTCGCGAGCGTGGGGATGGAATCGATGAAGAAGGTCCCGAGCCTCTACAAGCTCGTCTTCTCGGCCGAACCCCCGGACATGCGTGGCCAGCTCGACCGCCTCGTGGCGCTCGCGGACAAGGCGCGCCGCGAGGGCCTGCTCGCCCTCGACGCCCTCCTGCCGGAGATCGAGGATCCCTTCACACGCAACGCGCTCCAGCTGGTGGTCGACGGGACCGACCCGGAGATGGTCAACTCGATCCTCGAGGCCGAGGTCGACGGGATGGCCGCGCGCCACGAGGTCTCGGCCGGCCCGTTCGAGAAGGCAGGCGGGTTCGCACCGACGATGGGGATCATCGGCACGGTGCTGGGCCTCGTCCACGTGCTGCAGAACCTGAACGCGCCATCGGAGCTCGGGCCGTCAATCTCGGCGGCGTTCATCGCGACCCTGATGGGCGTCGGCTCGGCGAACGTGATCTTCCTGCCGATCGCCAACCGCCTGAAGGCGATCTCCGCCGAAGAGGTGGAGCTGCGCATGATGACCGTCGAGGGGATCCTCTCGATCCAGGCCGGGGACAACCCGCGGCTGGTCTCGGAAAAGCTGATGTCCTACCTCCCGCCCGCGGAGCGGCCCGGCGAGGACGAGCCGATCGCGGCGCCCGTGGACCTCGAGGCGAAGGCGGCCTAGGATGGCCGGCCGCAGGAACCGCAAAGCCCACAAGGAGGAGGAGAGCAGCGAGCGCTGGCTGCTGACCTACGCCGACATGATCACGCTGCTGATGGCGCTGTTCATGGTGCTGTTCTCGATCTCCTCCGTCAACATCTCCAAGTACCAGACGCTGCAGCGCTCGCTGAGGGCCGCGTTCTCCGGCAACATCCTCCCGGGCGGCAAGTCGATCGCCCAGCCAGGCGCGACCGCCAACTCCAGCCACGCCCCGACCAGCATCGACGTGCAGGCGATCGTGCCGGTGACGGCCGCGACCGCGAGCAGCCTGCAGAGCTCGTCCACGCACGGATCCGCGAGCGGCTCGAGCTCGGCGCAGGCGGCTCAGACCGCCGCCGCCCAGCAGCAGCAGCTGTTCGCGCACATCAAAGCCCAGCTCGACCACTACGCCGCCGCGCATGGATTCTCCAACCAGGTCAAGGCGATCATCGAAGCGCGCGGGCTCGACATCAAGGTCCTCACCGACCAGCTGCTGTTCCCGTCCGGCCAGGCGTCGCTCGATGCGCGCTCGGCGCCGCTGCTCGGTGAGATCGCCGCGCTGGTGGACATCGACCGGGCGCACCCGATCGACGTCGAAGGCAACACCGACAACGTTCCGATCCGCAGCTCGCAGTTCCCGAGCAACTGGGAGCTCTCCACCGCCCGCGCGAGCACGGTCGTGCGCTTCCTGATCTCCCGCGGGGTCAGCCCGACCCGCCTGACCGCGACCGGCAACGCCGATCAGCACCCGCGGGCGACGAACCTCAGCGCCGCCGGGCGGGCGCAGAACCGCCGCGTGGAGATCGTCCTGAAGGCGCTCACACCGTCGGAAACGAACCCCTGAGAAAGCACGACCACCCCAACTGCCATGCTAAAGAACAAGAAGATCATGCTCGCGGTGGCACTGCCGGTCCTGCTGCTCGCGGCCTACACGATGACCAAGCCGAAGACGCCCGCCCCGAAGATGAAGATCCAGGGCACGATCTACCAGATGCCACAGTCATTTCTCCTGAATTTGAGCGACGGCCGCTACGCGAAGGTGACGGTCGCACTCGAGCTCGCACCCGGGCAGAGCAGCGGCGCGGCCGCCGGCGCGGCCGCCTCCTCCGGCGGTGAAAGCGGCCCCGGCACGCTCCCCGAGGAAGCGATCGTCCGCGAAATAATCACGGACTCGATCACCAACCAGAGCGGCGAAACGCTGATCTCGGCGCCCGGGCGGCTGAAGGTGCGCCATCAGATCCTGGCCGCGATCAAAAAGCAGACGGACGTCAAAGTCGAACAGGTCCTGTTCCCCGATCTGACAGTTCAGTAGGAGACCCGGTGGCGGAGACGATCGAGTACGAGCAGTTCGACCAGACGCCGCAGGGCGGCGCGGACGGCGCGGACGGCGACCTCAGCCGCCTCAGCGACGTGCCGATGGAGCTGAGCGTCGAGATCGGCCGCACCCACATGACCGTCGGCGAGGCACTGGACCTGCACCCCGGTTCGATCGTCACGCTCGAGCGGTTCGCCGGGGAGCCCGCGGACCTGCTCGTCAACGGCACGCCGATCGCGCGCGGCGAGGTGGTCGTCGTGGATGAGCAGTTCGGCCTGCGCGTGACGGAGATCCTCGACCACCGCCAGGAGCAGGCTGCACCGGCCGGCGCCGAGGCCCCGGCCGCGAGTGGCGAGCCCGAGGACGCGGGCGCAGCCGGCCAGGAGGCCTGAGAGCGGGTGGCGGTCAGCGAGGGCAGCGCCCCGAGCGAGACCCCCGGCGCCACCGCAGAGGACGCCGCCGGCGTGCGGCCGCTCGACTTCTCGGCGCCGACGAGGTTCACGGCCGAGCTCCGCCATCACGTCGCGCATGCGATGGCGCCGTTCGGCGAGGCGCTCGCCGCCTGGCTCACCACCGAGCTCGGCGAAGACACCGAGCTGACCGTCGCCGACAGCGCCCAGGACACCTGGGCAGCGGCGAGGTCGCGGCTGTCCGTCGACTCCGTCGCCGTCGCGGTGAACGAGCGCGAGAGCGGCCGCCAGCTGATGCTGAGCGTCGAGCTGGCCCTGGTCCTGCAGGCCGTGGAATGCCTGCTCGGCGGACAGGCCGCCCAGGCGCCGTCCGAGCGCCGCCTGACCGACATCGACTGGGCGCTGGTCAGGGGCCTGCTGGACGGCGTGGTGCGCGAGCTCTCCCACGCCTGGGTAGAGCTCGGAGGGCAGGAGCTCGCGTGCGGCGAGATCGACATCGAGGGCGACGCTGGCGTCGCCCCGGCCGCCGACGAGCCGACTCTGATCGTCGCGGTCACCGGCACGATCGGGAAGGCGGGACCGTCGGCGATGTCGCTGCTGATCCCGTGGGGCGCATTCGAGCCCGCCGCCGAGAGCGCGGCCGAGGCGCTCAGCCACGGCGAGCAGCTCGACGAGCACGGCTCGGACGCGCTACGCCGCGGCCTGTCCAGCGCCAACGTGCTCGTGCGCGCGGAGGTCGGCTCCGCGCAGATGCCGATCGAGCGGATGCTGGAGATAGTTCCCGGCAAGCTCGTCGCGCTCGCCGAGCCGGCCCAGGACGGCGTCAGGCTGTTCGCGGAGGAGGTCACGATCGGCCACGGGACACCGGGACGGAGCGGCACACGACGAGCCATCAAGGTCCGCACCGCCGCCGAGCAGCCCACCCGCGCCGAGACCTATGCGACGCTCGGCCGTGCGGAGCTCGACCGGGCGCGCTCCCACGCCGAGGGCGCCGCCGGCGGCGAGGGAAGGCCGATCCTGCGCAACATCTTCGTCCGCGTCTGGGCTGAGCTCGGGCGCACCCACATCCCCCTCGGGCGCGCGCTCGAGCTCGCTCCCGGGGCCGTCGTGGAGCTCGACCAGGACGCCTCGGCGCCGGTCGAGCTGTTCGCGAACGGCCTCTGCTTCGCGAGCGGGAGCCTCGTCGTGACAGGCGACGGGGAGTGGGGCGTGCAGGTCGACCGCCTGACCTGAGAGGACTCGCGGAGCGGGCCGCTCAAGACCGCGGCACATGGGCCGATAACCGGGGACGACTCTTCCTCGGAGTCGACCCTCGATGACCAAGCTGATCCCGCTCTCCCGAGCGGCCGCGACGGCGGCCGCGGCGTTAGGCCTATGCCTGGCCCTGCCCTGCGCCGCCTTCGCCGCAGGAACGGCCACAACGCCCTCAAACGGCGAAAACACGCCGCTCAACCTGACCTCGCCGAGCACGGGGACGCACTCCAGCACCGGCGGCGCGAGCCTCGTGCGGACGATCGTGGGCCTCGCGATCGTGATCGGCGTCATCTGGGGCCTGTCGTGGATCCTGCGCCAGGTCAAGTCGGGCAAGGAACCGCAGGTGTCGAGCGTCGGGCTGGCGAGCGTCGCGGCGCTGACCCTCGGCGCGGGCCGCTCGGTGCACCTCGTGCGCGCAGGCAACGACTACGTCCTGCTCGGCAGCGGCGAGCACGGCCTCGTGCCGATCCACCGCTACACCGAGGAGCAGGCCCGCGAAGCCGGCCTGACGGTGCTCGCCGAACCGGCGCCACTGGCCGGGCCGATGTCACCCGCGGCGCCCCTCAGGGCCGGCCAGACCCGCCATGACCCGATGCAGATGCCGGCCGCGGGATCCGGCGTGATCGAGCGCGTGCGCGAATGGACGGTGCGCCGTTGAACCTCACCTCCAGCAACGCCGTCCAGATCCTGCTGCTCGTCGGCGGGCTCACGCTGATCCCGGCCGTGCTGTTCACCGTCACGGGGTTCAGCCGCATCCTGATCGTGCTCGGGTTCATCCGCAGCGCGATCGGCACGAACAGCGCGCCGCCGAACCAGGTCCTCGTCGGCATCGCCCTGTTCCTCACGATCTTCGTGATGTCGCCGACGATCAGCGCGATCAAGAAGACGGCGGTCGAACCGCTCAAAGCCCACGAGATCAGCACCGCGACGGCGATCGAACGAGCCGAGATCCCGCTGCGGGACTTCATGTTCCGCCAGACGCCGCCGAAGGACATCGCGCTGTTCGTGAGCCTCTCGCACTCCAAGGTCCCGCACACGCGCGCGGAAGTGCCGACCGAGGTCCTGATCCCCGCCTTCATCGTCTCGGAGCTCGAAATCGCGTTCAAGATCGGCTTCCTGATCTTCCTGCCGTTCCTGATCATCGAACTGATCGTCGCGTCGACGCTGATGAGCATGGGGATGATCATGCTGCCGCCGACCTTCATATCGCTCCCCTTCAAGATCCTCCTGTTCGTCCTGGTGGACGGGTGGGACCTCGTCATCAAATCGCTCGTACTGAGCTTCCACTAGGGGCGCCATGAACCAGGACACCGTCACGAACCTCGCAGCGCAGGCGATGAGCCTCGCGATGAAGGTCGCGGGCCCGCTGCTCCTGACCGCACTCGTGATCGGGCTGCTGGTCAGCATCTTCCAGGCCGTCACCCAGATCCAGGAGCAGAGCCTGTCGCTGATCCCGAAGATCATCGGCATCGCCGTCGTGATCATGCTGCTCGGGCCGTGGATGCTCGGCCAGCTCGTGTCCTACACGACGGCGCTCTACACGTCGATCCCGACGATGGTCGGCTGATGAACGCGATCCTCGGCAAGCTCGCGGGCAACGAGCTCGCGGGCTTCATCCTCGTGCTCGCGCGTGTGACGCCGCTGTTCTTCATCGCGCCCGTCTTCTCCTCGGCGATGATCCCGCCGCGGGTGCGCACCGTGATCGCTGTCGGCATCTCGATAGGCCTCGCGCCCGTCGCGCTTGCGGGCCAGCACATCCCGGCCGACCCCCTCACCCTCGCCGGCCTCGTGCTGCAGGGCATGCTCGTCGGGTTCGCGTTCGCATTCAGCCTCGCGATCCTGCTGGCCGCGCTCGAATCGGCGGGCGCCTTCATCGACGTGGTCTCCGGCTTCTCCTACGGCAACCTGATCAACCCGATGAACGGCCAGAGCAGCGCCGTGATCCAGCGCTTCTACGCGCTGGTCGGGACCGCCGTGTTCCTGGTCATCGGGGGCGTCGCGTGGACGCTGCGCGGGATGGAGCGCACGTTCGAACTCGTGCCGCTGACCTCCGCGCCGCGCCTGAACTCGCTCATCGGCGGCGCCGTGCACGTCTTCTCAGGGGTGTTCGCCGCCGCGCTGGAGGTCGCGGCACCCGTCCTGATCGCGCTCCTGATCACCGATGTCGCCTTCGGGATCGTCTCGCGCGTCGTGCCGCAGCTGAGCGTGTTCGTCGTGGGCTTCCCGGTCAAGGTCGCGGTAACGCTGCTGGTGGTGGGCGCGTCGCTGCCCTTCACCGCCGGCTGGATCAACGAGCAGATGTCGGTCAGCGTCGGCGCGGCCCTCGGCGCACTGAAGGTCGGGTGAGCGATGGCCGGCGAGGAGCGCACAGAGAAGCCGACAGCGAAGCACCGCAAGCGGGCCCGCGACAAGGGCCAGGTCGCGCGCAGCTCCGACCTGAGCGGCTCGCTCGTCCTGCTCGCGGGGCTGATGGTCGTCGCGATCACGGGCTCGCGGATCGTCTCGGGCGTATCCGAAGCGTTCCGCGGCATCTTCGCCAAGATCTCCCACCCCGGAGTCGCCTCGAGCGCCGCCGGGCTCAGCGAACTGATGCACTTCGCGCTGACGACGATCATGGCGGCGGTGCTGCCGATCGCGGCCGCGTGCGTCGGCGCGGCGCTGATCGTCGGGGTCGCGCAGGTCGGCTTCCGGCCCACCCCGCAGGCTCTGAAACCGGACTTCAAGCGCATCAACCCGGTCAGCGGGGCCAAGAACCTGATCAGCGTCAACCTGATCTTCGAAGCTGTCAAGGCGGTCGCGAAGATCGCCGTCGTCGGCGCGGCGGCGGCGCTCGCGATCATCCCGGGGCTGCGCGCGCTTTCCTCGACCGTCGGCGTGGCGCCCTCGCAGGTCGGTGCGCTGCTCGGCGGGCGCGGCATGGAAATCGCCGAGCACGCGGCGTTCGCGTATGTGCTGATCGGCGTCATCGACTACGCCTGGAAGCGCTGGCGCCATGAGAAACAGCTGAAGATGACCAAGCAGGAGGTCAAGGACGAGTCGCGCCAGTATGGGGTGTCCTCGGAGGTCAAAGCGGCGCAGCGCCGCCGCCAGATGCAGATCGCGCGGGCGCGCATGATGGCGGCCGTCGCGAAGGCGGACGTGGTGGTCACGAACCCGACCCACTTCGCGGTCGCGCTGCTCTATGACGGCACCCGCAGCGCCCCGGAAGTGGTCGCAAAGGGCCAGGACCTGATCGCTGCGCAGATCCGGCGCGTCGCGCAGGAGAACGAGGTGCCGGTAGTCGCCGACCCGCCGCTCGCACGCGCCCTTCATTCCTCGACCGAGATCGGGCAGGTGATCCCGCAGGAGCTCTACGCGGCGGTCGCCCGCGTGCTCGCGTTCGTCTACCGCACCGCCGGGCGAAGGAGGCTCGCATCATGAGTGAGGCCGCGGGAATACGCAGGTATCTGCCCAGGACCGACATGCTCGCGCCCGTCGTGGTCGTGGTGATCATCACGATGCTGGTGGTGCCGCTCCCGGCGCCGCTGCTGAGCCTGCTGATCACGATCAACATCGCGGGGGCGCTCACGATCGTCGCCACGACGATGTATCTCGGCCGCGCCCTGGACTTCGCGTCGTTCCCGAGCCTGCTGCTCCTGACGACGATGTTCCGCCTCGCGATCAACGTGTCGGTGACGCGCCTGATCCTCACGACGGGCGACCCCGGCGGCGTCGTGAAGGCGTTCGGGGAATTCGTCGTCGGGGGCAACGTGATCGTCGGCCTGGTGATCTTCCTGATCCTCGTCGTGATCCAGTTCGTGGTCGTCACGAACGGAGCCGGCCGCGTCGCGGAGGTGGGCGCGCGCTTCACGCTCGACGCGATGCCGGGCAAGCAGATGGCGATCGACGCGGACCTCAACGCGGGGCTCATCACCGACGAACAGGCCCGCACCAGGCGCGGCGAGATCGCGCAGGAGGCCGACTTCTACGGCGCGATGGACGGCGCGTCGAAGTTCGTCAAAGGGGACGCGCTCGCGGCGATCATCATCGTCGCGATCAACCTGATCGGCGGGATCGTGGTCGGCATGGCCCAGAAGGGCATGTCCTTCCAGGAAGCGACGCACACCTACTCGCTGCTGACCGTCGGGGACGGCCTGGCGGCGCAGATGCCGGCGCTGCTGATCTCGGTCGCGACGGGCATCATCGTGACCCGCGCCGCGTCCAACAAGGACCTCGGCAGCGACATCGCCGGCCAGATCCTCTCGCAGCGCAAGGCGCCGCTGGTCGCCGCCGGCGCGATCGGCCTGTTCGCGCTGATCCCGGGCCTGCCGAAGCTGCCGTTCATTCTGATCGCGGCACTGTTCGCCGCGATCGGATGGGCCGTGAAGGACGGCCTTCCGGGCGCGAAGGACGACGAAGTGGCGGCGGCGGCGAGGGCGGCGCTGCCGGTGGCGCCGGAGGAGCCGATGGGCGAGGTGTCCGTCGACCCGCTGGAGCTCGCGATCGGCTTCGGGCTGGTGCCGCTCGTCGACGGCGCGGGCGGCGGGTCGCTGCTGCGCCGGGTCAGCATGATCCGCCGTCAGCTCGCCGGGGATCTCGGGCTCGTGATCCCGCCGGTGCGGATCCACGATGAGCTCGGCATGGAATCGCACGAGTATGTGCTGAAGGTGCGCGGCGCCGAGGTCACGCGCGGGCGGATCATGCCCGGCCACCTGCTGGCGATGGACCCGGGCGACGCGTCGGGCACGCTCAACGGCATCCCCACGCGCGAGCCCGCATTCGGCCTGGACGCGGTCTGGGTGCACGAATCGGCGCGTGCGGACGCGGAGGCGGCGGGGTACACCGTCGTCGACCCCGAGTCGGTGATCGTCACGCACATGACCGAGACGATCCGCGCACACGCGGCGGAGCTGCTCACGCGCCAGGATGTGCGCGCGCTGCTCGACAGGCTGAAGGAGACCAACGCCGCCGTCGTCGAGGAGGTCGTGCCCGATGCTCTGTCGCTCGGAGAGATCCAGCGCGTGCTTCAGTCGCTGCTGTCGGAGGGCGTGCCGATCCGGGATCTTGGCACCATCGTGGAGGCAATCGGGGACAAGGCGCGAACAACACGTGACACAAGCCTGCTTTCGGAGTACGCTCGCCAGGCGCTGGGTCGGGCGATCACGGCTCCACACCTGGACGACCAATTGCGCCTGCAAGCGATAACCCTGGACCCCGCGATCGAGCAGGAGGTCTCCACGTCGATCACCCAGACGACCGACGGCGAGTACCTCGCGATGGACCCGCCGCGCGCGCAGGCGATCGTCACCGCGCTGCGCGCACAGGTCGAGCATGCGAGCGCGCGCGGCTCGCAGCCCGTGCTGCTCTGCTCGGCGCGCATCCGCAGGCATCTGCGCAGGCTGATAGCCCAGGCGCAGCCACATCTCGCCGTCTGCTCCTACAACGAGATCTCACCGGGGATCAACGTTGAAACGGTTGGGGTGATCCACGCATGAGCAGCCGCCCCGGCGAGGCCGTGCCGTCGGGCACCGTGCAGACCCGCATCTACCGCGGGCGATCGGTCGACGAGGTGATCCCGCTGATCCAGCGCGAGCTCGGGGCGGACGCCATCATCGTGCGCCGCCGCGAGGGTCTCTCCGGCGGCTTCCTGGGCTTCTTCCAGCACGCCTCGGTCGAGATCGAGGCGATGCCCGGGGGCCCGCGCATCGACGTCTACGACGAAGAGCTGACCGCGCCCGCGCTCGCGGCGCCGCCCGTCCCGGAGCCCGCGCCTCCCGCGCCCGCTCCGGTGGCCGAGCCTCCGCCCGCCGCGCCGGCGCCGCAGGCGCTGCCGGAAACGCCCTTCTATCGACGTCAGCCCGGCGAGCCCGCGGCCGGCAGCGCGTATCTCAGCGAGCACCTCGCGGCGCTCGCGCGCTCCCGCCCGCAGGCCGCTCCCGCCCGCGAGATCGTGCGCAGGCCGCCCTCGACATTCGACTTCCATGAGCTGCTCCCGCCGGAGCCCCCGGCTCCGCCTGTCGTGCGCCGTCTCGCGCCGGCCGCCGGCGAGCGCCGCTCGGTGCCGGCGGGATCGCACTCGCGCGCGCGGGCAGGCGTGGAACGGTCGCTGCTGCGGGTCGGCATCAGCGAGGACCTCGCACACGACCTGATCGACGGCGCCGGCGCGCACACGCTGCCCCTCGCCCCCCGCCAGGGCCTCGCCCAGGCCGTGCGATCAACCCTCGCTCAGCGCATCCCGGTCGCGCCGGCGCTGCCGACGCAGGGCGCCGCGATCGTGCTCGTCGGCGCCGGAGGTGCCGGGAAGACCGCCTACTGCGCCGCGCTGCTCGGCGCCTACCGCTCCGCCAGCACGCTCCCCGCGAGCTTCGCGACGCTGCTGCGCGGAGAGGGCGCGGCCGAGCTGCAGATGATCCTCACTCCCGCCGTCATGAAGCCCGTGCCGGCCGGCGGGCAGCGCGCGCTGCGCGCGCTGCGCAAGGCGCGCGGCGAGGGGCTCGCGCTCGTCGACACGCCCGCGCTGACCCCGTCCGACCGCGCTCACATCCGCGAGCTCGCGTCGCTGCTCGCAAAGATCGCGCCGGAGCGGATCCTGATCGCCCTGCCCGCGACGCTGGGCGCGAAGGCCGCAGCGCAGCTGCTCACGGCGCTGCGCCCGCTCGGCGCGAACTCGCTCGTCGTGACCCACGCGGACGAGACCGACCAGCTCGGCGTGGCGGTCGAGGCCGCGTGCGCGTTCGACCTTGCACCGGAGTACATCCTGGAACGCGGCCGCTCCGGCGGCTGGCGCGTCAGCCGGATCGACCCGACCGCGCTCGCGGCGAGGCTGCTGCCGTGAGGCTGCGGAGGCGCGGACGCGCAGCGATCCCGTTCCCGGCGCGCGCCGACGCCGTGACCGTGAGCGTCCCGGGCGGCGACACGATGCCCGCACGGGTGCTCGAGTGCGACCCGGAGAGCGCGCTGACCGTCGCGATCCTCGTCCCGACCCGCCCGTTCGGCCAGCGCGAACTCGACGGGCTCGTCGTCGAATACGGCTCCTCCCGGGGCCGCGTGCACCTGACCGGCAGCACCGTGGGCGTGAGCCCGGCCGAGCCGGATGTCGTCGCGTTCACCGCGCCGCTGTCGGTCGAGATCATCCAGGAACGCGACTTCGTGCGGGTCAGCTCGGCGCGCCCCGTGCTGGTCTACATGGGCAACAGCCGCGAGAAAATACAGAGCTTCACCGTCGACCTCAGCGGCGGCGGGCTGCTGCTCGCCGGGCCCGACACGCTGCAGATCGGCGAGCGCGTCGAGTTCCGCCTCAGCGTCTCGCAGGACGTGCCGCCGATCACCGGCGCGGGCCGTGTCGTGAGGATCGACTCGAAGGGCCGCAGGGGCGTCAGCTTCACCGACATCAGCGACGGGGACCGCCGCCGTCTCGTGAGGTACATCTTCGACGTCCAGCGCGCCGAGCGCCGCCGTGGACTGAGGGCGGAGGGCAGCAATGGCTGAGGCGACGATCGACCCGGCCGCCCCCGCGCCGCCGCAGGAGCCCGACGCGCCGAAGGCGGAGAAGGCCGAGAAGAAGCCGAAGGAGAAGAAGGGCAAGGCCGAGAAGAAGGGCAAGAGCCCGGCGGCGGAGGGGGCGCGCCCTTCGCTGCCGACGATCGCGGCGCACCCGCGCGCCGCGCGCTCGGTGGCGCGCGCGAAGGGATGGGGGGGCCTCGGCGGGTTCCTGCTGGCCGGCTACCTGTCGATGCCGACGCACGATCTCGCCGAAGCGGCGATGCGCGCACTCATCGCCGGCACCGTCTCCTACGTCGCGGTGTGGGCCGGTGCGGTCTTCATCTGGCGCCGCCTGGTCGTGATCGAGCTGAAGAGCCGCGAGGCGGCGGCGATGCAGGCAGTGATCGCCCGCCAGGCCCTCGCCGTCCCCGAACCGCAGTCGGCGGGTGACATCACCGCGTCCAGGAGCCAGGCCTAGGAGCGCGCGTGGACCCGATCCACCCGATCACCCCCGGCCCCCCGGCCGTACCCCGCGCCGGCATCCCGCCGGTCGAGCGGCTTCCGAAGATCGCGCGCGACCGCGACCGTCCGTCCCGCGAACCCTCCGACAGACGCCGCCGTGAACCGCGGCCGGAGGCGCCCCCGCACGACGGCGAGGACGACGGCCTGCCGCACATCGACATCCGCGTCTGAGCCCCCCGCGGCCCTGCAGGACCCCGACCAGTCCCTGCGCGGTGCAGGAGTCCCGCCGCCACTGACGAAACCGTCCACGGGCAGAACGCGCCCTCAAGGTAACCCGTGCGCTGCCGATAGGTGGCGTGGGTCGACATGGAGTCGGCTCGGGACCAAGCACACCAACCACGTCATCAAGGAGATGAACGAATGGCCCTGACAGTGAACACCAACCTCGCGGCGCTCGACGCCAACAGGAACCTCAACGCAACATCGAAGAGCCTCGCGATGGCCGAGCAGCGGCTGTCCTCCGGCCTTCGGATCAACTCGGCGGCAGAAGACGTCGCCGGCTACTCGATCAGCCAGGCGCTGCAGAGCCAGGTCAACGGGCTCAACCAGGCCACGCAGAACAGCCAGGACGCGGTCTCGCTCGCTCAGACCGCTCAGGGCTCACTGAACGACGTCGTGCAGATGCTCCAGCGCATCCGCGAGCTCGCCGTCCAGGACGCCAACGGCACGACCTCCAAAGAAGGTCAGGAATCAATCAAAGGCGAGGTCACGCAGCTCGAAAAAGAGATCGAACGAGTTGGTGAAACGACTTCCTTCAACGGCATCAAGCTGCTCGAAGGAAAAGAAGCCATCGCATTCCAGGTCGGCGCGAACGACAAAGAAACGATCGAAGTCAAAGCGTTCGAACTGAAGGAATCGATCAAAGGCCTCATCAGCGTGGGAGGAAAAGAATCCCTCACGAAACTGACCGAAGCGATCTCCAAGGTCACCTCGGCCGCCGGTGAATTCGGTGCCGTCCAGGACCGCGTCCAGTACGCACAGTCCAACACCGAAGTGTACGCCCAGAACCTCCAGTCGGCGGTCAGTGGCATCACCGACGTGAACATGGCAGCTGAAATGACGAATTTCACCAAGCTGCAGGTGCTCCAGTCGGCCGGCGTGTCGAT